>Ga0228711_1009575_pt1 | contig 13082 bp, 3 predicted proteins | sample MedpolnodulmetaG_2_FD_177996 | JGI IMG/M metagenome (GOLD analysis project Ga0228711, IMG submission 177996) | Root nodule microbial communities from Medicago polymorpha collected in Santa Monica, California, United States - brown nodules | ecosystem: Host-associated > Plants > Roots > Nodule...
ATTGAACTTGTTCAAATTTTTTTTTCTTGTTTATTGAAATTAATGTTTGATAAGTTTAGCTGTTATAAAAGTAAAATGACATTAAAAGTACATAATTATTTAATATTAAATAAATAAATATCATTGAAAAAAATGATGGGTTAGATTGACCACTTTTTATGTGATTGTTTGGATATTCATTTGTCCACACCAGTAATATACTTACAAAATGAATAGAAAACAAAATGGCAAGAAGCCTTGTTGTGTTTTATTTATGATTGAATTACACTCTCCTCATCTCTTATGTTAAAATATACATTGTCCTCCTTTCTTATGTTAAAATATACATTCCCCTCTCCTTCTTATGTTAAAATTTACACTTTACTTTCTCAATATTTTTTTTTAAATTTCTAATAGTCTATCAAAAATATAATAATCTAACACACTTCAAAAAAATAGTATTGCTAGTCTATTTTAATATATTCAAAATTTGAATACATGTTTTTCGCTATATTTGATTCACAATTTCATTAACATATAGTTTTAAACCATAATATAAAATAGAAAACAACCCAAAATAAAATTTAAATATGCAAAAAATTACTAAAGACAATTAAGCATCGTTATTTAAAATTTAATTTTATACTCTAAATTATAAAATTAATAGATAAATATTTAAATTTAATTATCATTGACATTTAAATTATAAAGAAATGAATTTATTTTTCTTAAATGGTGGTTCAAAATTAATATATATCATAAAAATATTTATTTATGTTAAAATAGATTAAAGTGTAATGCATATTTAATTATTAAGGGGGGATGTTGTAATCCAAGCATCTTATATGGAAGGGGAATATAAATTTTACTTTTCAAAGGAGTGAAGTGTATATTTTAACTTAAGAGGAAAAAAGATTATAATCCAAACATCTTTGAAAATAGAGGAGTGTAATTTACTCTTTATTTATTTATAAGAAGGATGGTCTACGTTGATGTTTTGAATTCACTATTTTTTTTTTTACGTAATGCACTTTGTTATCTTATCTATGTACTCCAATTATGAATGAATGAAGTTTAATTGTTATCGTTCTCCCCCACTTGTTGCAATTGTAATGGAACTATAAAGTGCATCCATATTGTAGTATATCACGTCGAGAATACGATGGACGTTATACCGAGTAACATTAACGTACATATTTTCCTTAAAAAAATAAAAAATTAACGTACATATTTCTTTTAGTGGAGCTTTAGGTTATGTTAAGTAAGGTAAATAAGCTAGCTTATAGTTTATAGGACTAATTTATAAGTTAGTTTTGATAAAAATGACGTGTTTGGTAAACAACTTTTTTGACCGATTGATAAATTTTTGGGTTAAATATGTTTTTGATCCTTATAAATATGTTAATTTTTCATTTTAGTCTCTCTAATTCTTTTTTTCAACTTTTGTCTTCTAAAATTTTCTATCTTCGCTTTTGGTCCTTCCTTCAAAATAAATTCATATGTAGAATTCATATTTTTGAATAAAATTTTGCAAAAAAATTCATAATATAATAAGAATCTTTCCCAAAATAAATTTAAATTTTTTAACAAAACATTAATTTAATATTAACTTTTATATTTTTCAAGGTTAAAAATTCGTATTTATTTTTGTTTTGTTAAAAAGTTCTTTTTTTTGGGATTTTTTTAAGAATATTTTGCACAATTTCATTAAAAAATAAAAAAATAAATTAAAAATAGGAACCAAAAGTAGTGATTGAAAATTTTATAGGGACTAAAAGTTGAAGGAAAGTTTTAGTGGGACTAAAACGAAATGTTGATATATTTATAGGGACCAAAAACATATTTAAACCTAATTTTTTTTAGATGTTATTTCAAGTGTTCTAAGAACATTTGTTAAAGATTTAAAAATGAAAATAATTGAAGGATTTTATGTAATTTTTTTTTCCTGTTTTAATATGCTGAATACACAATTTTAAAAATAAAATTTTATATGTAAAAAAAAATTATGTTTAAACTTCTTAAGTGTCCTTATGTATTTGATAACATTTCCCTTTTAATAATCTTCATTATTATGAGAAATAAATGTATTCCCGTAGATGCACGCAATGGAAACTCAGCTTTCTTGGAATTAAGTTATTGACAAACCCAAGTCACTTTTTACAGTTTAATATTGTACATTTGTAAACACTGTAGCATTTCTTTGTCCATCAAGAACATGCCATTTCGCACAAATACAAAATATAAACTAAAAAAATTATGAAAAATGTAACAATTGTCCCATGAAATAGTATTTTTTTTAAGTTAACATTAAATATATCTGTATCCCTATTTTTTTTTAAATATATCTATATGGACAATTTAGTAATGGTAACATAGATTTGTGATGGGTTTATTACTCTAACAACTTTTTTAAAATCTATGATTTTTGTAAAATAGTTTTATAAAAAAGACAGAGGGATAATTTATTTTTTAAAATTTAAAAATGTTATTTTCAACACAAAATTTAAGTTCAAATTTCTATTTTTGTTCTCTAACTTGTGTCATTCGAATATTTGTTAACAAATCCAAAAAGTATCATACCATCAAATACTAACTAGATATATAACTGAATAAAATTAATTAAAATAACATAAAAAAATTGAGCATAACACTTTTCTACATAAAAAAGAATTATAATTTGTTACAAAAAAAATGCAATGAACCAAAAAATGTAAGAAATAATTAAGTGATTAACGTCCATAGGTCCTAATTCAATTAATAATAATAATAATATCATCGAAATCGTTAGAATAAATGTCATAATCGGAGTCGAACACCAACTTCCCTATCTATATGTTAGTTATTGATTATCATTTCATCTATCTATCGACGACGAACAACACCATGGGATGGTAACACACAAGCACATGGGCAAGCATTCTAGGTCTCATCACTTTACTAAGAAACCGACACACACCAACATTAAACAAATAAATTCCTTCTAATAAATACAAAATAGAAAAACGTTGTACCTTTTTCTCTTCTCTCTTCTTATCCTACGTTTCTCTTTTCTTCTCTCTCATAAAAAGTCAAAAACCAGTTAAGTTAGTGCTTGATTAGTGATTAAAGAGATTCTAAACTCGAGAAAAGAGCAATGAGTGTGTTTCAAGAAAATGACCCCACATGTGCTGTTCTCTCTAGATGCCATTTTCATTTATGAATTCATTCAATTCAATACCCTTTTACCAATAAACATTTTTATTTATTTATTTATTTGTTAGTTAGTGGAAGGTGAAAGAAAGAAAGAGTCAATGCTTTAATTTGCTTATGTTTTTGGACATTTCTATGAGTTGTCAATTGTTTTGTTTTTGGTAGAGAACTAAAGTTGTTGACCTAAACTAGGGTTGATTAGATACATAGATAACGAAATTTGTGTTTTTTAGGGTTTTATTTTGATTTTGAGGTTGTTTTTGCACGTGGGTCTTTTTTGTTTTTGTGTTTTAACAATCAATTCAATGGAGTGGTTCTAGGGTTTTGTTGAATTGAATCTGATTGTGGATTTGGGTCTTCTTTTTTTTTTGGTGGGTTTCTGGGAATTTTTCTAAAGGTTGAGTCTTTTGGGGAATTGGAATTGAAAGAAGGTACATTGTTGGATACAAGACTGAAATTTGAGTCCAAGTTTGTTCCTAAATGGCTTGTGTGAAATTGGGTTCTAAAGCTGATGCATTTCAGCGTCAGGGTCAAGCCTGGTATTTATCTCTACCCTTATCCTTTTTATGCTCTTTTAATTTATATATATTTTTTTGGTTATTTGTTATATTTTCCTTTGAAATGTGATTTTTTTTGTTCAAGTGTTTGTGATTGTGAAGTTTAGGATTTGGAAGAACATGTTTTTCTACTTTTAAGTTGTTGGTTTACTGATAGGTTACTTGCCATGTTTCTTTTAGTGTTTATCAGTGGTTTAGAATATTTTAACTCATGTTGAAGTGTAGTGAATGCATATAGTTTGAAGAAATGATTCTGTGAAGGTCTTATACTCATATTTCTGTTCCTTGATAGATACTAGATAGATCCCTCTATGTAGAATTTGGGATTGGTTGGTGTTCTTATAGACTACATGTAAATCTCTGAGAATACAAAAGTGTTTTATGAGTTCTTTCCTTATTTTCTGATTGATATGATTTGATTAAACAATATATATGAGTGGTGAAAATCTGTAATCTGTGCATTTGATAGAAACAGACCTGTCAATGAAGATTGAGACTGTGATTTTTATTCTTAACTTGATAAGTATTCAATTTAATTTATTTTCTTAGTGGTCTTGATGAACTACTCTACAAATTATTATTTCATTTTTCATTTTATTTTGCTTCTTATTGTCCCAGCGATGGCAATTTGCATGTATAAGGCTCTTGTATTGTGTATACCACCTCTGACCAAGGCGCCTTTTGTATGATAGGAAATAGTCCGGTTACATGAACTTGCTTTGCATTCCTATTAGTCAGTGCTACATTTTTTGGTTGTTCCATATGTTTATTTCGTTCCTGCTACCCCTATGATACTTCAAACTCACTTTTATTCAAGAAATGTTTATTATATGATGGTGAAGGACGCCGTTGTTATTTCCTTTAAGCCATTGTAATTGAGGCTTCACAATACAACATGACTGAAATGCATTGTGTTTGTTGAATCTGCTGTTGAAGTTTTGCCGCTTTTATGTAATGTAATTTTTAATATTTTCATTGCTCTCATAGGTTCTGTACGACTGGGCTTCCCAGCGACATAGTTGTTGAAGTTGGTGATATGTCTTTCCATCTTCACAAGGTATATGCTAATGTCTTTCTTTATGATTTTTTTGAGACGAGTGTTAGAAAAGAAAAACACTCTCTAATACACACTTTTTAACACACTTTCTTTGATTGGTTAAAATTCATTTGTCCCATCAAATCACGTGGGTCCCATATAATTTTGGGCGACCCTTGTGAATTTTAACAAATCAAAGAGTGTGTTGCTAGCGTTGTTCATTTCGAGGACTGTTGGCAACACACTCTCTAAGACTCTAACACACATCTAGCTGATGCACTATTTATACGGATGTTATTAGTTTGCACAAATTCTCAGTTCTTTTTTTCAAATGATGTTTGGCAGACTTGAACTTCGTCAAAGTTTGCATGATGACGTGTGTATCAGAGTTTTTCTGTAGTACATTTGAAACTTAATTTTTTTAAGATGTTATGAAATCTGCTTTTGACTTATTCATTCAAAATACTCAATATTGCTACTGTTTGGAAAATAATCCCAAACCCACCCACGGTATTTGTGTATATGCTTTTTTGAATATAAAAATAAGCTGACCCCTATGCACACTTAATGCAGTTCCCTTTGCTCTCTAGAAGCGGAGTTTTGGAAAGATCAATTGCCAAAGCTTCTGAATCAGAGGAAGAATGTGTCATACACCTTCACGACATTCCTGGTGGGGCCAAAACATTTGAACTCGTTGCAAAATTCTGCTACGGCGTGAAACTCGAACTTACGGCATCAAATGTTGTGTGCCTATGGTGTGCTGCCGAGCATCTTGAAATGACTGAGGAATATGGTGAAGGTAATCTTATTTCCCAAGCTGAAACCTTTTTCAATCAAGTGGTCCTCCGAAGTTGGAGAGACTCCATGAGGGCACTTCAAACCTGTGACGATGTTCTGGACCAAGCTGAAGAGCTTCACATTGTGAAGAGGTGCATTGAATCGCTTGCAGCAAAGGCATCCACTGACCCAAATTTATTTGGGTGGCCGGTATTGGAGCGTGGTGGTCCCCTGCAGAGCCCTGGTGGAAGTGTTTTGTGGAATGGAATAAGTACTGGGGCAAGACCAAAGAATACAAGTTTAGATTGGTGGTACGAGGATGTAGCAAATTTGAGTTTACTGATTTATAAGAGGTTGATAGCTGTCATGGAATCTCGGGGCATTAGGCAGGAAATCATTGCCGGTTCTCTTGCTTTCTATGCTAAAACGTATTTGCCTGGTTTAAATCGACGTAAGGTTTCCGGTGAGTCCAGTACCCGACTTACCCCGGCGGCTTCGTTATCTCCACCATCTGAAGAAGATCAAAAAATTCTTCTGGAAGAGATTGATCAACTACTCCCAATGCAGAAGGGCCTGGTCCAAACGAAGTTCCTGTTTGGTCTACTTCGAACGGCCATGATTCTACGGGTGAACCCCTCTTGCATATCAAGTTTGGAGAAACGGATCGGGATGCAGCTTGATCAAGCTGCTTTGGAAGATCTCTTGATGCCAAATTTCTCGTATTCAATGGAGACACTTTACAATGTTGACTGCGTGCAAAGAATTCTTGATCATTTCCTTGCCATGGATCAGATTACAGGTGGTGCGTCTCCATGCTCAATTGATGAAGATGGCCAGTTGATCGGATCACCTTCGCTGACACCCATTACCATGGTGGCAAAACTGATTGATGGTTACCTGGCAGAGGTTGCCCCAGATGTTAACTTAAAACTTCCCAAGTTTCAAGCCCTTGCTGCGGCTGTTCCAGAGTATGCCAGGCCTTTGGATGATGGTTTATATCGTGCTATAGATATTTATTTGAAGGTATGTAGCTAGAGCAAGTCTGTTTATATCATTCTATAGTTAGTTTTAATATGCTTCGGTGTGGTATATGGTATTATAATGGGTTTAGCTTATGGTTACATGCATCATGCCACAGTTGAGCCATTTGTTGGCCTGAGTGAATATTATATATGTTTGTCAAATAATATTTTCGATTCTGCAATGCTTCTAGGTGTTAAATTTTTTACTTTTTAATAAATAGTACTACCTCCGTCCCTGAATATAGGATCCCGTTGACTAAATCACAAAGACTTTAAGAAAGTTGGTATTGTTTTACAAGTTTACCCTTCAGGATAGAGAATTTGATAGGGGTCCTATAAAAATGGACGAGAAAATCAAAATAGGGTTCAGGGACGGAGATAGTACTTGTTGCCTATATTTAATTTTCATCCTTGATTTGTGTGACCATACTTTACCCAAAACATATTTGATTGAAAACCACATATCTTTGATACCTGTATAATGTTTTCAAACTATATTGTTGGTTTAAATAATTTTTTTCATGCTTGCAAATACACCAGTTTATGCTTTTATTCCCAATCCTTGAAAATATATAAAATTTTCTGTCGTTTTGGTTTCTGTTACTGTAATGCTTATTCATGTTGGTTCTAACTACTGTATACTGATTCAATGTTGCTATCATTAAAAAATGTAGTCTCACCCATGGTTGGTGGAGACAGAAAGAGAGCAACTATGCAGGCTAATGGACTGCCAGAAGCTCTCATTAGAAGCATGCACCCACGCCGCACAGAACGAAAGGCTCCCCATTAGAATCATAGTTCAAGTTCTATTTTTTGAGCAGCTCCAGCTTCGTACTTCAATAGCTGGCTGTTTTCTAGTATCAGACAATCTCGATGGATCAAGAAATTTAAGAAGTGGTTTAGTTGGATCCAACGAAGGTGGGTGGGTGTCAGCAGTCAAGGAAAATCAGGTATTGAAAGTGGGGATGGATAACATGAGGATGAGGGTATCTGAGCTCGAGAAAGAGTGCTCAAACATGAGGCAAGAGATTGAGAAACTTGGTGGTAAGGCAAAGGGATCATCAACAAGCGCTTGGGGAGTTGTGTCAAAGAAACTCGGGTTTAAGATAAAGTCTCAAATGTGTAGTGCTCAAGAAGGATCTGTTAGCAAACAGAACAATGGACATAATAATGTTGAGAAGTTGAAGGACAGACATGTAAAGCATAATAGAAGTTCTTCTATTAGTGACAAAGGATCAGTCTCTTCAATTATTCCTTCTTAGTGTCTAAAATGTTTAAAAAAATTCTGTTAAATTACTGTCCCATATGCTAAACAGCTACTTTGCTTTTCCATCTCAGGTGAATGTGTTTGAGATGCTTCAACCTACTCTAAAATGTTCATTTGTTTGAATTTTGAAAGAGGTATGCTTACGGATGTAGCCATTTGCATTTATCTTTGGGGTATGAATTTCCTCAACTCTCTTAATTCTTGAGCACACTTTCTCTTTTGAAATTTATTCAAAGATATGGTAAACACCATTGAAATTCACACACACACACACACAAGTGTGATGTCCCGAGTTGAATCCGGGTGAAGGTGTTTAACCTAATAATTTCAACATTGTCGGTTGAGTTAGACTTCATGGAAGTTTACTTTTGAATAGGAAAAACTGTTCTGAAGCTTATTTGTAGAGCACACCTTAAAAAAAAAAACTTTAGTATGAGCCAAAGGTATAAAGTTTGATGTAGCTTAGTCTTTTTGTAGTTCGATTGATGTTGATGATGAGAAAAAACTGATAGGAATATTGTGCTATTTGAAAGAAATTTGGGTGTATTATTATGACAAATGGATGAACTCTTTTGAACTATTATTGAGAAATGTAAGTAATTAGTTTGTTTGGGGAGGGGAAAATGACAATAGCGGATATTGAATCTCAGTCATATTACATGTCATTCGAACATTCGATATCTCAATTCAAATAACTGGACTATTCCTTTGATGACAATATTTTGATTAAGTTGAATATCCAAAGGCCCTATATGTAAGTATTCCTCTTTCTTAATTATTTGATTGTGTATACTTCACATCTTTTTAGCCAATAAGTATCATTCTAGGGTTGCAGAAGATCAAATCGTTTTGTGGTTATGTTTCTCATAGTCTTCAGGAATGCTTTGACTTAGGCTAAATTTTAGGATTGTCTTTTAATCACATTAAGATATGATGATTGCTCTATTACGTCACGTGGATTGCTCAACATATGATATAAATCGATCAGGAGATACAATCTTATGCAAAAAATTGTCGTTCAAATTATATCTCTCAATAGGTTGTGTGACCGAGAGTTACAATTTGATAAATCAAGAGGTTTTTGAGCGAAAGTGAGGGGACGTAGAGCAATTTTCTTAAGAGATTGGGTAATAGGTTAACCCATTATTAGCCAAACATGAGGTGGGTTTTTCTTTTCCTACTCTCCCCAATTCTCACGCGCTCTCTAATAATATTTTGAAAATACCTCCGTTCAGATTATATAATATGACTCCTTTTTGGGGATTTTCAGTTTATACAACATGGAAACTACCAAAATCAAGAATTCATACTATAATTGATATGAATATCTCCGCTGACCATTATACTCTCCCCATATAAACTCCACAACAATATGAATGGTCAATAGTGACAATGGTATCATAACTCACTCCCAAATAAAAATTAAGAAAGAAAATTGTAGAAGGAATCAAAAGTGAAGAATGAATAAAAATATTGAAGAATGCAAAACTATTTATAGCCACAGAATGTTCCTAGACTATAGCTACAGTCAAAGAAAACATCTAAAATGTCAAAAAATGCATTAAACACACCATAACCGTAAAACCTTGCTTGTAACGCCACAATCCACATTCTAAGATGGTTCACATTATATAATCCAAACTAATTTCCAAAATATTTCAGATGATATAATCCAAACTAGTCCCAGACTGTGTTGAAACTTGAAGTTTGGAAGATTTGGTATAGGGATTAAGAGTGGTTTGGATTATTCTATTGTGAACACAATATATATATATATATTTTAAAACTTAACATTAAATTAAATTCTACAACAACATACATTAAACATAATAATTTCAACAACATAATTTCAACAACGTAATTCAAAAACATAAAACAACATTAATTCTTCGTAGGTTCTAGACCGAAGGATCTGATCAAAGAAGCGCCTAACTCGATCGGTCCTTTCGAACTATGCTCACCAAATATAGAGAACATGATTATCACGTCATCGTTGTTTCAGAGCTTCTTCTGGTTGAACCAGACACTTCCATCTGAGTCCATTGACGGACGATGATACTCAACATTGTCCATCCTTTTTGTGTTTATGTGGTAGAGATGACCTTTAATTTGGTGTAGGTGATCCTTTAAGCGAGATAGTGTGATATCAACGTGTGAACCCTAAACATATTAGGTTTATCCTCGTACATTGCAACTAGTTTGATGTTTACATCAACTGGATAAGTGTTCCTGGTTATGTGGTGTGGTTTGCAAATGAACTAAACACACCAAGTTATAGAAGTTTACGTGCATCATGAATCACATAAACTTTTGGTGCAATGTGGACCACATTGTTTAAATTATAAAATCTAAAATGTCCCAAACCTTCCAAAGTACAAGTTTTAACAAAGTCTGTGATCAGTTCAGATTATATAATTCAAAGTATTCTAGGAATGATTTCAGATTATACGATCTGAATCAATCCAGAATATAGACGGTGGCTTGGTCAACAAGTCTGGTTTGAAAAAGTTTAGTTGAGTTGAACTCTTAGAACTAACAAAGTTAGAGCAGGCCTCAAGGCTCAAAAAACACATACAAAGGTACTTATAAATCACTCGTCAAAGAGGTTCTCACATCGACAACGAAAATTAAATCAACGACCTTATTGGTGAATCATTTCCTTACAAAGTGACCAAATCTTCGTTGGCATTGACCCAACCCAAATATGGTGTGCACATTCATGCGTATAATATATATTTTTTGGAATATAAAGTGGTCAAAGTTCGTTCATGCATATATATTTAATTAATTAAACTCAATACCACATCTGACAAAAAAAACTCAATATCACATGTTTTAAAATAAAATAAAACCTGAATTTCTTTCATTTTTTTTAAAGAAATAAAACCTGAATTTCTTTCACTTGATATTACATGTTTTGCAATTGCACGTGCATGTATGCATTATCTTAACTAGTAAGCAATTGCAAAGATGAGCTTGTCACTGCCTACCACGAATAAAAAAATTATTTCAAATAAAGCAAAAGCAATTGCAAGAAGAAGAAAAATTGGCATGTTAATGTGCAACCTCGGTTGGCCTATGAAAAGACCACAATTACCACTAACAACCATCGAGCAGTCATAAAGTGGGTACTTTTCATTTCATGTATTTGGTGCATGATGGCTAAAAGTTTTTTAAAAGATAAATGCCCAACATTCAAATAATCTACAATGCAATAAGTTAGTATAACTAATCATAAGTTGGATTATATTATATGTATCTTTTTTTTGAAGAAGTTATATGTATCTTAAACTCTAAGACATGACCTCAATAACAAGTAATAAGTAAACGACTAGCTTCAATGTCAATATATCCATGGAAGAAACCCAAAAAGGTCAATATACAAGCAAAAAGAAAACATATTTTTTATGAGCAGCAAATAAAAATATTTTATTTGGATATTTGAAAGATTTTACATATAAAAACAAATATGCATACACTTAACATAACCTTTTTCAATTATTGAAAAAAAAACTATCTTTTTCAATTAGCTAGGTGTGATACAAATGACAAATTAATAATCCTGTTTCAACAAAACATTTTCTGCAGTTTAAATCTGTTGGAGGTGATTCGGATAGATAAACAACATTTATTTTCATTTTTAAATAATAATATCCACTCAAGTCTTAAATATTTGTTTGATAGAGGAAAATTTAAGTGAGTTGAGTTGCTCATTAAGGTAAGCCTTAAAGCTTAGTGAGCGTAAGGAAGATACTTGCATACCATTCACAAAAGAGATAACCAGATAAGCGGTTAAACTCACGACCTTAAGGATAAGTCAACTTTTTTATCAACTGAGCTAATCTTCGTTTCTAAGTTATGATTTGATCTACTGTTTTTCTTTAAATCTAAAACTCTAAAGTCTCGTCTACGACTTCAAAAATATCGTCCGTTTCTAGGGTTTTGTGTTTACCGTTGAGTTTAAATGCATTTTTTGTTTTGCTTTTATTTATAAATTTGCTTGTTGAAGACATGTTTCATGACCCAACAACAATTATGGGTCTCATTGATAGTCCATATTTTGTTTTTTGTTACCATTCATATTTTCTCAAAAAAATTGTTTTGTTCATGTCGGAGATAAAGATCCAAGTTTCTGAATTTGGTGAATTTTTTCTTTATTCAAAAATGAAGATATATTTTCTTAGTTTTTGAATGATGGTGTAACAACTACGCAAAAAAACGATACAATATTGACAAATTTAACATAGATGAACAAATCAGAAATAAGAAGAAAAAAAACATTAAGAGACTAAATTGTTACTTAAAATTAAAAAAATTCATACAAGTAAAGCAACTTTGTTATTATTTCTCTCTCTCAAAACAACCAACCCATTTCTTACTTGTGTGAATCATGTCATAGGTCTGGTTCTAATTTTTTCTCTCTTTTCAAATTATATTTTGAGATGTCTCCATAAGTTAAATTCTTTAAATATATTATAAAACTAATTTTCAAGTTGATCCATTTTTAATAGATATAGATGGACAACCTTTTAAATAGAGGATTCAATCCATTTTTCATAAACATAAATGGACAACCTTTCAAATAGACGTCAACAAAAAATGAACTAAAATTTTCTTCTTAGATAGGACCCATATTACCAACTGTATTAATTGAACTCAAATATTTTTCTTAGATAAGATTCATATACTACCAATTGTATTTCTCTAGTTATAGTTAAATTGAGCTAAGCATAATAATATCCAACTAATTATTTTTGTTAACCTATTATTATCCGAAGTAGCATGCTCATTAAAAAAGTGGTTAAAATGATTATTTAATATTACTTTGATTGAATATTACTAGTAGAAAAGACGAGAAGAGAGTGGCATAATGTAATGACAATGTCAGAAAAAGCAAGTAGAAAGTAGTCTTTCTCTTTCTTTTGTTCATTTTTGTACTATAAACAAAGTTGATGGTTTCTTTTGTTGGACTAAGCTAAGTTATCACCCCACCTCACTCCTCTTGTATATCTCATAGCATTACCACACCAGACAGTACCTGTTTTTCTAGTTCCACCAAAACCACAACCTCAACCTCTTGTTGTACTGTATGCAACTGAGAACATCAAACTAAGTTGGGAACCACGCACGCGCTCCTGTACTTTACTCTACTGCATGCTCTCTCTCTGTAATATTTTTCTCTCTCTCTCTCTCATCTTGTTGGGTTTTGTGCATGTTTACTTCCTCTCTCTGTACTGTACTATGTTTTTGTCTTT
>Ga0228711_1009577_pt1 | contig 13080 bp, 7 predicted proteins | sample MedpolnodulmetaG_2_FD_177996 | JGI IMG/M metagenome (GOLD analysis project Ga0228711, IMG submission 177996) | Root nodule microbial communities from Medicago polymorpha collected in Santa Monica, California, United States - brown nodules | ecosystem: Host-associated > Plants > Roots > Nodule...
GTGGGGTGTTACACTTAAAACAAGGTAGGATAAAATTAGATTAAGTGTAGTCTTGTTAATCTGATAAATTGATGATACTATGGGGACTAAACTTTTGATGCCACTGTACAAACAGTAGGGTGTTACTCACTACAATTTTGATGTTATAATGTTAACTTCATCAGAAAAGTCATTTTTACGACTTCACCATAGAATTTTCCTTATTATAAACATTTCCCTTGCATCAAATAAAAAGTACACATGACATATTCACATTGTCCATTGCATTTAATGTTTTTAATCAACCAATTAGAATTGATTCATGACTCACAATTTTTGTATTAGCGAATCAAAATAGATCATGACTCATTTATTTTTAATAGCCAATCAAAATTGATCATGACATGATTTTTTTCCTATATATAGACAATTTGTTTTTCATTATTTCCATCTTCCTCTTCCTCCCATAAAAAATCATGAAGGTTTAATCATGTAGCAATGCTATTTTCGGCTTTGGTTTGAGGGGGTAGTGAGTGCTTGCAGATATCTACTGTGTGCATCCTTTGAATTTGGAGTGTAATTTTTGTGATTGTTTTTCATTGTGGTTGTATTTATGTGCCTTTTTATTCTAGCATGTAGGTGTGACACCGTTTTTCTTTGGCTTTAGTATTTTGGAGCCTTGGTTTTGCGATGTATTTATTATTATATTGTTAGCCTTTAAAATATACGATATGTTTCCTCAAAAAAATATATATGATATGTTGTTTAAAGAAAACATACAATTGGTTCGCACCATGTAATTTGAGCAAGATTTATGCAATTGGAACACATATTAACGACATTCAAATTTACTATAAAGGTGTGTCACTCATGACTCAATCATATGTATCAAATGCTTCAGTAAACATTATGCAATAATCACGATTTCTCACAGCACATAATCTCGGTTTCCAGCTCTATATGAAATGTGTCATAAATTTATGATTAAGGAAATGTTATTACATAATATTTGTTCCAAATAATAAATAATTCCCAAATAACATAATATTTAAAAAAAATGATAAATTCTTATGAAAATTGATTGTGTTTCCATATATACAATGAACATTGTCTTTGTCTATAAAAAATATATTGGCGTAGTAAATTACATTTTGGAGAATGTCTTCTTCACAAAAAAAAACAAGTTACTTTTGAAGATTGAGGTTGAATTATAATTTTATTTTTAAGGGAATGTTGAATTATACTTATAATTTTTTGGAAATAAATGATATTTATTTCATGTAATTTGAAAAATTAATGGGCAAAATTTAAGGTTTTTTCTATCTATAAAATCAGAAAAGTAAAAATAAAATTATTGATAGCATCTAAACTAGGCATAAGATGTGCAAATAAGAGATAAAAAAAATAAAAAAATACATTATGTACCAAGGTAGCTTCTTTTTTTTGACAAATGTACCATGATAGCTATTGTAATTTAATAAGGAGGCAAAGTTAGTAGAATCAATGTTTATATTCAATATAGGAAACATCATTTAAGGGTGAAAGAAAACGTTTTTATTTTTCTCTATAGGGAATGATTTTGTGGTGTATAAAAATTAAAAACATTTGTGATTTGAAGGGTTAAAAAAAGTTTTTTTTTTTGTTTATAAAAGAAATGATTGAATTAATGGTACATAAAAAATATTATTTAAGATCATATTATTTATGGAAAAAATAAAAACTATTGTGATATTTTATACCTTTTTTTTTCCGTTTTTCACATGATGCCCATAGAATTCAAAATTCTTTCCATTTTTATTGTATTTTTGGGTTTTCAACCGTGCTCACTATTTGTTAAAAAATAATGCTCACTACTCATTTTTTTCAATGGGTCCAAAACCAATAATCTTGGAGTTTGGTTGTTCATCTTTCGTTTGTTTTTATGTATCAAACATGATCATCTATTGTCAGTAAACATGGTGATTATGGATGCATTTTTCTGCATTTGTATTAATTTTTATGATTATTATTATAGTTAATTTATCTTATTCGATTAGTACATATGTTTATGTCTTCATTTTTAGTTATTAAAGTGTCAAACAATCACATGATAAGAAATAATACAAAAATATTGGGAAAAATAATATAACAAATAGTATCGAAAAAATTGGGCAGAAGATAGAAAATTAAATGGGGTGTTAAATGCGTGTTTGAGAATAATTGGTGTTCTAATATAAGGGTAGTTTAAAATATAATTAATTCATTGAATCAAGATAAAATGAAAGTCGTGGATGTGGAATAACTATTTTTGTTTTTGTGTGAACCCTCTTATTCTCATGGAAATAGATTTGGTAGAGGATTACCTAAAAAAAACATTTCATCGTCCATTACCTCACCTTCGTATTGTTAATGGATTCTACAACCAAATACGATTATGTCTTGACAATAATAAATTTATAATTATAACATTGAAAATAATAAGTAAAATCTGGCACAATTATATCTCTGATTAAAAATAATAATTTGATGCCCTCACAAAAAATATTTTGAAGTATAATAAGATAGAGACTAAATTTTCAAATTTATTTTTGAAACTAAAAGGTGCTTTTATTTTTCCTTAGCAACTAAATTAGGTCTCAATTTTTATACGAAACTAAATTTTGTCTTCCCTCAAAATTCAATTGTGTCTTCATTCACTGTGACAACCTATAAATGTAAACTTTACAAAATCATATTTCTAATCAAACATTTTTAAGAAATATATAACACCAATTAACCTCTCATTGTCGTATTTATAGCAATAACAATGACAATCAAATGGTTTCAACGCAAAGATGTATATGGCCACATGTATTTTAAATTAAATAATGATGCATATTTTCTTGCATTTTAAATTTGAACTTTGACCATTATTTTCTTTATTTGGATTATCAAAGACCAAAATTGAAGGAATTTAAAATAATATAAGTACGTATTTTGTCAATTCATCACAACACATTGACGTTTTCCCATGGTCTGTTCCCCACCAAAGACCAAAAGTGAAGGAAATTGAAATAAAAAATTGAAGTAATTTTTTATTTAAAATAAAAAAATTAGGCAAATGACATAAAAAAGATAAGAAAGAAATTCATCGTAATGTTGATAGTTCTGCGAGAGTATACAATGAGTTGGATCATCACATTTGGCTAAGAGAATCCCCACAAATGAGATTGACACAATATTTTGACCCAAAACCTTAAGACATTAGGTATATGGGTCATCTCACTAATATGTGGTTTAATATCCACTCTTTCATCCAACTTAAAAGTTTAACTCCCCAATGACACATTAACATCACTCTTTTAACTTTAACTGTGGGACTCTTTGTATTTATGACTTAGTGACATAGCCTAATAAGGTCAGTCAGTGGCGGAGCCAGGAAAAAAAGTTAGGGTGGGCCACTAAAATTAATCGTTGAAAAATTATTTCAAGCCTCGCAAAATAGACCTATAATTGAATTATTTAAATTTTTCAGATGGGCCACAACACCACTTTGCGGGAATTTGGATCAACCGAAACCTAAAACCGACATAAAATTGTATAAAATATAGCAAAAGAGATCTATAATTGAATTATTTAAATTTTTGGGTGGGCCACTACACCACTTTGCAGGAATTTGAATCAACCGAAACCTAAAACCAACACAAAATTGTATAAAATCTCGCAAAATAGACCTATAATCGTTGATTTTTAATTTTTCCGGGTGGGCCGTGGCCCACCCCAGCCCATGAAGGGCTCCGCCACTGAGGTCAGTGGCACAACATCGTAAAAAAAGCGGGTTGGTGGGGGTTTCAAAGAGGGATGTTTTTTTTTCTTCTTTCTTTCATGAGAAGAGAGAAAGTAAATTAGAAAAGGGTTAATTGGTCTTTACCCCCTGTAATATAGGTCATTTTTGATTTCCCCCTGTAATATTTTTTTTTGATTTACCCCCTGCAAAAAAAATTGTTTTGATTTACCCCTGCAAAAAAAATTGTTTTGATTTACCCCCCTAATAGGCCAAACAAAAACGAAAAATTTCTTAAATAAAAAATAAAAATGGTTTTTGTTTGGCCTATTAGGGAGGTTAATCAAAACAAATTTTTTTTACAGGGGGTAAATCAAAAATAAAAATTATAGGGAGGAAAACCGAAAATGGTCTATATTACATGGGGGTAAAGACCTATTAACCCATTAGAAAAAGAAAAAAGATGAAAAAGAAATTTGAACATATAGAAATAATAAAGAAATATAATAAGTTGATGTTAATTTTATAGTTTTGCCTTGAAAAAAAAATACGAAAGTGAATGACATCCAAAATATAAAATTTAAGATAAAAAAAGTTAAACAAATGACACCAAAAAACTAACAAAACAAATCATTATAATGTTGGTACTTTCCATGGAGCCTACATTGGGTAGTATCATCATATTCGACTATGAGAAACCATACACGCGAGATTAATATTACATCATTATTCAAAATATTCTGACACATATATATGGGTCATCTTACGTATATGTTATTAAACATATATCATTCTATCAATTGTAGAACTTTAAATCATATTTGACATATTAATATCTTCCCAGGCGTACGACTCTCTATGTCCATAATCTCTATCTCTATTATAAACATTTCCCTTATTTTAATTTGATAGTACATGTGGCAATCTTATGTTAAAGGGTGCATTTAATGTTTTATTTCATATACACACTAAAATATAAAATGCTAAAATTCTAAGGAGTATTTAACTATAGAGGTTGAAGGAAAAAAAAAAAGATTTTTTTGTCAATTTAGCGTACCCATTTTTTTAACTATAATTTTACATATTATATTAACCAATCCAATTTTATGAGAATATCACCTTTTATTATTTAAACCAGTTATAATGTAACGAGTGTCAATTTTATATATTAATCCAATCATACTACATGGTTATATATATTTGTTATCATATTTTAATTTATTATGATTAGTCGATGTTACTAAGTAAATCTTAATTTTCAATCCAATGACAGTTTAGCATGTGTCATTATTGTGTTTGTGAACTCATCGTATTGCATCTTATTTTTTGTTTTTATATCGCATCATATAGTTTTTTTTCCTACAAAAATCATAATAAAAGATTTTGCTTTAATATTATTTGGTCAACCGGTTATAGAACGCTATTAGTGACTAAATCAACAACATAATGGAAGGATCATGCTAAATCAACAAAATAAATAAATCCAACTTTATTACCATAGTCGGAAAATAATAAAGGATTTTGCTTTAATTGACACTTAAAAACATTTGTAACTGAAAAGTGTGAATGCCTAACACGTCAATTATTTTTTCATCCAATTATATTACATACGTCATTATTATGCTGTTGAGCCAATCATATTGCATTGTTTTGGTTTTATTATATCATATTTTTTATTTTTTATATTTTTTTTAAGAAATCAAAATGGAATATATATTAACAACGGGGGTGGCCAATCCTCAGTACAAGGTGTACTAGAGGCGCCAACCCGGCAAACAAAGAGTCAAAAGTATAATTACAGAAAAGGTCAGTCGATACCCAGACAGGAAAAAGGGTTCGACCACCAAATTTGAGTGCCGTACACAAAAGTCATATTATTGGCCTTAAGCCACCACAGCGAGTGATATTTTGCCTTATCTAATAACTGTTCAATGGATGTTTCAGTGTTTTTGAACAGTCTGTTATTTCGTTCATTCCACACCAGCCAAACGGACAGAAGGCATAATAATTGAAGGAACGCGCGGTGTGCCTTTGAAATTCCCGATTTTTATTTTTTATATTATTTGTAGCTTTGTCTCAATTATGAATAGCTTTGTCTATAAATATTGCTTATGATACACACATTTTTCACATCACTTCTAAAATACAATACAAATTTTTATAAGTCTTCTATAAACCCCTATTTTCTTTGTTTGTTCCATTGTTATCTATTTTCTTATTTTAAAATTACTTTCCATGGTTTTTATTCCAAAAATCAATTCAATTTTTATTGTTTGTGATGTTAGATTTTGGTTTGTATGTGATTGAAAATTGACAATCTCTCATTCTCATTAACATATGTTGTTGTCTTCACTTTTATTTTCTTCTATCAGATTACAAGTAAAAGTTTTATTTTTATATCTTTTATTGTTTTCTATTTCAGATGGGGAGACGAAATGAATAGAAATGGTTCCTCAACGGAAGCTACTTATGAGTAAGGACGCTCACATTATGGAGCGTTACAAGAGGCATTGAGATGATAAGACATTTGAATTAAGTGTATAATAAATAGCACTCAACCTATTTCTTTAACCGTTTATTCTATTAGAAATTTTAGTGTTGTGGATTGTGAATATACCTTTTTTTCCATCATTTGTAATTATTATATTTTGTATATTACATGCACATGAAAAATTCGAATATTTTGATAGTTGTGTATAAATTTACATTTTTTCACGAAATTATCATCAGTCATGGTTATCTCCTATTATAAAATGCCATATTTTTGATTTTTTTTTTACCAAACAAAATACAATCATTTATTTGTTATTTTCTCTCATTTATTTTATTTTTTGAAGGAATTTTCTCTCATTTATTTGACGGTCAATATCTTCCTTTTTGTCTCCTTTAATTTGTCAATTAGAAATAATTTTCTTGAGCTGACTATTAAATAATATTTCTAATTTTGATATCCACCCTTTATTATAGATAGTATCCATTTGCAAGCAATTTTATGCACCATTTCAATCAAAGATATTGATTTTTTTTTCAAGTATTTGTATACTTAATACTTACAGTTCTCAATATTTTTTTTCCCTTTATTAAGGATAATCATGATAAAGCATTTTAAGAGTCATTAATATGTCATTAATATCCCTAAACAAAAAGAGAATTTGGAATGATTTTATAAAGATTTGAATGTCTTATTTAATCATTAAGAATGAAAAGGTCTCATTTGATTGATCTTTGATTTATCAGACGGAAAAAGAAGAAAAAATGTCATTTGAATAATATTGTTACTTAAAACCCTTAATTAAAAGAAATAAAAAAAGTAAAGGTTATTTAGGAAAAACTATTGAATCCTTTAATTTATCTTATTATTGTTTCACATCCATTTTTTAAAAGGGAATACTACATGTACATATAAAAAAAAAAATTATCATTAAATTTCAAATATTTTAATTTGATTAATTTAAAATATTTATTATTTTTTCATTTTTTATGATTTTTTTCTTCATTTTATTATGTATAATCATGAGAACAAATTAAGAGACATTAATGTGGTCTTTTAAATTATGATGATTCTATAAATTTCTCATTTCATGGGTCAGATGAAAAAAAAAAACATGCTCTTTAAATCATACCATTCTATAGCAATAGCATTGTCAAACAATGTTGACTTGGTTAACAATGAAGTTCACTCAACCTTAAGGGTGTGGGTTCAATCCCCACTATCAACGTGAGGATCTCTTTGTTGAAGAACTCTAAGTTCCTCCGTAAGTGTCGTTTGAGCCATGAGGTATGTCGGACCTTGATGTGCCATCCAAAACTCAACTATACTTAATTTTTTTATCATAAAAAAAATTATTTAAATCATAAATTCTAGGATAGTATAGTCTTTTTTTTTGGTAGTGTGATAGTATAGTCATTGAAAAGACTCAATTTTTTTTTTTTATGAAAAATTAAAGTCTCACAGTGAGGGTGTATTTAATATATTTATGACTAATTTTATAAATAAAAATGTGCACAAGATAATTCTTATTAGTGATTGCACCAAAATGATTCTTGAGGCATAACATTTGATGCCGTTAATTTTTTTTGAAGGAAACATTTGACGCTGTCATTGGAAAAAAAAAACAAAAATCACAATGAATTTATTTTTAGTAACAAAAGTTATGGTTAGAGAGTGATGATTTTGGACAATGTAGGGAAAACCTTAGAGATAAAAGAGCTCTCACAAATATACTTACATTTACATCTTTTTAAGAATACTAGCAAAGCTCGAAACTCGAAATCTCTAAATTCAAAGCTTGTCCTTTTTCTACTAGAATTAACCCGTAGAGTTGGAAAATTGTAGTGAACTAGAAAATGGATTTTTATTTCAAATTAATGATGACAAATCAAATATCCCTTATACCTAAACCATATCTCATCTTGATATTTTACTAAAAGAAATTAATGGTTTAATTATTCTTGCTGATTAGGATCGCTCCATAAAACATATTTTTCAAAAGTTGTTCGTAGTTTTATGTTTTTTTTAAAGAATTGAAAAAAATGATACTACGTATTGAACCAAAACCTTAAGTAATGAGATATATCGGTCATATCACTTATATTTTGTTCAACATCTAATTTTGCATCTCTCCCTTAAATGTGAGATTCTCTGCGACTATGATATAGAGATATAGCCAAATAATGTGAAAAGAATGGACACAACATTCTAAAAATATGGGTTGGTGGTGGTTTTATACAATGAGTTTTTTCCCCTTTCTTTCATCTTTCTCATGAAAGAAAGGATTAAGCAAATGATATCAAAAAATGAAGAAAACAATTCATCATAATGTTAGGACTTCCATGGTAGCCTATATCGAGTTGGATAATCAAATTGGGTCCCGTTTGGATTGAGCTTAATTTGAGCTTATGAAAAATAGCTTATGTAAATAAATAAGTTTTTATTTTAATTTATAAGCTCTCAATAACGAAAATTGTATCTTCCTAAACTGTTTTTTTTTCTTCATAAAATACCTTAACAAACTTATAAATAATACATAAAAGTTTATTTATTTGCATAAGCTGTTTTGTATAAGCTCTAAAATAAGTTAATCCAAACGGGCTCTAAGAGCAACTACACAAGTGAGATTAACATCACATCTTCATCCAAATTCTAAAGGCATTAGATATATAGGCCACCTCACTTATATGTTTTCCACTTTCTACTATTGCATCAAATCTGGAACGTTAACTGATATAAGACATAACATCTCTCTGTTTAAATGTGAGACTCTTTGCATCATTGATTTAATAAACTAATCAAATAAGATAAAATGAAGACATACAATGGTGAAAAAAGGTGGGTTGATGGTGATTTAATGGAGGGAGGTTTATGTTCTTTTATTTCATGAGAAGTTAGTAGAAAAAAAATTAGAAAAGGAAAGATAAAAAAAAAATTGAAGATGAGAGTAACAATAAGAGGAAAATATGCAGTGTGTGTTTTATATAGATTGAGTTACCGGTAATTATATAGTTTTGTTAAAGAAGTTGAATGATTTTGGGTTTTTATTACCAAAAAGTAAAACTTAATTAAAAAAAACGACGCATCATTTTAAAATGTTTAATAAACATGTATTTTGTAAACTCATCATAACTCATTTGCATTTTCCATTGTCACATCCCTCAAAGACTAGATGTAAAGAAATTTGAAATAATAGAGGTTGAAAACAAAAATAGAATGAAAGCTAATGACATTCTAAAACAAAGTTTTACAGAACAAAATGTTAATTAAATTGAAAAAAGGGGAAAGAAAAGGGGTTCATGCCATCATTAACTATATAAATATTCTTTAGACATGGTTTTAGAGCATGCTCTCCAAACACCTTGTATGTGTCAGTGAATTTATGAGAGTTAGCTAGCAACATGTAACTTTGAGTAATTTGGACTAAAAATTTCTTTTTCTTTTTCCTTATAGATGTACAGAGGTTTTTTTAACTTGTAAATCTTTTTTAACTAATTAGATTTTGTAAAAGTGATATTTTACTATCGGGACTTAATAGCTTGTACTATCAAGACACAACTTCTTTTTATAAATTCTTTAAAGCACATCGTTAAACTCTTGTAAGCATAATCCTTTAATCAATATAAGAAATACAAAGAATGTGTTTGATAGTGAATTGGTACTACTTCTTAATATCAATTTAAATGTGACTCATTGGATACCACCTTATTTGATGTTATGGTATACCTTGTGAGCAGACATATGCTATTCCAAAGAGTACAAGAGGTACACCATTTATTTATATAGAAGGACCCGTCTTTATCATATGACAACAAGGAAGAAAAATGAAAACGCCCTAACATGCAATGGTAGGTCATCAACTGCTGAAATCCACATGGAGAAGACAGTATGAGTGAAAAAACAATACACAAGTAGAAAGAGTACCCCATTTTTCTCAACAAGAGTAGCTCAAAAGCAATAAAAGTTCTTCTACCACTTGTCTTTTTTGGAACATTCATTGTCATCCATTCATGATCATTTTATTTAGAATCAGGTTTTTAAAAAATTCCTAATGTCATTTTATTTTTAAGAAATTCCTAAAAGAATTACTTATTTCATTTTTTAAATATATTTTTTTAAGAATATTTTCTTACATATTTTATTTGGTTGATCCATCGAATTTATTTTAAATAGAACTCATCTAGTATCATTGATTTTTTTGTTGATAATATATCCTGATAACCAATAAATAAAACCCTCTAAAAAAATAGAGAAATAAATAAAATATATATTATATAAAAAATGATTTCTCGACATCACCCATTTTATTTATATTGAAAAATGATAAAATAAAACATGTCATTTTATATTGATTCTCTTAAACCTTGGTAACAACATCTTGTCCTCCCATTTTATTTTAGAGAAAGTTGTTTCAAACCTTGGTAACAATATCAGATTTTTCAACTCTATAAGATGAAGATGGATATGAAATGGAAGATGAAGATCAAATAGAAGAAAAACTTGTTATGCTTATAGCTTGGAATCTAATGGTGCTTCACAAAATCATGAGAAAAGAAACTATTCGTTCTAACAAATAAGTTAGTTTTACAGATTATTAGTACCATTAAAGAAAAGGGAAAGATTAGTTTTATCAAAATCAGAGATAAGAAAAAGAAAACAAAAGAGTATCATTAACACACATTTTAAAATCAGAGATAAGATTGGTTTTATAAGAGTTACTACCAAGTGTACTGGTATGTATCTGCCATATAGAGAGAAAGAGAGAGAGAAACAGTAAAAATGTGTAAAGTGGTCTCACGTGAAGGTAGTAATAAAAGTGAAAACAAAATTAATGAATGGAAATTAATTTATTTGTCTTACTAAAAATGTACAACGGTTATTTAATACTAGATGGTAATAGTTATAATGAAAAATATGTGTTCTGTTTGTATGATACATCAATATGGTGTAGTAAAGTTGATAAGTCACTAAAATATTTAATCCTTTAATCAATATAAAAAATACAAATTATTAATACTTTCGTTGGTAATTGGCATGAAATCAAAGGCAATAGTAACTACTAGTAGTTATAATCTGGTAGTTGTTGGAGTGCACTGCTACACTCAACTAATTTGTTAAACATTGTAGTAGAAAGGCTCAAGTTGTAAGAATTTGTCGGTGACCATGTTTTTGAGGTTCCTTGGAAGGTCTAAATCTTTTAAATAGACAAAATAACAACAACCTTACAAAATTCGCGCACACACAAATACTAGAGTTGGGTTTTAATTTCAATCACAATATTCGACTTAACAATTTTCATATTTTTATCAATCAAAACAATAGTTTTCGTGGATCCGACAAGCACAAGCAAGTAGAGACAGCACCAGTAACTCCAACAAGTTCCATCTTCAACCAATGAGTTTCTTATATCAGATCTAACAAGTTTGAGAGAGAGGAGAAAGCATGTGTGTGTCAACTTTTAATACTTTACTGATTTTTAAGTGTGTTATTAACCACGAGATTAATTTATACGAGTGGTTTGTTGGGTTTGATTGCCAAGTTTCTTGAATGAAGAAGGAGGTTTCTTATATCGCTTAGTTTAGTGAAGTAAGGGGAAGACCAAGGCTCTATATTGAACCTATGTTCTTTGTTGTTAGAAGCACCAGTCACTAGCACTTTAAGCTTATATTTGACTTAGTTTAAATATTTGCTTTGTGAGAGTGTGGATGTACTGGGACATTGGATAGAAATAATGTGTTTGATAGTGAATTGGTACCACTCCTTAGTATCAATTGAAATGTGATTCATTGGATACCATCTTATTTGATTTTATAGTATACCGTGTCATTGTTTTCAATAAGATTATCTCAAAAGCAATAAAGGTTCTCCTGCCACTTTTCATTTAATGAATTGATGGTATACCGTAAATTATTAATACTTGGAACAAGATATGATGTTTTTTAGGTCCAAGACATGATGCATCTATAAACCCAATGGAACAAGCAAATTGAGATATATCATGCTTGGAACAAATAAACAAAACACAAGATAATCTTTGGAGAAGAGTGAAATGAAATGTGATATGCAATGATGGAATGACCAAATTTATAACAAGTATTCATGTTACCATTATTGAGTACTAGGTTAAAGGTAAGTCAATTTTACCCTTCTTACTTTCCCCAAAATTTTCATCCCTATCATTTTCATACCTCTCTCTTGTCATTTTCCAAAATTCAAATTTTTTGGTAAGTGAACAATAAAAAGAGGGGTAGGTCTTTGGTGTTTGAAACATTCATTTTTTTATCTTTATCCAAAAAGTAACTTGAAGAGTAAATGAAGAATCCATGTGACTACGTAAAGTCACCAAAAATCTAAAAGAAAAAAATATATCATACTAACTTGAACTTCTTACATCAAAAGGAATTGTTGATACTTGCGTGACATAAAAAGGAAATTATAATCTTGCTCAAACGTGCTTTTTTGAGGTGGTGATGAGGAAATTGAAAAAGGGGAAAGAAAAGGGGTTCATGCCATCACTGACTATATTAATATTCTTTAGACATGGTTTTAGAGCATGCTCTCCAAACACCTTGTATGTGTCAATGAATTTATGAGAGTTAGCTAGCAACATGTAACTTTGAGTAATTTGGACTCAAAATTTCTTTTTCTTTTTCCTTATAGTTGTACAAAGGTTTTTTTAACTTGTAAATCTATTTTAACTAATTAGATTTTGTAAAAGTGATATTTTAACTATCGGGACTTCGTAGCTTGTACTATCAAGATACAACTTCTTTTTATAAATTCTTTAAACCACATCGTTAAACACTTGTAAGCATAATCCTTTAATCAATATAAGAAATACAAAGAATGTGTTTGATAGTGAATTGGT
>Ga0228711_1009578_pt1 | contig 13076 bp, 11 predicted proteins | sample MedpolnodulmetaG_2_FD_177996 | JGI IMG/M metagenome (GOLD analysis project Ga0228711, IMG submission 177996) | Root nodule microbial communities from Medicago polymorpha collected in Santa Monica, California, United States - brown nodules | ecosystem: Host-associated > Plants > Roots > Nodule...
TCCCACTAATTCCTTTGTTTCCTCTTAATTACACCTCCACCCCCTTAATTCTAAAATATTTTAATTCCTATCTTATTCTTACTAACTATTAATAAAACCATTTAATTAAATAAACAAATCACATAATGCATATTGTAACACATTAATTTATGTAATTATAATATTGGTGGATACTGATAAATAAAATAGGCAGTTTTAGTTTGCCAATGTTTGTTTAATTATGTTGCTGTCTTGTTGTTTTCTGTTCATGACTTTTCACACTACATAACAATAATTAATTTAATGGAGAACATGTTTCTTATATTAAATACATAATTAATAATTAATGTACATGCTTCCACACAAAAAATGTGCCTTACACTCATACTTTGTTTAATTTGCGAAGCAGTTTAGATCGATCTTATTTTGTTGGTTTAGTTTAAAAGTACATCCAAATATAATATATTGAATTATGCAACACACTTTCAACACTGTTTTTCCAATATACTGTCTCTAATTGGTACTAAATTTGTATGGGCCATTTACAAAGACACATTTGAATTTCAACCAATTAGAGAGCATGCTAGGAATAATTTGTTTTTGGTAGAATGTAAACAGTGTATTAGATAGTGTGTTGTCAGTACTCCTCCTATTATATATTACACCCGTTCCAAAATATAGGCAAAAATTAATCAATCAAAATTTAATATATTTGGTTCAAAATTTGTATCAAATACATCAACTTATTTTAACTCATTTTTGCTTACATTTTGGGATGGAGGGAGTATGGTTAAAAGATCGAGCAAGTTGTACAGGTAAAGAAGCCACTGTGATTGATTTTCTTGATAAATTTCTATGTTTTTTCTTTTCGGTGAGTGCTAACAACACTCTCTCTAACACTTACTCTCTTGTTGAATGAAAAACTCGTGTCGATCACACCATTTTATGTGTGACTCATTTTTAAAATATAAAACTCATGAAATTCACTTAAGAAGAAAGAGGATGAATGTTAGAGATTGTATTAGATCTAACACTTACTCTCTCGATGAATGAAAAACTCGTGTGGATCACACCATTTTATGTAGGCCTCATCTTAAACATATGAAACTCGCTTGATTAGAAAAGATTGTAGTTAGCATTTGTCTTTACTATATTATATTTTTTCAAGCAGTCAAGTGATTAGAATTTACATTTAAAGGTGAATAAATGGGGTGTCTGAGATTCAAACTTCAGCAACCCCAACCCTAACATATTACAATGCGTTGTCTATACCAACTGAGTTATGTTCACGTGAATATTTATATTTACTGCATTATTTGGTAAACACATAATTTTTACTCCACCCTAAGTTATCCAACTTGACTACTTGAGACACAACACTAAATATAAACACTTTTCACAACCAAACTTTGTTTGTTAACATGCATGATTTTTACTTATAGTATATATTAGTAATATGTAGGATCAAGTTGTGCCAAAAGAAAAATATGTGGATACAGTATGGATGCATAAAATACATCAACGAGTTAATACACTGTACAAATATATAAAAATCGATACTATATACAAAGAAATTAGATTTTTTAGATTGTATTCTTCTCCTTTTAATTGTATCCTTAAACAAATTTGATCACCAAAATATTATTTTGTTGTCATTAAAAAAAAAATTATCATTATTATTATTTTTTGAAATATATTATTTTTTTGAGAGGTTTTGAAATATATTATATATCCTATATCGTTGATATTATTGAAAAAATAAAGTATAGTTTGTTACAATAAGAAAGTACAAAATATATATTATATATACATATAATTTTAATCAAAATAAAAAACTACATTTCATAATTTATACGCATTAGTGCAATAAGAAAAGTGGATAGGAGAGCAGAAGAGATCAGATGAGAGAGAGCGACAAAGAGAGGGAGAGAGCTGATCGTTTGCGGTTCTACCACGAGCAATCATGATGGCGTTCCTATTCGCCGAAGGAGATGTCCATTAGGGGGAGGGATCCAAGCAAGGTGCCACAAACGGGGGGATGGTGATGATTGGCTTCGACAAAGGAAAGCGTTGTGACAGGTTGATCGAGGTCAGGACAGGTAGCGGGAGAACAAGCGGCTCATAGATTGGGAAGGCAGAGGCTATCGGCATCCTAGGTTTAGTTTTTGAGATGATTCATGAGAGGTGCTCTTTGGCAGAGATGTTCGTTATTACTCACCGGACATGTAATATGATCAATATGATGATGAATCGGTTGGGACAGTGTGGCGGTTTCGGAACAATAGTCGCGGTGTTGGTAATGTGCGGCGCAGAGATGATGGTGATCGTAGGGTTGTGGGTCGTGAGGAATATGGTGAACTCGGGGCAGTGGGTTCTCAACGAATCAAGGAAGCTGACTGCAACCATCAATCATGTGAGGAAATTACCTCCAGGAAGGAGCTTTCAGTCGGGTCTCAATTCAAACGGTTCGTTACTTTTTACTTTACAAACTTTGCGGCACAGTTATCAAATCTATTTGCGGAAAGGTTTGGAAGTTTGCGGTATGTTGGAGGAGGTTGTTGTTCTTAGTAAGTTTAATGTTTATGGGGAACTCTATGATTTTGTGAGATACTCTAATGTCTAAGATGTTAGCAAGTTGTTGAAAGTTGTGAATGTGGTGTGCTTTGGGAAGTTTCGAGTAAGGGCAAAGATTGCTTGATTTGATTCGTCTGTTGCGAAGGAATTGGTGAGGGAGAGTGAGGGGGAGGGAGTTGGTGATGTGAGTAAGGGGGTGGTGTTAAAGAGGGGAGTGATCGGAAGAAGGTCGTAGGTGAGGGAGAAAAAATAGAGCTTGGGTACGGGGAAGGGGAAGCTGGTGGAGGTTGGGAGAGGGAGTGGTGGAGGAGGTGAGGGTGTGGTTGAAGGAGGGGAAGGGGAAGGAGGCCGGTGGTGGGAATTACGTGGTGGTGATGAAGGGTGGGGGTTAGGTGACTGTTGCAAGACCACCACAGGCTCCTCGGGGTCAGGTTCCGATAGTGTGACAACCTTCAATCCAAAAATGTGTGCATATGTATAGGTCCCAAGGGGAGGATTTGCAATGGGCCCGTAATGGTTTCACGACCTCAATGATTAATTGAGAGGCTATACCGGTGGTGCAAAATAGAATTGAAGACGCAGGTTTTGAGGATATCAATATTATACCTTTAGGAACAGACAGAGTTTTTATACATAGTTCATCTAATACCGAGGTCTCAACAATTATTGAAGGTGCACATGAATTCTTTGCTCATTTCTTTACTAATACTGTGAGATGGGACAAGAAGGTGGTACCTTTTTAGAGGGGCGCATGGTTGAGATTGTATGGCATACCGTTACATGTGTGGAATGGAAGCTTCTTCAAACTGTGTGTCATTGATTGTGGACGTTTTTTACGTACCGATAGTTGTTCCGTGGATAGAGAGCGGTTTGATTATGCACGGGTTTCGATTGCGACGTTCTCTTTGGAGGTTGTTAACTGTGTTGAAAAGCTTCTGATTGATGGAGAGTTAGTGGATGTGAAGATTTTTTAGGAGTGGGGTTTTAATATAGGGGAAAATGCTTGTGTGTTTGAAGTTGACGATGGAATACATTCTTCGCATTCATATCAGGAGGATATTCATGGGAACGCATATCAATGTAATAATGCTGAGTTTTTAGTGGACAATATAGTGAAAGACCTTGAAGAAGCGGAATGTCTTGATGCTCAAAAGGATGTTTCACAAGTGCCACCAATTTTTTTTAATGAGATTCATGAAGATGTGCTCGATTCTGTTGCGCAGGTAAACGGTGGTTGTGATAACTCAGCTACTGAGCCACACTTGGGGGAACTAAAAAAATGTATTGGATGAGGGTTTTGAGGTGTTTTAGAGGACTTGTTTCAGTACACGTAAAATTTAGATGAATCTCTATAACATAAATCAAATAGTTGACCACAATCAGGGAGACATAACCTAATTATTGTTGTAAATATTCAAATTATTGTCGAATTGCAGTGTCTTTATGTCCAAATAATACAACTCAATTTATTTTTTTGGGTTACCGTGTTATAAGTAAAAAAAAAATTCATGCTTAGTAATGACCGATTTCCGTCGAAAAACCTATGAATCACACAATACGAGTTCTTATACATGAGTTGAATTTTTTTCACTCGCAAGAGTCACAAATCAAACCCATAATGATTAAGTCCATATCCCTTATCACTCGAATCGGTTCATTGTTAGTATACAACTCTATATGCTAAGTCCTTTAAAAAAAACTCTATATACTCAGTGTCAACCCAAACACAACCTTTTACTGTAACCGATTCCATATCTGGATAAAAAGATAAACTTGTATTACACATTCAACATTCAATACAAAACTTAGTCAAATCTCTATAACACAAGTCAAATAGCCAACTCCACTTAATAAGATAAAACCTAATCATTGTTATAATAATTTAAATTATTGTCGAATTTTAGTGTCCCTATGTCCAAAAAATCCAGCTTCATTATTTTTTCTTTACATTACTATGTTATAAATACAAAATTTTCACCGTTGTTTAGCAGTGAATAATTTGCGTCAAAAAACCAATGAGACACATAATATAAACTCTTCAACCTTAACCAATTTTTTTCTTTTCACTTAAATCAATTTTTTTGGTGTACATTCTACATGCTAACTGCCAACCCAAACACAACCTTTTATTCATATGTTTTTTTTACAAGAAATTTAGGTTTTTTTTTTGTTGTGGCTTGAGAAAATGATTATAAATAAAAATTTAGGTTTTTTTATTTTATTTTTTCGAGTGAGAGCAAAAGGGTGCAATTTATGGATTGCAACCAGCTTCACTCACCGCGGGCGCTTCCCAACTGCTTCTCATTCCCTTTCTTCACCCAACCTCTTTCACTTCTACTCTTAACTCAATTCAATTAGGGATTTTCTCTTCATCAATTTCATTCTCTCTTTTTTTCTTCGGTGAGTTTTCGTTTTTTCAATGCTGTCAATTACATTGCAAAATCATGCACCGTTTAATTATCATCATTGATCGATTTTTTTTGTTTTAATTCATTCATTATGCAGAAATTGTGAAGTAAGATTTGAATGGAACGGTTTCGTGTTGATGTTATGCCGCCTGGACGGTTTAACAGCAACACATAACCATTTCGTTCAAATCTTACTTAACGATTTCTGCATAATGAATGAATTAAAACGAAAAAATCAATCAATGATGATAATTAAACGGTGCATGATTTTGTGATGGAATTTACAACATTGAAAAAACGAAAATGAAAACTCACCAAAGAAAGAAAAAAAAAAGAGAGAGTGGAAGTGATGAAGAGAAATACCCTAATTGAATTGAGTTAAAAGTAGAAGTGAAAGAGGTTTGGGGAAGAAAGTGAATGAGAAGTAGTTGGGAAGTGGCCGCGGTGAGTGAAGATTAGAGTTGGTTGCAATCCATAAACTGCGCCCTTTTGCTCTCACTCGAAAAAAATAAAAAAACAACCTAAATTTTTATTTATAATCATTTTCTCAGGTCACAACAGAAAGAAAAAAAAACCTAAATTTCAGTGTTGTAAAAAAAAAGAATAAAAGACTGTGTTTGGGTTGGCACTTAGCATGTAGAATTGTACACAAAAAAATATTTCTTTAAGTGAAAATAAAAAATTTGGTTAAGGTCGAAGAGTTTATATTATGTGTTTGATAGGTTTTTTGACGGAAATTAATCACTGCTAAATGGCAGTGAAAATTTTGCATTTATAACATAGTAATGTAAAAAAAAAACAGAGCTGGATTTTTTTTGGACATAAGGACACTAACATTCGACAATAATTTAAATTATTATAACAATTATTAAGTTTTATCTTATTAAGTAGAGTTGGCTATTTGATTTGTGTTATAGAGATTTGACTAAGTTTTGTGTTGAATGTTGACTCTGTAATACAAGTTTATCTTTTTATCCATATTTGGAATCGGTTACACTAAAAGGTTGTGTTTGGGTTGGCACTTAGTATATAGTTTTCTTTTAAAGGACTTAGCATATAGAGTTGTATGCTAACAATGAACCGATTCGAGTGATAAGGGATATGGACTTAATGATTATCGCTTTGATTTTTGACTCTTGCGTGTGAACAAATTCAATTCATGTATAAGAATTCGTATTGTGTGATTCAAAAAAATTTCGACGGAAATCAGTCATTACTAAGCATGAATTTTTTTTACTTATAAACGGTAACCCAAAAAAAAATTGAGTTGTATTATTTGGACATAAAACACTGCAATTCGACAATAATTTGAATATTTACAACAATAATTAGGTTATGTCTCACTGATTGTAGTCAACTAGTTCTGCTCTTATTAGGGTGTGCCATAATTTTTTGTTGGCTTAATTAATGATTTGGTCCCTTAAATTATTTGTTGGTTACATTTTAGTCCCATAAGTTATTAACGTTACAATTTGGTCCCTTTAAGTCATCTTCCGTCAACCAAATAAATCCCCACCGTCAAAACTGTTAAGCCAATGTCTAAGGTGTATACACATTGCAAGTTGTCACGTCACCGTTCACATGTACCTATTTAACGTTTTGGCAAAAGACTGACTGTGAGGATTTATTTGGCTAACAGATGCTAACTTGAGGGACCAAATTGTAACGTTAATAACTTATGGGACCAAAATGTAACCAACAAATAACTTAAGGACCAAATAATTAATTAAGTTTTTTTGTTTGTTTGTATAAACTACGTGTGTTTAACTTCAACAAAATCATTGTGTTACTAAGGGTGGTATAGGTGCTAGTTGATGGGGAGTCAACTGAGATGATACTGACGGGTTGATATGTGGTTTTTCGACACAGACACCTGACACGACACTGACACAGACACATGAGAGATCTTGACTGTCTTTGCTGGGTCATGAAATGTTGCCACAGATAGTTTTGCTTATCAGGATTAGTAATTACTCTGTGCACACAGCTCCTGTAGTTTCCATTTGTTATAATCTGGTAGCAAAATGAACCAACGTTATTAACAACCCCACCTAGAAATGAATTTTTTCTGCTATGATTGGCAATTTTATTTTTTTCTACCATTGATTTTAGAAAAGTATTGTTGATGGATCTTAGTGATCTCATATAGTAATGCATCTTCAGCTTTTTTTTCTACCATTCATTCTTTTATGGTTTGGTTAGAGGTAAGCTTTCAACTTGTTGAAAATATTAACAGAGCTAGAGAAACAAAAATTTCAGCATGTTATTTTATAAGGGGATTTTTTAGGTTATGAAGTTTGACAATAATCTTTGGTTACAGAACTTTGCTTCGGTTGACTCATCAAAACTACTCCTCAGGTGCTCATGTTATTCCATATTTGAAATATAATACTACTACCTTTTAGAATTGGTTTCCTTCTTCCAGATGAATTCTAATATGGATATATTAAGTTTTTGATAGAAACATGGCACACTTCACTTTCATCATTATTTTCATTGATTCTTTTAGAATTGGAGCCTGGTGGTTGGCTGTAAGATTAATTTCGCCATTTTTTGTAGATGACCTTAATGTTGTAGTTAGCGTTAAGATTAAGAAAGTCCAACAGAACGAACAAATTGCAATGCCTATAATTTCATTTAAGTACAAGGTTTGAGTACCAATAAACAAATGGGAAATTAGTAGCAATAGAACCGTGAAAACCATATTGCCTAATTTAAATTACAAAATCAATGTGTTGTACATGAACAACAGATCACAATATTTGAAAAATGTACTAATTGCATCCAACACCAACATTAATCAATGACTTAACATGTTCCTGGAGATTAGAGAGGCTCGGGTTGCTCTTATAGTGGTACATGAGGGGAACCATTCTAGCTGCATTCAGACAAAAATTGGAAAATGATGATGAAAACTGATTTGCGACCAGAATTTCTTGATTGAGACATTTCCATTCATTTGAAATCATGTGAGCAACATGTCTTTGCACGTCTTCACCGGAAACATCTTGGTGTTCACTCATGTAGCAATCAAGATATGAACCATCAAGACCATTTTGATCTCCACTCTGCAATTATCCATGGATGATTATTCTTATCATTAGAACTTTATATTTAACAATTGAGTTAATTGGTTGAACAATTTAATCAAATACTTGTTTAATATTTTAATTTAGGAGACACATTTCTTACCTTAGCTCCTTCTAAATCATCAGAGAGACGAAGAATTTTTGCCACTGAATATATGATATTTGGAAATTTTTCATCCAAGATATCAATTGTTTCCTTTGTTATACCGTGAACATGATCCAACAGGAAGAATGCATGTACAAGCACAACATGCACTCCAGTGCTCACAATTCCATTGTTCAAGTAATCCTCTGCCCTTGGCAAGTGTCCAGAATTTAACCAATGGGCCTCTTCCATGAAAGCGTTCAATAAGAGTATCCACTGTTTCACGCAAATATTATTATATAATCAGCCGTTTGAAAAATAATATTATACATATATATGATGAAATAAAAAAGACGGATAGTTAGCGTACCGATTTTTTGAGTGTGTCTATGGGGTTAAATCCATGCTTTTTGTATACCATTTCAGCAAAACTATTGGTAATGTCGTAAAGTGCAGTCAAAGATATTTTCATGAAGTTTGGAAGTTGCTCGGTACCAGTAAATTCCCACCTAAGAAATCATTTCAAAATAAGTATTAGTGTGAAGAATCAATGTAATATTTATATATATGAGGTATATTTTTTATAGATCATGCGCTACAAACCCTTTTTGGCAAATTATGATATTAAATCTCACTTAGTGCATGACTGTAATCATATATCTATATGTATTAACTTACTAATGAGATGTATATGTTTATTCAAATTTTAATACCTGTTAACAGCGTCTGTGAATATTGTAAGTTGATCCAATGTCGCGTGAACATCAAATATGTCATCAATGACATAAATTAAAGAGATAGGTTTGGTGAGCTCAATCCTTTGTTCTGAAAATTTTGGATCTGTAAAGCATGCCATGGGCCATGTGTACCATTTCAGAGGTTGATATCCTGAAAACTTCACCTCCTTGGCTAATCCAAGTTCTTTCCACCATCTATCATTTGAGAGAATAATTATGTTAGTGATCTCTATCTAAATTTTGAATAGGTATAAGGTCAACATAGATTTTTAATTAGAAAACATACTTGGAAACTTCAATGGTCTCATTCTGATTCATAAACCTAACTATGGTGGAATTGATTTTAGCAAGTTCCTCTAAACCTATGAAATCCTTCTCAGCCTTCAAATCATGGATGAATGCGCTTTTATCCATAAATCTTGATATACCATAATGAAGTGGATTCTGAAGAGTGTTTGCAACATATAAAGCTTCGTTATGTTCTTGGTTTCTTGACAGCCAAGCATGTAGAAGCTCACAACAGAGGTATCCTACATCGTTAAGACTATCTTCTCCTTCAATACTTAGTTGTGATGCTTCGTAAAGGGCAATAAGACCTTTCACATCCTCGCTATATTTCTCTTGAAACTTTCTTTTCTTACACTTCAAGCTGTTAAATACATCTGCACAACAATTATAGTTGGTCACAACTTTATTCACTAAATACTCCTATAGTAAATATATATTCAAATGTGGAGATGGTGCGTACGTATTAAACTTACCTGCATTTACATAATGTCCTCCTTGTCTCAGCAAGCGGAATGCGAGTGCAACTTCATAGAGTTCATGGCTACTCACAAAATCAATAGGATTGGTGTTCAATATCAAATGTAGCTTTTCAAGAGCCATTTTGATCTCCTCAGCAAAGTAGTGTTCAATGCCAAACCTTTGGATAATGTCAATCAAATAAAAACTCTCCATTGGATCTTCGATTTTATCAAGTTTCTTATAAACTTGCTTAAATATCAAAGCTTGTTTGACATATGTAGCATCCTAAAAATGTAAAAGTACAGATTGATCAGTACATTGAAATAAAAATATTTTTTAAATTTAAACAGCTGTATATATTTGTACTTCAATTAAAATACTTACCATTCTAGAAATTAATGCTTTGATAGTAAATTAAAACAGACTTGATTCAGTGTTTATAGCTGGGGATATTGTTAAGATGTTAAGTGGTTTGCAATAGCTCTAGGAAGATTGTTATTTTGATGAAATGAGAATGATATGTGGAGCTATTTATAGCTTAACATTGCTCTACTGAATGGTTGAAGGTCAACATATGTATGCTGTATATGTGTATTGTAACACATTAAATTATTATTAGTTTTTCTTTTGCAAGACATTAATTTATTAGTTATAGTTTGCCAATGGTTGTTATAATTTGTTGCTGATGTGCTGTTGTCTATTCGTGACTATTTAACATTAAATAACAACGATTAATTTAAAGGAGAACATGTTTCTTATTTTCCTTGTTTATTTTTTGAGGCACTTTAGATCGATCTTTATTAGTTATTGCTCTAGTTTAAAGTTTCCATTGAACATCCAAATATAATACTCCATTATTTGGTAAAGTCAAGAAAGCCACTTTGGTTGATTTGCTTCATAAATTTCAACATGATTTTTACTTCATGATTTGGTAAACACGTGATTTTAACTCCACCCAAGGTTATCCAACTTGAGACACGACACTAAATATACACACTTCTCACAACTAAAATTTGAATTTTAGCTCTTTATACTGTGAGAGGCTAACACTTCCACTTGATCCAACTTCGTTTTGTTAACATGCATGCATGATTTTTACTAATAAAATAGCAGTAATACGTGGAATCAAGAATGACACATAAAATACATCACTAAGTTAATATAAAGTTACTTGTCAAAAATTATAAATAAGTCGCTAGATATATTAATGAGTTTAATGTCAAGTTTGACTTGAATCATCCCTCTAAATTGTTTTTTTCTCTCTCTTTTAATCAAACAACTGGTATTCACATCTTTTTTGGGTATGTTTTTGTGATTACGCCGTCATAACACAATATTGTTTGTTTTGATTTTAAGTCTTTGTGTGGTTTTTTTTTTTTTTAATAAAGTGTTTATTTGTTTAAAGTTAAGTGCAGATTCAATTAATAATTTTGGCGTCCTCAGTTTTAGATTCGAAAGCATACATATTTTGGGCACTTGAATATAATCATATTTATTGGCTTATATACTTTGTTGTTTTACGCTATTAACATGGATATTGTGAGTTTGTTCGCAATTTTAACATTTTTTATTTTAGCGACTTTGAATTTGTATTGTATTGATGTATATCAACTTGAATGAATAAATATCATTTATTTTGGAAATAAGAATAAGGTTTAAATAAGATTTTAACCCACTTAGTTAGCCTGGTGGTATTGACTTGTAACCTGAGAGTGTGCTCCTTCTCAGGGTCTCAGGTTTGAAGCTAATTTAGCTTCTTATAAAGAAAGGTTTAAATAAGATTTTAATTTTGCAAATATAATGATCTCTGCAAAACATTATTTTTATTTTTAATCCTTGCAAACATACAACTTTTCTTTTTGGACCTTGTTGTTTTGCTTTTAGTGTATGCAAATTTGGCTTATTTATGTAATTCGTTCCTGGCCTTGCAAATATGCGTCATTTGAGTTTTCGTCCTTGAACTGACTAATCTTTTCAAATAGTCATTGCAGTTACGAATCACTTTAATTTTGGTCCTTAATCCCATTTTCTCGCTGATCTGGAATGTGACTACTGATCACGTGGCACACGTTGACTGGAAAACAATGTGGATGAGTAAGCAAATAACACTTGAATGGACCTTTTCGCCCTTAATAAGTTTGGGAAAAGAGAAAAAAACCATCTTGCTTCTCCCAAACTTGCTTCAATCTTCTTCTCCATGATCAGTTCGTCATCTCTTCCACTCTCTCCACACCAGCTCAAGCTCGTCAAAAATTAAAAAATCCATAATGAACATTAAAAAAAAAAAACTTAAAACAAAAGCTTTGATGTTTTAATTTTTTATCTTCACTGCCACCGTCTTTGCCTTTTTTATTCAACTACAAAAGCTATAGTTGAAGAAAATGAAACATAATCATTTATTGGAGAAAGATTAAGCTTCAAATCAACATTAGTAGTTTCTAAGAAACCTCTCTTTCCATAACTATTTTTAACCAGTGATTCTTCGTGATCACTTACTCTTGGAAGACCAAGCCGTAACTCCACCGCCACAGTGGCCACCATCACCCCGAAACTTCTCTGACACTTCTTACTTTTTGAAAGTTTTGGTTCTGTCCCGAGAGAGTAAGAGCATCCCCAATGGAGCTGTCCATTTTTTTGGTACTTAAACGAGTCTCATGTGTAGACATCAAAATTCGAGAGAGTAACATATCTGAATTTTGGAATTCAAGATATGAATCCTTCAAATTTGGGATGGTGTCGGCGATGGAGGAAGTGGATTTGAAGAGGAAGGAGGTTAGGGAGAGGTTGGTGGTTTTGTGGTGGAGAGCGAAAGGAAGAGGAAAGAAAAGATAAGAGAATGAAAGAAAAAAAGGGCAAATGCGTCTTTTCTTTATTCGTTGGTTTCATTAAGGGACAAACGGTCTCTTTTTTTCTAAGTCACTATTGTGGTTATACGGTCAGCGTATGCCACATCAGTCAGTGGCGGAGCCAAGAATTTTGTTGAGCTTGGGCAAAATAATTTGTCAAATATTTTCAGAATATATATTAAACAGTTTTAAGATACTATCAAAGTTGTGGACTTGTGCAGTGGTTTATTTTGTTGAATCTAACTTGCAAGATGGCGGTTCAAGTTCCTACGGGACCTCTTTTTTTGAATAAAAATATTAGGCTTAATTGCAGTTTTAGCCCCCTAACTTTCCCAAAGTTGTGATTTTGGCCCCCTAAGAAAAAAAACTACAAAACAGTCCCCTAAGTTTTGCAACTGTAGCAATTTTGGCCCCCAAAGCTGATATTGACTCAGTCTACGCTGACGTGACACCCTAAGTGAGGTGCCACGTGTTATTTTTTTAATTTTTTTTTTGCCTTGGGGGCCAAAACTGCTACAGTTACAAAACTTAGGGGGCTGTTTTTTTTTTTTTTCTTAGGGGCCAAAATTGCAACTTTGGGAAAATTAGGGGGCTAAAACTGCAATTAAGCC
>Ga0228711_1009581_pt1 | contig 13069 bp, 4 predicted proteins | sample MedpolnodulmetaG_2_FD_177996 | JGI IMG/M metagenome (GOLD analysis project Ga0228711, IMG submission 177996) | Root nodule microbial communities from Medicago polymorpha collected in Santa Monica, California, United States - brown nodules | ecosystem: Host-associated > Plants > Roots > Nodule...
CACTGCTACAACTAGCAAGAGACTTCAAATTACTCAAGCACAACTGCAAGAGATTTCCTATGCTCAAGAACACAATCAAGAGACTTCCTATGCTCAAACACAACTGCAAGAGACTTCTATTCAAACAAAATTACAAAGAAATTTGTTTGAGGTTGAACACTTGATATACAATCAGTGGTGTTTACAATGCAAATCAGATACAGACTCTTAAAATCTAGAAAACGTTGGAAATTGCCAACACATCAAATAAAGTCGTTTGAAACTTGATCAGATCACCAATGATCTTATGCCTGATTTGGTTATTGTCTCATGAAGGATCAATTTCAAATCCATTCCAAGTCTGGAGGAACACCGTTGCAGGCACAGTTGTTGTTCTTGTACTAGCAGACACAAAAAAACAGACTAGTGGAGATAGTGGTTGTACACTTCGTACAAAAGTCCTTTTTCAACGCTCTCAACTGAATAAGCATCCAATGACAGGCATGATTTAATCTTCATTTGAACAACATTTTGAAGTTCTTCAGTCTTCCAGCTTCTGATGATCTTCAGCTCCTTCAGCTCCTGATGATCTTCAGATGCTTTTGATGATGTCAGCTTCTGGTGACCGGCTTCTGAAGAGGTACCTCTGATGACGTCAGCTTCTTCAGAACCGCTTGTCTTCAGAACCTCTTTTCTTTTCAAGCTTCCTTCCATTGCTCTCATTTGTTCTTCCAGAACCTATGCTTCAAAGAGACACTAAATTTTTGTCTATGGTTCTGCATACTTGAACAAATATTAGCCTATCCAGTTGACACTTTTAATACCTTGTTATCATCAAAACTCAAAGGTAATGTTAAACACATTTTGTTCCAATATAAACACTCAAGTCTACCAAATCCCTGAACACAACTAAATTCTTTGTAATCAATCAATACCACGGTGGAAACCGAAATTGCCGACCTCCGGTGGATTCGCCGGTCAAGCTATCATCATCCAATCAATCAATTGAAACAAAGGTATGTGACTCAGAATCCCCAAATTTATTTCACCGCAGTCACTTCAAATCGTTTTTTGATTGATGAAAACTTGATTTTGTGATTTATGCAGCGAAAGGCACGTGTTGAAGCAGATGAGGGAAATGGTTCACGTAACCTCCAATATCAAGTATGACTCTCGATCAGATTCAATGATTGTTTATGTTAGGATTTTTAGGTACTCTGACATCATTCTCTCAAATGTATCCAATCTGTTTTATGTTTTTAATATGATTTTTCGTGTTGATTTTTAATTTCATATTCCTGTTTAGTGATTTTAAATTGTTGATTTCAGATTTTAGAGAAAATTATGTTTTTCCAATTTTGTTTCAAGTGTTTGTAATTTTATCTTTAAGCAAAAAATTAATATTAACTCCGTTAGAGAAAATATCAAATTCATAGAATTTGTTTTATCTAAGATCAAATTAATTGAAAATGAGAATCTGATTTATCTTTGGTGTTGAATTTGTTTTATCTTTGTGAAATTGAACACTCACAATCTTGATTTAACTAGATATGCATGGGTATAATCACTACTTGGAGGTATATATATTTACTTTTATCGCTTTTATGTTGAACATGTAATTTGATGATTTTTAGATTAGTCCGTTGTATAATATGAAATTTGGTTATTTTTACGATTAGTCTTTTGTTGAGGTAAAGGTTCTGTATTGCTTTAAGAAATCATTACTAGCCAATGGTTTTATGTTTTTCTTGGGTAGTTTGATTGGATATTGCTAACTTGGGAGCATACCCCAATGTCCACATTTATGCACACATAAAATACATATAATGAAATTTCACCTAAAACCATTGGCTAATAATGATTTTTAAACTAAATAGGGAAAAATAGTTAAAAGTTTTTTTTTCTTATCATTGTTGAGGTAAAGGTTCTGCTTTAGTTATTTATAACCTTTATTCTTTAAGTCATTAAGACTAAGATGCATTTGAAAAGGTCCACTAATTCTTATGCTTATTTGTTGTTATTTTTTTATATTCAAATTTCTATTTTAACTTTATTTGTTCTTGCTGCCATTTACAAAAGAAAACAATATACATGCTTACTCTAACATGCCTTGATTGGTAGTAGAACTTCAAGACTTCACTACAAACAAGATCAAATCAATTAAAATAACTTTCTTTTTTATGCTCATTTTGCTATTGCTATTGTATGGATAGAATGAGGATTGATCATGCATTCCCTTTACAATTATGAAGTTTTGCACATTGGTTACCATTGCTGCTTTTGGCATTTCCTTTTTTTGTTGTACGAACTCTCAATAGTTTGATAAAGAGGCTTTTGCGAAGTATATTCTACATCTCAAGCAGATTTTCAAGTTAGCATTACATTTGGTTTTTATATATGGTTACTTTTAGGTTAGTCTCATGTTAATTAGTTTTGGTTTTTTATATTGCCAACCTTATAGTGAATACGTTATTGTAGGTTCCTTTCAATTGGTCTTTGTAGTTGGTGTTCCTTCCATTTGGTGTTTATTTCAAATTGTTAATGATACGCATCTTATAAGATTTGAGTAGACTTTTATATTTTTCATTATTGAAATGCCTTGACATATTGAATACGGTTTTGAAGTGTCTTGACATCTTTGATAACACATGCTTGTAAATTGCAGGAGCGTTTGGGGTTGAATCATTCACCATAGGTGGTTTTTAGCAGGAAAAGCAACATAATTAAAAGAAAAGAAGCTGTAAATTTAGTAGTTAATATAAAGAAGGTAGCCAAGGTAATTCATATTTATAGATTCATAGCCATGTAGTATTTGTATGCTTGATTCATAGGTCATTGCTAATTAATTATCAGCCACCTCAAATTTTACCTCAACTATCATTTTCATTTTTTCCTACTTTTTTTGAAATAAATGTGCTGACATCAACTAATTTTGGCTTATTTCTTTTGCTCTATCAGTCAACCAAAGGTAGAGAAGTTGTAAGCATGCTGTGTGTGTTTTTGTTGAGAATAGTTTGCTCTATATAGTATTTGGCTTATTTCATATGTAAACAATATGGATATTAGTTGATGTACTTTCAATAAGTCATTTTTTGTTTGCATTCTCTTAACTATCCGGTTAATGTTTTATGATTACAAAGATTTTCTTTTTGTTCATGCTATTGTTTGTTTCATTTAGTTTTATAACTGTGATTGATAGAACAATAATTATTATTAAAAGTTATTTTAGTTTTCATTATGTCTTTGGATCTGCCAAATCGTCATTTTAGGAACTACAGATCTGCCAAATCCTCATTTTAGGACCACATGCACTTTGGATAACCATTATTTTATTTTCTTACTTTGAAGCTTTAATCTTTAATAATCTGAGAAAAGGGTAATTGATTTAAGAAGAAGAAAAAAATCAGTGATGATCCATATCTTATGAATCTTGAAATAGTATTACTTTGCTAAATGATGTTACTTTGAATTTGCTCTCTTTTGTGCCCAATGATGTTGCTTCTTTATGATATTTGGGATTTGGAGTTTTAATCATGTTTAACTTTCATTAGAAGCAACTCCAGCTTATCTGAATTCTTAAAAGGGACTTTGAAGTTGAAGTGTCAATTGCTCTTATTTTAACTTATATTTGCACATCCTTTAGGTCATACTTTCACACGATTATTTATTTTTCTAGAGTTTTGGATTGATTATTTGCCTCAACTGCATTGTGAGATTATAAGTTAGGATATGTTTTTATGTTTGTAGTGCTAGATAAAAACTCGTTGATTATATTTTAATGAAACAGGTTTTCATGGATTCATTTGCATTTTATTGAAACAAGTTTTCTTGATTATATTTTATTGAAACAGGTTTTCATGGATTCATTTTATTTTATTGAAATAGGATGTACAACACTATACGGGAGACTTAGGAAACCTTCCTCTGGATAGTGCATATTTAGTCTTCCGCTCCCTCAATAATATACAAAACACTCCCTATTTTGTTAGTACATTAATCCAACAAGATAGTAGTTGTAAACATGTCTTTTGTTCATAAGAACAACAACAATTACATGACAAACTTCACCCACAATTCAAACTCAAAATTCAAATATCCACACTTTCAATCTCCCACTCTCTTCTTCTTCTCTCTCTGCATATGACATAAATCATATATATATATTTCAATGCTGACCTCAAACAAATCAATATTTCTTATACATGGGGGGCTATAAGTATTTGATGGTAGTTGAAAAATTTATATTCCCTAAACATGGGGGGCTATAAGTATTTGATTTAAGTTGAAATTTTCATATTCTTCAAACATGGGGATATAGGTATTTAGTTTATGTTTTTTATTTTAATCATTTTCTCTCTCATCTTACCATGGGGGATATAGGTATTTAGTTTATGTCTTTAATTAGTTATTATGTTTTTTATTATAATCATTTTCTCTATCATCTTACCATGTTCATTGTCCACAAGGGTATCTTTTGATTGTTATCTTTGTTAATAAGCTATTTAATTGTTTTGAGCCTTTTTTGTGGTCATTTCATGATTAAAATACAACATTGTAGGACACTGGCTAAAAGTTGAAATGACTATGGCAGTTGTTTTATTTATTAGTTGTTATAGAGTAACTATATAATTTAATTTATATGAACGGCAATTTAGCTTATTTACTTTGTTATTTTCTTAAGAACCCATAATTCAATTTACTACATTAATCGATTTTTGCCACGCACGGGTCAAAACTAGTATAATAACATATTTTGGTGCCGCTGTCAGACACATAGACATGGTCCTATATGAGGAGCATGGCTTTCTGTATTGTTGGATTTGGCCCATTTGTAGGTTTGGACTATGATCTTTGCAATAACTTAAGGATATACAGTACTATTAGTACCCGTATTTTTGCTGAAACGTCATGTATAGTCTTTTAATATTAGTTTTTTTTTTTTTCCTTCATGAAATATCCACATCAAGAAGTTAGTTTCTAAAAGTTATTTTAATTTTACTTCTTTCTTTTTAATTATCGTTTTAGTGTTTTTTTCTACATATATCAGTGTACTCGATAATGTTTTTTTACTTTTAATATAATTATTTATCTTACTCCTACGATATTACACAATCCTCTAGAAACTACGACACTATTTCATATCAATGTATTAATTATCAGTCTATAACAATTTAATCTACATTTGTGTTAAAATATAGGTAGTTATACTCATTTTAAAGTTAGTTAAGGGTACTAGTTTAGTCATTGTATAAGTCACAAATTGACTATTTTGTATCTCTCTTTTACTTTTGTATCATTTCAACTATTATCACTACAATAATTTTCTAAGTTTTTTCTCTCTATTTTCATGGATGCCACTTTTCTCGACATGGTATCAGAGCTTGTTGAATTCAAGGGTGACCCTCTTATTCACGCACCAAGCCTAAAGAGTGATGGGCATGAGGGGGTGTATTGAAAAAAACCAAGTCTCACATCGGATAGATAAGACTCTTTATAAGAGTTTATAAAGATGAGACAATCTTCACTTTGCAAGCAGGTTTTATAAGGATGAATTAAGCCCTAAATTTTTAAAAAAATGTTAACAATGTTTTAAGTTTTAATTTTTTTTTAAACAAATCAAAATGGGATATAACAGAAAAGCGATTCACCTCACACAAGATGTGCTAAAGTGATGAATCACTTAAATCTGATTTTAAGTTTTAAATTAATACTTCTCTTTAGTTTTAAACTAAACACCAACCTCCATTCTTCTTTGTTCGAAGTGACAAAGATCTTCGATCAATTTAACACATTAGTTCTCCGTCAGTAACCTCTCTACTTTCACTTACCCTCTCAAATTTCAATTTCAATTGTGAGTGAAGAATTATTAATAAACTTTCGAAATATTAAATTTTGAGTCCCAATTTTATTTGTCCATATTTACCATTTTTAGTAAGCATACTCAGAGGAACCTACGTTTCAACCTCTCCCTTCCACACGCTATTTGAATTCAGGACACTACCCCAATAATATAAAGGCATGCTTGTGTCACGTTTTGCTTCTCTCATAATCGCTTACGTTTTTTTTTCTTTCTTTTATTAAATTCATTTTGCAGCTTCAGAATAATCTATGAATACTTTTAACGGTCGGTTAATGTTTGCCCAAACTTACTTATCCTATCCTATTACCATTAAAAATTCTTAAGATGAAAATTATAATTGATTGTAAGAAAAAATCTATTAATGAGACATGTATTACCCATTGATTAATTGGGGGTAATTTACTCATGATGACAACTATGATTAAATTCTGAAACGAAAAAGATGAAGTTTACATGTTGAATAAATGATATAAAAAGTTTTTATTGAGATGAAAATGGTAACTCGTTGTAATAGTAAAGATGAAGAAAATGAGTTTTTTCCTTTAATAAGGTAAATTACCCTCAATTTATAAAGAGGTACATAACTTAGAAAAAATCGATAGAGGTAGATGTAATTACCCTTTTTTAACTATGTGCTCTAGTCCTATTTCATCATGTTTTTGAGAGTTTAGTCTTTTTGTTAAACTCAATCTCTCTATTCAAAATTTATTGAAAAACTCTCATTTATTGTTATGTCAACCTATCTTATCTTATAAATTAATCCTTGTATTCCCTTTGTTCATTTTTAGTTGTTGTTTTTGGGTTTTTTACGTATACCAAAATATTTTATATTAGATTTATGCTCTTCCCCCTGCACAAAACATTCGCATCCTGCAACCTTACCGAAAATACTCCTGCGTTAGTTAACTAACGCAAGTGTAAAAAACGTGACTTAGTTTTTTACACATACGTGACTTAAGTCACGCCGCATGAGTTAACTCACGCAGATGTTATACCCCGCGCGAGTTAACTCACGCTAGAATACATTTTCGTTATATACATGCTCTATGAAGAACGACAGAGCGAGGAAGCCAATCATCTACCTCAGCATCATCTATAGGTGGGGTTTCTAATGTTTAAATAGCCAATTTCCCTTGTTTTTCAATATATCAATTTCAACACCGAAGAAAACTAATGTATATATGTCCAACAAATCATGAAGAATTGCTAGCAAGGAAAATGCATTTTAGGGTGAGTTAACTCACGCCGGTTATAACACCTGCGTGAGTTAACTCATGCGGCGTGATTTAAGTCACACATGTGTAAAAAACTAAGTCACGTTTTTTACATTTGCGTTAGTTAACTAACGCAGAGGTATCTTCGGCAAGGTTGTAGGGCGCGAGTGTTTTGTGTAGAGGGAAGAGCAGAAATCTTTATATTATAGGAACTCAATTTTTCAACGAATGCGGCAACTGAAATGTAACGGTGAGAGTATCTGAAATTATTGTCTTAAAAATATATAATTAATGATTATTTTAAACAGAAGAATTTTTTGGGTACAAATTAACTTTATGATTTTTTAAGAGGGGCATTTCTCCATGTTTTCACTCAATTAATCAAATTACTTTATATAGTTTCTACCAAACCTTTTGGTAACAAAGGGCCTCTTTTTTCAACCGTAGTGATATGAGATGAACATAAATATATGTGTTCAGCGTGGATTATTCCAACATTAAGAAGAACCATAGGCTAACAAACAAGATATATATCCACCATAGCCATGAAGTCCATCCTGGTTGTGTTCCTACTCTTTTCTCTTCTCCTTGTAAGTTTTCTAAATCTTCTATGAAATGTAATTTCATTTTTAACCTTCATCAAATTCAAGTTATATTAGGAGTTTCCAAACTCAACTCTATTTCAATTTTCTCTTTGAAATGTTTTTGTGAATAGGTTACTAACTTGAGTTGTGCTACAAAAGAAAACATGGTAGAATATTGGAAAAATATGATGAAGGGTGAAGCTATGCCAGAGGCAATTAAGGGACTTATTCAGGATCCACAAGCAATATATGCAGGGAAAGATCGTTTTGTAAGGGACTTTGATGTAAAGCCTAATGTCATATTATATCACACCCATGTTATGCCCATGAAGCAGACCTGAAGGATGCTAATATCAATATGGTTGAAGTTGAACAAACAATCAAAATGGTTTGAAGCTCCCATACATATATACGTATATATGGTATATCCATACACAAATATGACCCGTAGAGATCATGAATGTATAGCAATAGTATAAGTATATAGTATATAGATTGTAGTGTATATATATATTGTATTGAGATAGTGTGGGTTGGGGTGAACATGGTTATATGTTAAGCAGAATGCTAATTTTCCTTTAGAATGAGTCTATGATAGTGAAAGGTTAGTACTAATACTATGTCTAAAATTGTCATTCCATAATTATTAAGAATGGATTGTTGTTTATGCTTGATTGTTCCTTATATATCATAATTGTATTAGTTTGGTCTCCAAATTCTAATTGTGAGAGTTGAGTCCCTATTTTGATCTCCTGGTAATGTTATTTCCTCCAATCGGTTGAAATACATTTCCAAATTACTCTTTGATTAATGAATGATTCTAATCAAAGTTGTGATACTTTAATTTTCATGCTCCCTCTAATTGTGGATGCGTGTATGGACTTTTTAGACCAAGTAAGTAAGCACCTTAGACCTAGGTTGACCACGTAGAGATTATGTTTTTAATAATAGTATTTGGACGGTTAATGAATGGAGGACCTAATTGTAACATCGTGGAAACCGATTTTGTAAGGAAATTGCTATGAATCACGAGTCAACCAGGAAAAAATTTAATTGGACAATAATTGATTATTACTAGTCATTTGGGACAATATCTCTAGAGAGAAATAACATTGCTCATTTTGTAAATACTTTGAATAATAAAATTGTAACAATTGCAACTAAAAGTCAATTAAGCCTTGAATAACAGTGTGTTGTCTGTCATGGATCAACAATTTGGTATCTACTATGCAATTGTACTTGGTCAATAAAAATAAATATTAACACAGATTAAAAAAATAGAAAAATAGTTTTAAAAATATATACCTTGATATTTTTAATAGATTAAAGATTATACTCTTTAAAAAAAATTAAGATTATAATTTTTATTTTAGTTGTCCAATAAAATAGATTTGTACTGTTCTGCCATGCAAGTTTTAATTTCTTAGCCAGTAATAGAAGTAAAAAAAGAATTATTTTGCTCTGTTCTGCCATGCAAGGTATGCAGACTCAAAGCTACGACTCAGAATACAAATTGTGGTATGTGGCCGGTGTATCTAGGTATATCAACAAGGAAAATTCTATGGTGAAGTCATGAAAATGACTTTTTTAGTAAAGTTAATACTATAACATCAAAAATGTAATGAGTAACACCCCACTGTTTGTACAATGACATCAAAAGTTCAGTCATCATAGTATCATCAATTCATCAGATTAATAAGACTACACTTAATCTAATTTTATACTACCTTATTATAAGCGTAACATCCCACAAAGTGTAACACTTAAGACTATCACATAATATCATCAACTCTGTTTGCATGTTAAAGATTCCAACGATAAAATAGTAACTGTAAATCTAAGATGTTACAAGCATTACTAGATGAATTACTATTGATCATTAATCAGTAATCAACGATTTAAAAATGAATCAAACATTAAGATCAAAATTAACTTTTTCAAAAAAGTCAGTTTCCTGACTGCACCGTAGAAGCTCCCTATCAACAAAACTCTTACTCTCACGGCTAAAAAACTTTATTTTTTATTAAAAAAAAATAGTTCACTGCAAGAACGGGGTGAGACGAGGATGCCTAAATCCGTCGAGGATGAGGATGAGGATGAGATGCAATTTTTCATCCCCGTTTAGTATGGATAAGGTAACATGTAAGTATGTGATAGTCAAAGATGGAGATAAGAAAGATAAAATTCATACCCAAGTGTTTCATACACAACTCATACCAAACGAACAAAAAAATTATTCTGAATAACTTAATTCGACAGGTGTGTTACTTATAATTAATGTTAGGTGCACATGATGTGTGACTAACAACAACTAACTTTGGAATCTAACTATAAGTGCTATGAGATTGTGGCAATGAAAAATATCAAGCCTCGCACAAATGTAATCTAGACTAAACTAAACGCCATCTACACATATTGAAAGGGTTATTGTTAGTTAAGGATATGGTTGATCTTGTCCTTCAACCACACATCATCATCAAGTCTCAAGCATGTAGCTGATAGATTTTCATTTTCTCACAACTAAAAAAGGGCACACTCCCAAATGTCTATATTTTCTAGCTTTTACTTTAGGCTTTTTTTTAGGTAAAATATATTTTGGTCACGTAAAATGTACAAATTTTCATTTTGTTTTATGTAACATCTTTTTTGTTTCCATCCCTTAGGACTTTAAAGTAGTAATTACTTTTGGTTGTTGTCAGGCTAAAATCAATATTATCATGATTTAGAAGGATTAATATCAAAGGAAAAAAAATCATAATTTAGAGGGATCAATGGCAAAGAAAAAAATTATGTCAACAAAAACTAAAATCAGTTCATTTTACAATATTCAAAAACAATTTTAACCCTTTTTACGGAATGAATTATATTTTTTTATTTCAAAAGCAAATATCGCCCTTACCAATCAGAGTTTCTTCAGAAATATGGGGGGCTAATTAACTCCACTTATTTTCATCCTTGAATAACTCAGTTTGTTTAGAATTTGACGTCAATGATAGCAACTCTATTATTTTGACAAATATTTTGACAGCAACTCTATATTATCTTGACAAAAACTCTTTATTTTTGCAAGGATAGTATATGTTATAAAAAGGGTCAAAATGTTATGACGAATTTACTGAGAATAAAGAACAAATTCAAGTTGTAGCTTAACGGACAAAAAAATACCGAAATTGTTTGGTCGGTGCCGTGATCAGGATTTAAACTCTAACTTTTTCACTTTTGTGTATGAGTTTACAATTATTATCGTTATTTGCGGGTCTAGATTTTACATATGTTTAAAAAATTATATAAAATAGAGAGAAAAATGTTTTTATAAAGTGTTTTATTAAGTACTAGTGTATTCATCATTACAAATGTAAAGTACAAAATATTTTATTGAAAGTTCGGTTAATATTAACTAGATATACAATTGAAAAATAATAATTAATATTATATTAAAAATCGAAAGGAATCAACAATTTTGAAACAATTTTTATGAATAAATCACCTTCTCAATTTGATGAATAAGTCTTTCTAGTTGCACGCAAAATATGTTCAATTTAAAAATAAAAAAAGACATAGATACACATGTAATATATAAATTTTGTTTTCAAATAATTGTTTTTCTTTAATTAAAAATCGAAAGGAATCATCAATTTTGAAACAATTTTTATGAATAAATCACCTTCTCAATTTGATGAATAAGTCTTTCTAATTGCACGCAAAATATGTTCAATTTAAAAATAAAAAAAGACATAGATACACATGTAATATATAAATTTTGTTTTCAAATAATTGTTTTTCTTTAATTAAGGAAAAAATAATTTTTATTAATTAAAGTTGCACTAATAACATTTTAACAATCGTTTGGAGCAAAATTTAAATTATACATCTTCAAGTTAAAAAAATAAAAATCCTACAATAGCACATCAAATCATTATATTTCATTTCATTGTATATAGACAACTAAAACGATGTCATTCTTTAAAAAAAAAATAGAAACTAAAACGATATCATCTTCTTTGTAAAAACCACTAAAATAATCATTATCTTTGTAAAAGAAAAAGATATCATTACCTCATTAAAATCCAATAATCCACAACATAAATAAGAGATTCACCCAAGGGCTCCATTAGATTTTTATAAAGTCAACTTCAAACGTGTAGTGTGTACTTATCTGCCTTTTCTGTTTAATTTAGACTTTTACTGGCTTGTCTTTTCTTTGATCTTTTTGCGCATGAGATGGTTTGCGACCTATCTTGAGCTGCCAAAGTCAACTTTGTTTCTTTTTTTAATAAGAAAAGTCAACTTTATTTCATTGACAAGAAATTTTTAAAAACAGATATTCGAATTAGAAGGCCAACTTGCTCTCTAATAATATTCTATAGATCTGAATATTATATTTATTTTAAGTTTAGCTGCACTTTTAATCGCCTATTTTATCACACTAAAAAAAAAGTGTTTTCATCTTAAAGTCAAACATTTTTGTACCTCAATTATCATATATATGTTGTAATTTTGGTTAAGCTACACTCTGTAACTTGGACAGAAAAGGGGTATCTATTACTTTTTTAACGAAAAAGTGGCAAAATTGCTCGGTATGCAAAAAATAGAAAATCATAAAATATTATTTATGGTGTGTACTTTAATTTTGAGATGATAAAGTTAGTAAAAGTGAAGACTCAATTTGCTCTACATAATTTTCTATTAGATCAATTTGATTTCCAACAAAAATAAAATATAAAGTAGTCTATTATATATTCATATTAGACAAATTAATTTCTCTATCATAACGAATCATAAACTATGAAAGGATGAAATTAGATATTCACTCTCTAAAGTTAAAAATGCTTTGAAAAAAGGTTTCAACTTTCAAAGCAATGGAGTATGCTTCACACGTGTATTTATATATGCTAAACAGATCATAAGTTAGGGAAAAACGAGATTGTAAAGACTTAATTTAGAAAGGCAGTATATGTTACATCATATTGGTGCTTTACTTTGGTATTGGTCTCTTACTTGATCAACGCATGAGGATCAGAAAATGGGTGAACCACGTACGATTACCACTTTAATTGGTTTTGAAGTTCCGTTTGAGATCTTTGTTCAAGCACAGCCGGAATTAGTGGGTTGTCAAAGATGGAAAGTTTTGAGTGGACTGCTTGGTTGGTACGTGGGACTTTTGGCCCATGACAGCTGCTCCACATTCAACACCTTTGTCGACGTTATCGGTTTTCCACTTTCGTATGATATGAGGCTCACAAATATTCAAGAGCAAATAATCACTTTAGTCCTTGACTCTACACCTCGCTGTTACATAGGTCCTTGACTCCGGATTAAATACAAAGAAGTCCCTGACTCTGCACTTCCGTTATCACTTCAGTCCCTGACGTTAAATAATTCTGTTAAATGTGTCACAAGGACTAAAGTGAAAGTAGAAAATTGTCACTTTA
>Ga0228711_1009583_pt1 | contig 13067 bp, 12 predicted proteins | sample MedpolnodulmetaG_2_FD_177996 | JGI IMG/M metagenome (GOLD analysis project Ga0228711, IMG submission 177996) | Root nodule microbial communities from Medicago polymorpha collected in Santa Monica, California, United States - brown nodules | ecosystem: Host-associated > Plants > Roots > Nodule...
TCCAATAATAATCAACCATGAGAATAGGCTTGATTATTAGAGGAACACACTCACTGCACCTCGAGAGAGGCTTTGATACACTAAAGAGAAACTTGTCTTAAGAAAGTAGGTCCAATATAAAGTCATGGTTTATGGTTTGTTTGTGAAGGATTCGTCGTTATGATGAACCAACGATCCCAAGGCGCTTTTTATTATTATTGTTTTAAAACCTTTAAAACCCTAAACTCTACAATCAAACTCTATAATCATCTTCTAAAAGTAAATCAAATTAAACAACTCCCTGTTGGAACGATACTCTCTTTTTACTACTTCGGCAAAACCGTACACTTGCGGTTTTGCTCATCACCATTCCTTCTTACTAGTCATATGATTTGAATATCCAGTGTCAAGATACCAAGTATCTGAGATTGCTTCTAATTCTTTATCACTTGTAGTGGTCATTAACATGACTGTATCAGAATCAGAATTTGAATCTTCTTGAGCAACATTTGCTTGTTGCTCCTTGTTCTTTCACCTCCACTTTTTGAAGATTCAGGCTTGTCACTGTGCTTCTGCTTATCTATGTATTGATTCTTTCCCTTTTTCGTCTTCCTAAACTCTTTCTTGGATTCTTCTTGCTTGGATCTTGCAAGAAGTGGTTGTTCTTCATCTTTTTCCTCTTTTCTACCAGTAATCTTCAACTCATGAGCTTTAAGTGCTCCTTGCAGTTCTTCAATCTTCACCTCATTCAGATCCTTAGTTTCTTCTATGGTTATCACCAAGTGATCAAATTCAGATGGTAGAGTTCTAAGAATTTTCTCCATGATTGCTTTATTAGAAAGTGTCTCACTGTATAACTTCATCTGATTTGTGATTGATTGAATTAATGAGAAATACTTCTCTATCTTCTATTCTTTCTTCATTTGTGGCAATTCATATTGTCTTCTTAGTGATTGCAACGATATCTTCTTCACCTTGTCATTCCCACTGATGTATTTTACAAGTGTATCCCAAGCTTTCTTAGAGCTTTCTGCATATGCAATCTTTTCAAATACCTTGTTATCCATGCATTGATGAATATAAAAGAGAGCCTTGCAATGTTTCTTCTTGGCTTCTCTATGTCGTTTCTCTGAACATCAGTGGGGTTTTCTGGAAGTGCTTCAACTCCATTGTTGACAATTTCAATAACATCTTGAAACCCTAAGATCAACTTCATCTGTTTCACCTATCTTTCCCAATTCTTCTCTTCAAAAACTGGTAAATGCACATATATGTTTCCATTGGAATTCATCTTCTTCTTGGATCAAAAAAATGATTAGGCTCTGGATACCAATTTGTTGGTGAACAAACTGGTCTAGGGTTTTGTGATTTTGTTTGGTTGAAGAAATAAGAAACAATTTTAGAGAATGAGAAAGAGAGAAAGAGATTAAGAGAATTAAGGAACTAAATGCTTTAGCTATATTGAATGAGGAACCAAGGTATATATACAACATATTCCAGCTATAGCTTGCATAGCAAGTAAATGCTAACCGTCCAACAAACTAGCTAAAAACAGGGGAAATATAGTTACTTAGGAAACAAGGTAACTAACCCTAAAACAAACAAAGAGTTTTGAATGACAACAGAAACTCATACTTGAGCCAGGCTTTTCAAATTATTTTATGAGTTAGTGAATAACATAACCTTTTAATCCATTCCTTTTAGCCTACTTGATTATTTTAAGCCATGCATTTCTGTTCCCAAGTGAAAAGAAATTGGAAACACTGCATGCATGTTACAAAACATGGAAAATCCAGCACATAGTATTGTTTACATGTGAATTTTTCCGCATAAGACACACAATATGATGACTAATCTCATTAGTAATGCTGCCAATAATACATATCTTTTTTTGAAAGAAAGAAACAAAGAAGCCAATAATACATATCTAAATATCTAAATAAAATAATTGAGTGGTCCCCTCACGTCTCATCTATGATTCCTTTCAAATTAATTACACTAATTATGTAGACTTATTTGTTTTAATTTCCTTCCATGCAAATAAATACTGATAATTAAGTACATATACAAAGAAAATATTAAATTTCTTATATTGTTGGTGTAAACAAATTTATACATGGATAAATCATAATCACTCGCACATGTGACTTTAAAAATAGTTATACTTAAAGTCAAACATTTTTACTGATTTTATAGTTATGAATAGTTAATAGTAGTATAGAAAAACTTTATGTTGACTATGTATATAAATTAATTTATGCCAACAATGGCTAATTAGCATCCAACACGAGTCGTCACATCAATAGCTAGACATGCACAAATCATATTGCTTATTTTTCTACTTTAAGATTGTGACCTCTCGCCATTTCTATTAGTTTGGTTTAGCTGGAATTTAACGTTAATTGTTGAAGCCTCTTGGCTAAGTTTAGGTTCATTCTCACATGGAATTTCATACTACAATTATTAATAACCGAATGATTTTATTTTATTTGTTTATATATAGAATCAAACATATAGTATCAAACAAGGACTTAGCCATATGCAAATTAATAGGAATATTGTAAAAGACAATGATTTGATATAAAACTACAAAAAGATGGGCCATCTTGTGTTTTATTTCACTTTATATAAAATATTAGCAAAATGTCTCAATTCTCAACTGTTCTACTTTGTGGTTTAGTTAGTACTTTGTACAATTATAAACTTAAGTGCAAGTTTAGGTGACGTTCAAGTCTAGTGATTCAAAGAGGAGGCTAGTTAAAGAAAAAATTGAAGGAGGAAGGATAGTTAAATATTAAAATATTACTAACTACTACTACATCATATTTTAGTTAAGCATTTGAATTAGTGGTATTTTTTATAATGTTTTGAGAGCCTTAATCCAACGGTGAATTTGTTGAATGAAATTACAAATTCTAATATGGTTCAAATTTTTAGGGTTTATAATATGGTTCAAATTCTGTTTCACGTGGTGGATAAGGACGTGGAGGGAAAATTAAGATTCCCTTTACATGCATATGGACATGGTTGATGCTTTTATGCATGTTACTTTTCCATTTGATGATTTATTTCTTCCGTTCTTATATCTAAACACTCATTTGACTTTATTTTTGTCCTTAAATTTAAACTCCTTTTCAAATTATTAGATGCATTTATTATTATTTTTCCTAAACAAACTCCTAATTAATACTACTAACTTGTCTTGAAATTTGAAAAGTCAAATTTAATACACATACAAACAAATGACAATTTGATAATATTAACAGACAAAACAAACACATTAATTACACTAACAACTTTTCTTAAGAAATGTGAAAAAAGTAAAGGGGGCTTACATATAGGGACGGAGGGAGTACCTAATACGATTGGATCTGATTATGGCTTTGAATTTAAGGTAAAGATAAAGACTTGTATGTTAACAAATTCTGAATTTAATTTATGTTTAATTGCATATTTGGTCCTTTATGTTTATTTTAGGTTTTAAGTTGGTTCTTTATGTTTTAAAAGTTTTAAGTTGGTCCTTTAGGTTTTAAAAGTTTCAAGTTGGTTCAAAACGTTAGTCACATTTGAATAAGTTAGTCTCTTTCGTCACTTGTCCATTTAAAGATTTTGGTTGACAATGTGGGTGATGAAATTTAACTTATTTAGAAAATCAGTTTTAAAACATTTTTTTATTTTTTTGTTTTATTAAACTCAATATCATGCCACGGAAGAGACTAACTTATTTCAACGTGAGTAACGTTTAGGACCAACTTGAAAACTTTAAGACGTAAGGAACCAACCTAAAACTTTTAAAACATAAATGACCAGCTTAAAACGTAAAATAAACATAACGGATCATAATGCAATTAAACATTTAATTTAAAGGTGAGGGAAACCACTATTTTTCTCAAAAGAAATGAAATATTATACATCGAAAGAGAGATAGATACAAAGAATATATTCATAGATGATTAAAAATTTACCAAAAAATACTATAGTGGTAAAAAGCATAGTTAGAGGATGAAGAGTTACCCTTGATAGAAGGCAAATCATGGACTGCATCTGATTTCTACCAACTGAGTCTCCAACAAAAGCCATAGATTTTCCCCTCACAATTTCAAGAAACTGAAAAGGATTGAATATAGGAAGCTCACATCCATTAGGTTTCCACTTCCATTTCAAGTAATCAGAATCTGGTCTTCCGTACTTCATACAATTTTGGTCTTCATGAATTGCCCAACATGTTTTATTTGTGTAATATGGTGCTTTTGGATTTGGAACCCATTCACCAGTAAAAATGTCACACTTTTTTGTAGAAGTTGAAGGCAAACTTGCTGATTCATTTAAATGATCAAATGCAGTGGATGGTTGATTGGATTTTTTAATGTTTTTCATGGATGAAGGATTTCTAAATAAAGGGTAGGAAAATGGTGTGACAGTGAAGACAAGTATTGCAAAAATTGCTAATAATGTTACTTTTGGAATCATTTGTTTTGGTGTGTTTTTACCAAAGAGAAGTTCCATAGCTTCGAACTTCATTTAGAGAGAAAGAGTGACAAGAATAGAAAAGGGTAAGGGATGAAGACTTGTGGAAGTTTTAGTTTTATATATATTGTGTTAGCAAAATAAATTATATAATTATAGTTCTCTTGATTTTGTTTAGATTATGGTTGAGCATTGATGATTATTCTATAGTTAATTAAATCAGCCATCTATTATCTATTATTAATATATTTGAGATTTTTTATCTCCTTATCTCGTGACTACCTCATGTTTGTTAGCTTGCTATATAATATTGGGGTTTTTCTGTTCTTTCTGCTTGACATATTATTGCGATGGATTATTTGAAATTCTAGCGTACTTGTTTTAAAAAGTTACGTGAGATGTTTCATCATTTATAATGTTCCGTTCAACGTTCCAACATCACGAAGTAAACAGAAATAAAAACAAGAAAGTAAAAGAACACAGTGAGTTTGTTGACCAGTTCGGTGACAAACACACCTACTCCGGGGGCTACCAAGCCAAAAAGGAAATCCACTAGTGTAGTCCTTATTCTATAGCTCTCAGCAAGCTCCTCGTTTACACTAAAGACATAGGACCTACCCGTATTGATTTCAACATAGGAACTCCTAGATCTGAGATCCCATTTCACTATCCTAAAGTCAACCACAACGCCTGAGATTATCAGACTTTAAACAATACAAAACAATGGTGAAGTTACCTTCAAACAAAAACTACAACCTCGCTTAAAAGCTTTGGCGTAGAACTCAAGAGTTTACAACTCAACACAAACGATACAAGAAATGATTAAGTCACATCACTTAATATATTTTTTTTATATTTCTATCATTTATGTGTATGTGCTAAAATAAATTTTATTTGACTTTGTGTTCAAACTAGTGTTCCTCTATTGCACAAGTCCAATTGAAATGTGTGGCATAACATAATAATAGACTGGTTTAAGATTTAGGTCTATAACCCAAAAGATCAAACCATTGGATTCAAATTATCAACCTCTTTATAACCTATGTGTGTGATGACTCCTCATCATGTGGTGTTTTTTGGTATGTTATCAAGTCTTTTTCTTCTCATTTGAGGACTTTCTAAATGTTTTAGAGTGAGTTACTCGTAGTTTAAAAATAGTTTTGTTTTAAGTTGTTGTAATTATTAATAGTCGTAATTATTAGAAAATGTTTTGTTTCGAGTTTGTGTTCAAACAATGTTCCTCTCTATTGCACAAGTCCAATTGAAATGTGTGGCATAACATAATAATTGAGTAGTTTATGTTTTAGGACTATAGACCAAAAGATCAAACCATTGAATTCAAATTATCAACCTCTTTATAACTTATGTGTGTGATGACTCCTCATAATGTGATATCATAGTTAAGATGATCTATCATAGTTTTGATAATGCTTGGGTAGGTCCAATGAGTGGGAAGCTGACCAAGAGTCTGTTTGGTAAGACCATAAAATAAACTTATAGCGAATAGCGAATAGCTTATAAGCTCGTTTGACAAAATTAGAGAATGGGTAAAGGAGTTTCAAGCATATATGAAAATTTTTAAAGCACCTCATAAGAAAAAGAACATCATGGTTTACTAAAAGTTGAAAATCCACCTTGATTTGAGTGGTGGTTCTTCAAGCTCGAGATGGTGCGTTGTTAGGTACTCTAAACCTTTTTAAGCCACCCTAATATTATTTTATTCTTTTCTAACCCAATTTTATCCTAAAATGATTTATGTATGTTTGATTTCTTTAAAGTTAGATCGAATTTCAAGTTTACTTGATATTTGTTTGAAACTAAGTTTTAGATTGCTCTTTTGAATTAGCAACATCTTTAGTTTGAGGTGGGGTACTAGTAGAACTTGGTTACTTTAAAAAAAAATGAAAAATGAAGGAAAAATGTAGACCAAAAACATCTAAAAAAATAGAAAAATAAGAGCCAAGCAATCAAAAATTTGCTCTCTTAAAAAAACTTTTGAATAATTTGTTCAGTTGGTCATGTTTTAACATTTAGGAATCCGTAGTAGATATCTAACTCCATGTTGTTTGTTAGCATACTTTTCCCAAATTTATCTCTTCTTAACCTAAACCATGTTATAAATTCGAATGACTTATAAAGTGTGTATTTTTATGCTTGACTTTGAATGAATATTTAGAATCTCTTTAATTTTATAGTAAAATGACATTAAAATGTTGATTTAGGGAATTAACCCACACCTTTATCTATGAGATTTGGTGAGGAAAAGAATAGGGATTCGAGTGTGGATGAAACCATGGATTATCTTCTTCAAATATTTCAATTCCTTGAAAATGGAAGTTGCAAGTTAGTCGGAAGTGGGACAAAATGAAGATCTGAACACCTTGTCGAAAAGGTATGTTATTTCCTTGGTTGAAAATTTGAATGTACGGCCATTTCTTTACTTGAGGATAAACAATAGTATAAGTTTGAGGTTATGATGACTTCTCATCATATGATGTTTCTCAGTATGTAATCAAGTCTTTTTCTTGTTATTTTAAGGAGTTTCTAGTAGTTTTATAGTGAGTTACTCATGGTTTGTGAAAGTGTAATATTTTGTTTTGAGTTGTTGTAATTCTCTTTCTTCCCTAACTAGAAACTCTAGAAGCATATTGAGCCTTTTTGGGTATAAATGATTGAAGTAAGCCAACCAAGTCATCTTATGGAAGTTATGGAAGTTAAAAGAACAAGTACAACGAAGCATATAAAAACCAAATAACTTGGAGAAATTTTGTCCCAAGTTCATATCAATGATGAAAAGTACATGAAGAATGAAGAGAACAAGGAGAAAAAATCTCTCGTCCATGCATCCCACGCATGTTGAAGCTTCTAGGGAATAATTTGCTCTCTAGTCCATGCAGCATGCCTCTCGTGAATGTGTGCAAGAAATTGACTATTTAAAGCTTGTTTTCTACCAATATTATTCATTCAAAATCATGACGGCTCGGAGGCTAAGGAGTGTGACCAAAGCAACCAAAATAGGTTTTTTCCAACCCCTTTCGCTTGTTATTGTGTATGCACATTTTATTTTCTCTTTGATGATGCATTATGTTACCATGAGTAACGAAACTATTTACATTAGGATTTTAAGATGAACCTCTATTGATCTATTGGATATTTTGCTCATAACAAATTCTTTTATCAATACTATTTGAATTATGTTTCTTTAATATTTCTCGTATTTAATGCTTGTTAGTTCTTTTTATCTTGAATCTATTATATGTAAAAAATTCTATTATGACAGTTTGTCGAGAGATCGGAAACTCACCTTGTATGACTTTTCTTAATGCACGTTAGCTCTTGTGATCATATAAGTCTGCTACTAACCCTAAGGATAAATATTTCATGAAGGGGGCTTGAACAATAACTGAAATATATCTTACTTTCTTAGGCGTCGTAAGCATAAACTTTAAATAGCAATTGAACTAGGAACATGTTCTTTCTAAGAATGAGTTATACGAGATTCGAAAAATCCTAATCGCCGTCACCACACTTGATTCACCAATTATTTTTATTTTCTTCCGAAATGATAACTCTTGCAAACCCCTCCATTTACCGTTTCTAATTAGGTTTAGTTTAATTGTCGAGTCAAAAATAACAATCCAAATGGAGACCATGAGTTACTACTTTATTACTTGAAACAATTTGATGCACTTATCGAATTTACCATTAGTAGAATTTTTTAATTGAAATTGTTTTACCAGTTCTGAGTTGTTTAATCTATCGAAATGTATCTTTCAATAAAGTTTTTTTCTTACAGAACCGATCAAACACTAACTTCTTGTAGGTGTTTTCACTAAATTTTGAGCAATAGCTATGAAGCATATCCTTTCTTAGGCCTATGAAACAGTGGTCGTTATTTATTTATGAAAAACGCTAACAAGTTTATTTGTGACCTTTTATTTATTAACGCAAAGATGAGGGGGTGCTTGCTTTTGCATAACACAACATATATATTAGACAAATTCAAATGCCTTACTTGTATGTAAACAACTAGGTAACAACTTCTGTACCCACGTGACAAGGATGGGTTCTTGTACCCACAAACCTTTTAAGCCCGTTAAAAATATAACTGATGTCACAATTATTATTTTTTAAGATCGAGGCTCCCTCTGATACCAGAGTTTGTGTAGAGTACGGAAGACTTTTTTCATAGACAAATTTAGATCCGTTTGTCTAGTTTTTTGAGCTGTAAAGACTGCCCTACTATTGAGCTTTGTAATTTACTTAACTCTTTTTGTTCTGAGATTTCAAAATCTCTTTTGGGTGGTGTACTCTAAGGCTTTGACTCCTGAATAACGGTTTTTCTGTTTCTTCGAAAAGATCTTTCTCAGCTTCTATCAAAGAAAAGTTATTTCTTGCTAGATTTCTAAAGGTGTAGACCAAATGATTTGACTTTAGGGTAACTAAAGGTGTAAATAATTCATCAATATGAATTGTATTTTTTCCTATAAATTATATGCTATGGTGTGAATTACTCAAAGCATAATTAATTTTATAACAGATTGTAAAAGGATGTTTACCCTTTTTCATAAAATTCGAGTTTTCCAACTTATAATGAAAAACTATACATCTATCTAGATCTTTAACTTTTAGGGATAATCCCATTTGTAAATTTATATCAAATTTAATTTTTACATATTTTAAATTACACTTTCCTTGTGCAATTGTTGCTTGTCTTTTGTCTAAAATCCTAGAGTTTTCTAGGGCTATTTCTAGAGGTGAATCAATACCTTTCATAAAAGTACTTTTGATTAAAATTTGAATGGTTGATATATGAATATAACCAATTTTACTTTTTTCTTTTTCAGAAAATGTTTCAATTCTTTTTTCAATTTGAGTCTTATCTATGGTAAATATGACTATGTTCCGTTGAGTAGTTTTCAATCGGAATTGCTTCTTCTCCAATCATTATTCCAAATTTCAAAATATTTTTCCTTGAGAAAAATTCTTTGAATTTAATAAACTTTTTTTATAAAATTTTCTTCAGCAGTTAAAGATAAATATGTTTCTTCTATCTTATGATATATTATGCCATCAGCATAATAACTAGATGTTCCCTCAAAGTATGAAACCTCAGTCATATTCTATAATTTTTTCTGAAATTAAAAGTTGTACTAATTTTTCGTTTATCATGCCAATAATATGATATTGAAAAGTAAACTTTGAATTTAATAAAAATATATTCATACCTGATTTGATCTTTTTGAGATTTTGTTGATATTTTTGGTTTTGTAGTAGCTAGATATAATCTTCTGAATGATTATATTTTGATTTGGGTGATCCCTCCAGTGTATTACCTCAAGGATCTAGTTCCACCAGAGTCTTATCTCAAGAGCTACTTCTATAAAAACAAGTTTTTATAGGAATGAAATACTTAGTAGTATTGAACTTCAATATTCGTTGATTACAAATGAGCAACGAGGCTTTTATTTATAGTGAAAAAGGGCTCACAAATTGTTCACATGTCCCTTTCTCGACAGCTAATAAAGACAAACACGTAAAGAAAAAAACACACAATAATGTACATAATTATCTCCTAAGTGGTCCCTATCTGACTCAGATGTGATAAGGTACCATTATACACTTGGTCTACTACATGACACATGGCTTAATGATTGATTCTTCATTGTTGTTTTCCGCCAACGTTTTCTTTGGATAGTTTTTGAACACGTGTCCTTTGAAATATGTACCAAAATACCTACAGCATTCTTCCTGTATGGCTTGTGGTAATTTTTCATGATCATTTTTTAACTGATCTATTTTTTCTTCGAAATCTTTTACCGCTTTGACATCCTTGTCTTTTGCTGGTTTTTTAGAGTCGTTGTATACGACTATTGAGGCGTCTTCATAGACTACTCTGTAGTTTATCTTCTGCGTTAATCTGGAAATCTTTTGATGCATGTTTTTCATTTGGTTGACATATACGGTTGGTTTCCATTCGGTACTTTCTCTACTCATGACTGGACATTCTTTGTTTGAGATTCCAATCTTGATTAGATACAATGGTTTTGAGATAAGATCCAAGGTAATTTCATCATACCAAGGATATGTAGAATCGATCTGAAGAAAGATCTCTTTTCCTTTGGCGAATAAATTGTTGAACTTTTGTTCCAAATTTTGTAACTCCTTTGGAAGGAACTTGAGTTCTCCAAATGTTCTTTCTAGTTGTTCTTCCAGATATATGGTATGAATTAAACCATTCTGAAAGAAAGATAGACATGCGGTGCTGTCTATTCCTGGTAATATGATTGGTACATAATATTCAGTGGTGAATTCTTCTACATAGTTGTTTATCTATTTCCATCTGAGACTAAACTCCATATATGTTGGATCAGTTATTTGGAAAATTCTTTTGATGTTCGAGCTGACGGATTTTTTCAATTAACATCTTCTTTTTAGACTCCATTGTTGGAGATCTTTGGAGGTTTTTCGTTGTTGTAACCTCTTTATATGAACCGTAAAGTGCCTGTTCAGCTTCTTTCATTGTCTTGTAGCCTTTATGGCGTACATTTTTGTCGATGATATGTTGTTTTGCAATTGCATATTTTCTATAGATGCCTCTCATTGGACAGTCAAAAATGACATATGCTTCAAACTTTCCCATTTCATTGTCTACGGGATCGCTTGTTTGGATGGTTGAACCATTTTTTCTTGCTTCATCTTCTTCTTCGACTTCTTCAGTCCAAGATTTTTCTATTGAGTATTTATCATAATCTTGACCAGGCAAGTCCCAGTTTTCATCATCCTTAGGAACTTCATTTGAGCTTCCTTATCGTCGGAGATCTTCCTTCTGCTTGATGTTGTTCTGAAGAAGCTTTATGGCTTGCTCCATTCTCGTGTTAATGCATCTTCAAAACTGTTTTGTTCAAATTTTATGTATTGAATGTATGGCTTGAATAGTTGTAACTTCATTTGCCATCTAATTAGTCTCCCTTGTCTATGGTCAGCTTTAATTTTGTATTTCCAGAAACCTGTAAGATACTTGGAATCTGTTCGTAATGAAAATCTTGATGGAAGTAATTCGACTTTCTAATTTTCTAATATTTTTACACATGCCAGAGTTTCCAGTTCCTGAATATAGTATCTGGATTCTGTATCTGTAAACGTACCATAAATATATATATTTGCATAAATGCAATTTTTCATTATCCTTTATCAGGATTTTAGAAGCACTATAATCAATGCTTTTTATAGTTTGAAGATCTTTTGATTCTTCAATTTCTCCTTTCTCATTAAGAGAAGGTTTTTCTTTACCATTAGGTAAAGCTCTCATACAATCTGCCCAGGTTGTTTGTGATGCATCTGTTTCTACAATTAGAAAATCTTTTATTGTGGGATTGTAGAGTTCAGACAAAACTTGAATTTTTTCTTTAATAGTTTTAACGATATCATAATCAGTTTCAGTCCAAGACCAATGAATTTTTTTCTGAAATCTTCTTTTGCAAATGCTTTCTTTCTTTTGCTAAATCTTTGAAAAATCCTTCTTTAGCAATATAATTTAAACATCCAAGAAATCTTTGGATTTGCTTTCTATTAGAAAGCTCGTTTGGAAAACCTTGTATTTTCTCCTGGGTATGGGGTGCTAAACTTAATTCCTCATTTTCTTTTAAGATAAGTTCAACGTATTCTATTTCTTTTTGATAAATTTTTGATTTCTTTTTTGAAATTACAATACCTTTTTATTTGACTCTTAAAAGAACAGTTTCTACATCTTTAAGATGTTGTTCCTTACTTTCTTTTGTGAAAATAAGTATATCATCATCTATATATGCTAGACATATATGATTCAAACCTTCAAAAGATTGATCCATAAATCTCTGATATATCGATGGTGCTTGTTTTAGTCCGAAAAGCAAAACATTCCATTCGTAATGTTTTTGAGGTGGACATGAAAAAGTTGTTAATGGTTTTGTTTCTTCAGCTAGTCTAAGTTGGTAATAACCAAACTTTGCAGCCATGGAAGAAAACCAATTACATTCTTTTATTTTTTTTCTAAAATAAAATATTTTCTTGACAACTTATAGGAATCTCCAATTGTTGCTAGGTTAAGCTTCTTATAATTGATCATCATTCTTCTCTTACCCCTTTTTATCTCGTTGTGATTTTCAACATAAAAAGCTGGTGCAGAGTGTGGGCTTGATGAAGGTCTAATAAGATCCTTATCAAGTAAATCTTTACATTCTTGTTGAAATTCTTCAACATCTCTAATAGAAAATGGAATTCTATTTGGAACATTTATTTCGTCATTAGAGTTTTTAAGTTTAATAACTATTAATTCATGATTAGTGTTCTTAATGTTGTCTAGAGGGTTATCTGAACAGGCTTCATCTAATCTTTCTTCTATGCTAATATGGAAATTTCTTTCTTCCCATATAATTCTTAATTCCTTAAGGTTTCCCTTAATAAGATTTAAAATCTCGTTTCTAGTAACTATTTCGGTGGTTACTATTTTACTATTGTCATACCCCAATTTTTGACCTAAGGTCTTACATTCATATACCCTCTGATCCGGAATATTATCTGACTTTTCAGAATAAAAATTCGGCAGAGAGGTATTTTAAAATACCTCATTTTTGTTCCGA
>Ga0228711_1009584_pt1 | contig 13065 bp, 9 predicted proteins | sample MedpolnodulmetaG_2_FD_177996 | JGI IMG/M metagenome (GOLD analysis project Ga0228711, IMG submission 177996) | Root nodule microbial communities from Medicago polymorpha collected in Santa Monica, California, United States - brown nodules | ecosystem: Host-associated > Plants > Roots > Nodule...
GGGACTCGTTACTAACTCTAACATTCGAACACCATATTTTTTTATTCATAGTCATGCTTGTTTTTTTTTTTCTCCTCTTGTCATTAAGTTAATGACATTGAACTCACACAAATCCCATTATTCCCAATCTTATTAAAGAAAAATTCTTAGAGGGAGTAAAGATGATGAGGAAGTCTAGGCTCCAGAACAACTTCTAGTGGTATTTTTCTAGGTGTGGTGAGCCCAAAAATCTCCTCCATATTCAAATCCTCTTTTTTCACATTATTAGGTAATCTCCAATTAAATCCATGCAACAAGTTAGCCAAACTTGATTGTATCACCTTAAGACCAAGAGGATAACCAGGGCACATCCTTCTTCCAGTACCAAATGGCAACAACTCATAATCATGTCCTTTTACATCTATATCCTTACCAATAAACCTCTCAGGCATAAATTCATATGGATTGTCCCAAACATCAGGATCTCTTCCAATTGTCCAAGTATTGACAAGAATTAGAGTCCCTTTTGGGATATCATAACCATCAACTTTGCAATCCTCTCTAGCTTCTCTTGGCACTAACAATGGGGCTGCAGGATGAAGCCTCATTGTTTCTTTAGCAATTGCATAAACATAAGGTAAATTGACAATGTCTTTCTCTTCAACCCACCTATCTCTCCCTATTACTCTGTCTAGTTCCTCTGTAGCTCTCTTGATAATCTCTGGTTTTTTCACAAGCTCAGAGATTGCCCATTCAACTGTTACCGTAGAGGTATCTGTCCCACCTGCTATTAAGTCCTGAGGAATAGATATATAACATATGATATTAGTATAGTCTTGTTTAGATCAACAGGTTAATTGACCATCTATTGTGTATATAAGCATTTATCATATAAGTGGATATAAAAATAGACAAATGCTAACTTATGCCCTTAATGACACATGTTAAGAAACTCATTATAGAAATATATGTATCAAAAGTTGTGCATTTAATTTCTAAAAAGTTGAGATATTATGTTTTTCAATGCAAAGTTGCTCTTTTTTAGGTTGCCTAACATGTTAGCATGACCAAACTGATTTCACATAAACTATAAAGGGTGCGTATGTTTCAGCTTTTTTTTAGTTAAAAGAATTTAGAGATTTTTAAGAAAATCTAAAGCTATTTCCGTTTGTATACTATCATAAAAATCATTTTTTAAAGATTTGAAGCTTTTACATTTGAGTTCCTTATATTTAGAAAAAAATAGATTTTGAAAAAGCTACTTGAAATAGCTTTTCATTTTAAGGCTAAATATGATTATTTCTTTTAACAAAATTGACTTTTTTTAAAATTTAAAACATAAAAAAGTGATTATTCTAGATAAAAAATAGATTTTTTTAAAAAAAATTCAAAACAAACGTGCCCAAAATGTTATCATAATTATGGAGTTATGAAAATAAGCCCAAAACAAATTACAAAGATGTTATAATTTTGAAAGAGTCCAAATTATTAAGAGTATTACTTTTCCCACCCTATAGGATTCTCGCACGCCCTGCTTTTTTTTTCTTCCAAAAATGCCCTTGAGGTTTCCGGATTTCATAATTAGGAATGGTGTTTTCGTTTGTTATAGGGTGAAAAATGGAGTTACGGATTTTTCCGGATTTTGTAATCCGGAAACTTCAAAAATAAGGCGCGTTACATGATGTTTCCGGATTACATAATCTGGAAACCCCCTAAACACCCTTTTTCAAGGTAAATCAGTTCAGATTATATAATTCGAACTGTATCAGCACAAATCCAAACATGTCTGTAACATGTATAGCCATTTTAGGGATAATATTAATCATCCTAACTCTTATCCTTTTGTTTTGGGTCATTGTTACCTGTTCTTAGTCAAAAATTGAGTTTTCGGGCTATTTGATCGGATTGCTCTGAAACTTTCCCAAAAAATCAAAAAAAATTTGCACTAGTTTTATTTGATTTTTAGAATTTTTTGGTGGTATTTTTATGATTTTATTTGACAGGTTTTTAGTATTTTTTACTTAGTTTTTTTTGTTGTTTTTAAAAGCAAAACTCAAAACTGCTGAAATGTGAGAGAGTCTGATAGCTGGCTGATTATACATAAGAATTATCCGGATTATAAAATCCGAAATAGTAAACATGAATCCGGATTTTTAAATCTGGACCGCACAAAGACATTTTTGAAAAAAACGCAGGGCGCGCGAGTATTCTATAGGATGGGAAAAGTAATAGTCAATTATTAATACATGAAATGGTTGAAAAATTACTAAGAAACTTGTGAATGCAATACTTCCCCTGTCCATATAACTGTCTTAAAATTTTCCGAAAAAATGGCCCTATCATTTATTAATTCTTGTAAAAAAAAAAAAAGGTAATGTTAATTGATGTTTTTCGGCTGTACATATCTTTTACAAATTCAACTGTACCTTGTATTATTTCACTTACAAATTATTTTATACAGTTTGCATTTAGGGTAATGAAAATGATTAATGAAACTGATCCAAACCGCAACATACACACTAAAAAAAGCCGACTTCTAACTATAACTATTGAACGTAGGTAAAACCGAATAAATATGATAGAAAAATTGTGGGTTTCATTTAAAATTTAGTAGAGTTAATCAATAACTGATAGCTTATAGCTGATAGTTGATGACTAATAACTTATAGCTGATAAGCTCAAACACTACTTAAAATAGCGTATGAAAAATAAGATATAAGCTCCTGAAATAAGCTATAATAAGCTCGTTGTAAGAATACTGTTACCAAACAGAGCTTTTTTTGTCAGACGAGCTTATAAGTTATTCGCTATTTGCTATAAGCTCATTTTTTTGTCTTATTAAACACACCCATAATTAACATTTTTTCTAACCTGAGTAAAAGCTTTGACTCCATGTCTCTCAAGTTTGACTTCAAGATTAGGATTATCAGCAAGCTTCAAAAGCACATCCACCATATCTTTAGCAACATAATCCTTAACATTTTTTGTTCTCTCGATGTGCTCCTCCAACACATGTTCCATAAACCTATCAAACTTCTTAGCCAAAGCCTTCATTCTCTTCACATAACCTTGCAAGTCGAAGAAATGAATCCAAGGAATAAAATCCCCAATATTGAGGACACCATTAAGCAAAAACAATTCATCCAACATCTTTTTAAATTCTTCGGGGGAAATAATAGCATTTTCACTCTTCTCCAAGTACTTCTTCCCCAACACCATGCGACTTATAACATTGAGACTCAAAGTGGAAAGATGGTCCTTCAACAAAATTGTTTTGTTTTTTGAATTAAATAGTTCATGCAAAAAAGCATGTAACTCTTGTTTTCTCATGTACTCATAAGACTCAAGACGTTTTACACTAAACAATTCCAATAGACACATTTTACGAGCTTGTTGCCAATATGGGCCATATTGGGACCAAGTAATGTCCGAATAGTTATAAGTAGTGTATTTTCCAGCAGAGAATTTAGGCCGTCCAGCAAGAACAACATCGTTTGTTTTGAGGAAGGCTTTGGCTATTTCTGAGCTCGAGCCGACAATGACGGGTTTGGAGCCAAACCATAGATACATGATGGATCCATATTTTTGACTGAGCTCATGAAGGGATTGATGTGGAAGTGATCCAATAAGATTGAGATTTCCTATTATGGGCCATGATTTTGGGCCAGGTGGGAGACTGTATCTACGGCGGTGGAGACGAAGACGGCGGCGGGTAAAGAGAAGAAGGATGATAAATGTTGTAAAAAAAAAAACCCAATTAGGAAGTGGCAATAATTCTACTACCATTTCTGGTGAGTTTTGTGACTTTGTTTTGGTGTGAGAGTAGAAGGTTGTGACTGTGATGAGATTAGAGGGTCATTTATTTATAATCATAGTAGAGAAAGCTGTGGATGAGGATTACATGGCCCCGTGAGCAGTGGGGCAAAATATTTCGATTAGATACACCTCTTTATAATTAAATATACTTCCTGTTCAAGCTTGTTTAATTATTAAACTTCAACGTATTCATATATTTAAACAAATGGGTTTAATCAATGAGCAATTTAAAAGTAAAATAAAATCAAAATTAATTGCTTAATTAGGTTTAACTAACCTGTTCAAGCATTTTATTTTATTACAACTTGAAAGTTATCTTGTCGGTTTGCAAACATTATCTTGGCAAATCCAAAAAACTTGTTTTTAAAAATCAAGAATGAGTTGGCTTGTCCAAAAATAATAATAATTGGAAGACCACATTGACCTATATATTTTCGTCTTTGAAAAAAGACTCATACTAAGGTTCTAGTTGGGAGGAGTGGCATTGTCAAGACCCTAAATTAGGGGGTTTTGCCAAGACCCTAAATTAGGGGGTTAAAATTTTTAACTTTCAAATTTTATCTTGAACGTGTATTTTGTTGTCATATTTAGTACATCAAAATTGCAAATACATTCATAAATATCTCTCTTTTATTCCTCATTTTAATCATCAGATTAGTTTTTAGATAGCCAATTTTATCCTAAAATATATTTTGTCATTGTTCAATTTAATCTATCAAATTACTAAAAAAAAAGATGCACTAAAGATGTGTTTGCAATTTCAATACACTTACGAAATATGATAAGAGTGTCTCACACATTCAGGACCAACATAGTGGTCGTCTATTTAGAGACAAAAAGAAAAGTTAAATATTTAAAGGTAAATGTAGCAAAATCATAAAAGTTTATGTGAAAAATCCCCCTGGTCATTGGTTCGATATGCTAGGATGCTACTCTTACAATTTTTATTTGAATTATTCGGAAAATGTTCAATAAATAATGATGTGTAATTGTCACTTGTAAATATCAAACAATAAATAAATGAAATAAAATGATTCATACACTGGAATGATAAGAGACACCAACATAAAATGCCTCATATTAAACAATCAATAACAACGAGGTGTATGTCAAAAAAAAGAAAAGAAATGGAAGTACATATATATTATTTCAAAAAAAAAAAAAGGGAGCTGCTGTTAGATAGAAATTTAGAAGGCGTGGAGTTCATTGACAAATTTTCGGGGTTCAAGTAGTAATAAATAAGGATTATTGGTTCAATGTTGAAATTTTGAGGGTGTGCAATTGCAACCATGGTGATGTAGGAGGGTTTTATTAGTAATTTAGTAGTATTTATTATTTAGCCAAATCTTAGTAATTTTCTAGAACTTTCTATTATTATTTCGTTTTATTTTATTTCGGCCCACGAGTTTGTTATTTCTTTCACTATATAAGCAGAACTTATGTAGCTTAAGAGACATATTTTTATTCAATTAATAATATTTCTGAGACTTTTCTCTATTTTCTAGTGGATTTCGGAACCCTATTTTCACAAGTTTGTCGCTTGCAAACTTGTTCTTTCAATCTAGGTTTAGCGCTTGCTAACCCTACGCTTCCGTACTGCGTCAGTTGGTATCAGAGCAGGTTTCTCCTGTTCTTTTTCTAACAGATCAGCCATGGGAGATCAACTGATGACGAGGGAAGAGTTTGCCGGCATAACCACGACTCTTACCACGACCATCAAAAATTTGTTAGACCAGATGGTGGCGTGGACAATTAAGGTTGACAACAACAGCGCCAACAACAACAACAGAAACAATCCGAACAGAGGAGGAGAACCAATTCCGGTTATTAGGTTATTAGGGTTTGTAATAACATCCCTACTATTGTTACGTACCGAAAATCAAAACATGCCAATGAATCTGATTTGGAATACTGTGAGCGTAGATATTACACAAACTTGAAGGATGATTACTACCAATTTGAAATCTCCGATTCAATATATCGTTGTCCGTTTTGTTACAACAAAGATTACTCCTTGACCGATCTTTTGAGGCATGCTTCTAGAATAGCAGATAACTCACGTATGCCGATTAAAGATATTGCTAGACATTCTGTTTTGATAACATATATTCTAAGAATTCTTACTACGTTGAGGAGATCGACGTTGCTCGAACGACCGAAGTGTTTCCGACGTCTGTGAAACCGGTTGAAGAACATTCGGTCACGGAACCTATTGTTAGTATTGAGGAGACTAATGAGCACATGGAGCTGCAAACTCACTTTTCAGATTCTCAGACTACTAGAAACTCCTCTATGTCATTGAGCACTGTTGTTGAAAATATACAATCAGAACCTATTTTATTCACAACTTCTAAATACTATGAATCGGAAATTGAAGACATATCCACAGTAGGTCCAGGTTCAGAAATCAAATTTATGGTAGAGCATCTCGACAACTCTTTTGCTATTAGTGATCATTCTAGAGCACATGACGAAAGTAAGTCGACGGAGAAGAAAGGGTTATCAGCAGTGGATAGCTATGGATTCTCTCAAGACCTCACTGTTTTTCCACTTTCAGAACCACCAACAGCCAACCACCGAGATTCGACGACGAGTGAGAATCATTTGCAGTTGCAGCCGAAACTAACACTAACATGTAAGATGAAACTATCAAGGTTTTGGGTCAGGGAGTTGAGAATTACAGACCGAATATTACATTGGGAAAAGCTAAAATGTACGATGTTTGAAGAGTTGCTACCCAATACACTATTGAACAACAATTCCAATGCCACTGTGAGAAAATCGCTTTTAGATTCATCATGGGAAACAAATTTGAGTGAGGAAAAATTGCTTCTAGCAACAAGAATACAGTTCGAGCAGTGCCGCAATATGACTCCAATGCCACCGCCAAGACCGCCTTATCAGTATTTACAGCGGACAAAAGTGGTATTTCAAACGGATATGGAGCACCTGACAAAAGGTTGTTCTATTATTCAAGTTGTCACTAGTTGCACTTCTGAAGTTCCTCTTGATAATGAATCTGAAAAGTGAATAATGGCTGAATTCAATAGTTTGAAGAAAGCACCAGACCGAAGCGGCTTTCTGGCTCGACTCAAACTGCAGAACTTGAATACTTATGTTGGGAAGAATGAGCTCCAGCCCATGTTCAATCTGCCACATTGACCTCCCGCAAAACCGCCGCATCACATCTGTCACATTGAACTCAAGAAATTGCATGTGGATTGGGTTCAGTTCAAGTTTTGTCACAAATCTTATGATAGTAGCGTGAATGAGAACAAACTGCTATCAAATTTAGAGCCCTGGATCGAAAAATCCTTGCGAGCATCCGCACTAACAAATTTTCATTGACATACCTACTATTGGTAGCCTGTGGAGGTGGTGACAAGAATACTCTAGTAGCTTGGAGAGATGGTAGAACAAGATTCTGGTAGTCTGGGGAGGTATTAGAATAATTCTCGAATGCCTGTATATGTTAATAACAGTCGGGTTCCTCAATAGGGCACTTGATCAAAATAGTTTTTTAAAAAAAAATCAAATATTGTACTTCTGATGATTTGATGGGACTAGAGCAAAAACAAAAATTTCTGCTTAGACATTTACAATACATAGAGTCTGATGAGACTTTGACAAGTAATAGTAACATTTTGGAGATGTGGTTAATATACTCGTTGCTCAGCTAGTATGGTTATAGTGGATTAAATCATTCAAGTGAAGATGGGAAAATCCCTTTTTAAGGGAGGATTAGATGTAGCAATAGTTGGTAGTGAACTAGTATAAAAGAACTAAGGAATAACAACAACCCAAAAAAAAACTAAGGATTAACTAATTTTAGTGAAGTAACCAAAAAAAACTTTTAAAGAAGAAAAAATTAAAACGGACAATACAATTTAAACCCATTCATTGTGTTTTCGAGCACCTTCCCTTCTATGCAATAAGGAAAAGTCACATAAGAGTACCAAATGCATTCCATAAAAAATAAAAAAAAATAAAAAAAGATATAACTTAATACAATATACTATTATTTGATATTACAAACTCTAATACAACTACGAGAGTTTATTTAATGGGATATACTACTGCACTCATTACTAACCAACTTTCCAACATCATATTTTTTCTTCATTATCATGCTTGTTTTTTTTTCCTTCTTTTGTCATGAAGTTAATGACATTAAATTCACACAAATCCCATTATTCCCAATATTATTAGAGAAAAATACTTAGAGGGAGTAAAGATGATGAGGAAGTTTAGGTTCCAGAACAACTTCTAGTGGTATTTTCCTAGGTGTGGTGAGCCCAAATATCTCCTCCATATTCAAATCCTCTTTTTTCACATTATTAGGCAATCTCCAATTAAATCCATGCAACAAATTAGCCAAACTTGATTGAACCACCTTAAGACCAAGAGGATAACCAGTACACATCCTTCTTCCAGCACCAAGTGGCAACATCTTATAATCATGTCCTTTTATTATATCTATATCATTGTTAATAAACCTCTCTGGCATAAATTCATATGGATTGTCCCAACTATCAGAATCTCTTCCAATTGTCCAAGTATTGACAAGAATCATAGTCCCTTTAGGTATATATAACCATCAACATTGCAATCCTCAGTAGCTTCTCTTGGCACTAACATTGGTGTCACAAGATGAAGCCTCATTGTTTCTTTAGCAATTGCATAAACATAAGGTAAATTGACAATGTCTTTCTCCTCAACCCACCTATCTCTTCCTATTTCTCTGTCTAGTTCCTCTGTAGCTCTCTTGATAATCTCTGGCCTTTTCACAAGCTCAGAAATTGCCCATCTATTATTACAGAAGAGGTATCTGTCCCACCAGCTATTAGGTCCTGGGGAATAGATGTATAACATATGATATTAGTATAGTCTTGTTTGAATAAAAAGGTTAATTGAACATCTATTTTATATAAGCATTTATCATATAACTGTATGTGCCACATACACGTGGCTTAAAATATTATAAGTGTACGTGCGCGCGCGACATACATACATGCGGCTTAAAATAAAACTATTTTGTTGAAGGACTATCTTTCAACTTTTAGTCTCAATATTATAAGTCGCATGGTGTATGTGTGTGTGTATAAGTCGAGGTGTTTAAATCCTAACATATCCAAATTAAAACCGTAAGTTGTTTCAAAAAATTGAAAACCGCGTAAAATTGAATATTATATTATATTGGATGTATTTGAATGTCTTCTTGTGAAAACCGTTCACATCAAATTTTGGATTGTGTTTTCAAAACCAAACCAAGTCAAATCAGATACAAATATTTTAAGACTTACTTCCTCCGGTCATATTTATAAGAAACATTTAACTTTTCTTATAAATAAAACCAGATGGAGTATTTTTTTTTAATTAGAATAATATATTGTATTAATCAATTATTTGTTGACTTTTAAATCAGAAATTTATTAGTTAAATTTGTTTTTTTTTACTATTTCATATCTTTCAAACACAATTTATCATCGTCATTTCCTAATATTAATTTTTAATATACTATATGTTATATTTTCCATCAACCTTATTATATTACAATGTCTTTGTAATAATAAAAAAATCTTTTATACGTGTTTAGTCCCTGCAATTATGGGTCATTTAAAATTTGGTCCATGAATTTGTTAATCTTGGCATTTTGTCCTGCAAAATTTAATCATTTAAAATTTCGTCCCTTATGTCATAATCTTGCTGAGGTGGCAGTGATTAGCTGACGTGTCCGGTGTTAATTGGATGAGTGGTTGCTGACTCATATTTTTGTCTTGAATGGACAAAAATGCCCTTAATAAAACCAGAACATGCTGAAGCTATTTTTCCCTAGCCGCATAAGCCTTTCTTTCCCCCTTCTGCGTTCTTTTCCTCCCTCAAAACACCACCTTCTCTCCAAAATTTCAACCAGTTATGATCATCACATACAAAAATTAAAAGCAGCATTCCCATCATCTCATTGTCCTCTACAAAAGCCACAAGTTTATTTTAAGATCCAAGAGGTTCAAATTTTGAGTGTTTCATTTCTCCAAAATTTTCCTAGCACCTCTTGTAAAACGAAATTGATCATCATCTTTCTTTTGATTACAAAAAAAAACGACCAAAGAGATCTTGCTAGAAACCCTCTCTATGTCGTTGTGGTTTGTTTTACCTTCGTTGTCCCTCTCTAAAAATTCTTATATTGTTATTGATGTAGCTTACAAACACCGAAACTCACAACCCCAATGGAGACACCGCCGCAGCAAAGGGAGTCGGATCCGGATCGGAACCACTAGGCACAGAATCATTGTCAGGTAGCGTGAAGAAAACACTAAATTGGAGTCCGAAATTAGTCACGAAATCAACGTTAACATCTTTTCCTCCTTCCGTTTCTTGAGTTTATCAGAAAAAATGAGTTTAACAATTATGAAAAATGGGTTTATCAAAGTGATTCTGAATTGGGTTTATGAATGAATCTGTAATGTTCAATTTGGGGTTGCTACTTATGAATCTGACTTGGGGTTAAATTTATTGCTTCAGCTTCTGAAAAATTGAAGAAGATGAATAGTGCACCATGTCTCGTTCAATGGAAGAAGAAGAAGAAGAAGAAGAAGGATGAAGAGGGTATTTTAGTCCTTTCCTGTTTGGCATTGGGGTTATTTTTGTCCTTTCACAACATCTTTGATGAGTCAGCAACTCATTAAACCAATCAACAGTGACACGTCAGCTAACCAGTGACATGGCAATGATTAAATGGGGATAGGGACGAAATTTTAAATGATTAAATCTTGCAGGGACAAAATGTCATGATTAACAAATTCCGGGACCAAATTTTAAATAACCCCTATTTGCAGGGACTAAACACATATAAAAGCCATAAAAAAATTATGGTTCGTAATTTGGATATAAAAAAATGATCCAAAATAAACTGCATCAAATTAGATCAGATCAGATTTTTTACATTAGATATTAAAAATTGAATTGTGTGTAATTTTATCTTTGGGTCATATGCAATTTTGTTTCAAAATTGATCAAAACTTCACTGCAAACATCCTTTCATGCAAGTGAAAAAAAATATTGACTTCTAACCACGACCATTCACTGTAGGTATAAACCGGATAAATATGATAGTAGATAAATTGTGGGATCCATTTACGATTTTATTGGAGTTCACTGTTAGATTAAATATGATATGAATTGCTTCAAGGTGATGTGACTTAGTGACTCATTTAAAATCCTTTAAATGGAGGTTATCGATGAAGATGCTCATAATGGAGGTGTTAGAGGCTACTTCCTTCGTCCCACAATGAGTGATTCAATTTGACTATTTACACTATTAATATAACATCCATTGATCATAGTTTTCTATTAATATATAAATACAAATGGTAACATATAAGATGTTGTCCAATTTGTCTCGATAAATTTTTTAAAATTAGTATCAACTTTTTATAATTTTTGCTAATATATAAAGAAATATATTAAAAGTCAAAATTATGTAAAATAGTTAACTAGGTCACTCGTTGTGGGATGAATGGAGTAGTATACAATAAATGATTAATATACATAGAAAACGACAAATTTGTATGAGACAAATGAGATACTCAAAAAAGAGATACTTCCTCTGTCCCATATTAAGTGACACAGTTGACTCTGTCACACATACCAATGCATATATTTTATCTTTAATATCTTCAATTCTCAATTAGAAAAATTATAAAAATTTAATATTTTAAAAATATTCATCGAGACGAATCCAACAACATCTTATATGATATTATTTATCTTTGTATATTAGTAGAAAAATGTGGTCAAAATATGTTAGGTCAATAATGCACATCGTCAAATAAGTCATCTATTACAGGATGGAGAGAGTAATTAATATTTTTTTACCTGAGTAAACGCTTTGACTCCATTCCTCTTAATTTTGACTTCAAGATTAGGATTCTCAGCAAGCTCCAATAACACATCCACCATATCTTTAGCAACATAATCCTTATCATCTTTCCTTCTTTCAATGTGCTCCTCCAACAGATGTTCCATAAACCTATAAAAAATTTTACTACAAGCCTTCATTCTCTTCACATAACCTTGCAAGTCTAAGAATTGAATCGAAGGAATAAAATCCCCAATATTGAAGACCCCATTAAGCAAAAACAACTCATCCAACATCTCCTTAAACTCTTCAGGGGAAATAATAACATTTTCACTTTTCTCCAAGTATTTCTTCCCCAACACCATGCGGCTTATAATATTAAGACTAAAAGTTGAAAGATGGTCCTTCAACAAAATAATTTTATTTTTTGAATCGAAGAGTTTATGTAGAAAAACATGTAACTCTTCTTCTCTCATGTACTCATAAGACTCAAGACTTTTTACACTAAACAATTCTCTTTGAAACATTTTACGGGCTTGTTGAAAATATGGACCTTATGGGCTCCAAGTGATGTTAGAGTAGTTATAAGTTGTGTATTTTCCACAAGCAAATTTGGGTCGTCCGACAAGGACAATGTCGTTTGTTTTAAGGAAGGCTTTGGCTATTTCAGGGCTGGAGCCCACAATGATGAGTTTGGATCCAAACCATAGACACGTGATGGAGCCATATTTTGTAGTGAGCCCATGGATGGATTGATGTGGGAGGGATCCGATGAGGTTTAGATTTCCTATTATAGGCCATGGTTTTGGTCCTGGTGGTAGATTGTATTTGCGGCGATGGAGACGAAGACGGTGGATGAACAAGAGAAGGATGACAAATGTTGTACAAAATGTAACCCAATTAGGAAGTACAAATAATTCTCTACTATCATCTTTGGTGAATTTTGTGACTTTGTTTTGGTGTGAGATTTAGAGGGTTGGAATGTGATAAGATTTTGAAGGGTGAGTGGGTCATTTATTTATAATCATAGTAGAGAAAGCTATAGCTGAAGATTTCATGGCCCCGTGAGCAGCGAGACAAAAGATCTCGATTAGAAAAGAAAAATACACCTCTCTATAACCAAGGAAACTCATGTTTAAGCTTGTTTAGTTATTAAACTTCAATTACTTGTTTAACTATATTTAAGGAAATAGGTTCAATCAATGATTAATTTAAAAGTAAAATTTAAACTTAATTAGGTTCAACTATGAAAGTGAGAAAAACACAAGAAGGGGGGGTTGAATTATGTTCTCAAAAACTTCTACGTTCCTTACGTTGAAGAACTGTTCTCAGGTTCAGAGTCTGAAGTAATTCAGAGTCTGAGTGAGTTCAGAGTCGTGTGCAGCGGATAGAAGTAAAGAACAGAGAAAGAA
>Ga0228711_1009588_pt1 | contig 13062 bp, 7 predicted proteins | sample MedpolnodulmetaG_2_FD_177996 | JGI IMG/M metagenome (GOLD analysis project Ga0228711, IMG submission 177996) | Root nodule microbial communities from Medicago polymorpha collected in Santa Monica, California, United States - brown nodules | ecosystem: Host-associated > Plants > Roots > Nodule...
ATTCTTTTTTTTTTCTTTTCAAAGTCTTCCCTTCCTTTTTTTTTTTTACTATAATGATCTTTGTAGAAAATCTAGTAAAAGTTAAATTTCTATATAAAATTTTTAGCTATAGATTTGCTACGAATTTGCTTTGTAAAACCGTAGTTATATAGTTCGGAAAATGAACTTTTGAAGATTATTTTGCTTCGTATTGGTTGGGAGTTTGCTAGGACATTAACTATTTTAGTTGCTAATTAGCTAGGAAATTTTTGCTGGATAATTTGCCATCCAATCCATGCTACGCTTTGTATGGTAGGTAATCCACAGTAAATTGATAGCTAAATGACTTTTGCTATGAATTAGCTACAAATTAGCTACTATTTCATTCGAAGCAAACCACCAATTTTCTTTTAGTGTAAACTCACAATCAAAACCTAAAACATGCCTCTTAAGATTGTGCTAAAAAAACCTAGTATTACGATTCAAAACCGAAACAAATAAGCAACTAAAATTCTAAATTGGACAATACTAAAAAAAAGAAAAGGGAATACGTAGTCACATGTCCAACTCTATTGAGTTCAAGAAAGTATGTATATAGCATGTGCAAGTCACGATTGGACTACTAATACAAAGAAGAATGAAGTAAGTATTTCTAATCAAGATTTTCTTTTACCAGCCTTATAGCTTCTTTCGCATCATCCAAATTTCTCATTTTGTCCATATTTAAATTATATAATCCGAACTAGTTATTCAATATTTTAGATTATATGATCCAAACAGCCAAAAAAAAAATCTAATTACACCTAAAAATTACCCTACTTATTGCAATTCTTTTAGCAAACAGTTCAGACAATATAATCCAAAAAAGAAATGAAATACATAAACACCTAGGGGACTAGACCAAAGCCCAAGTCAAAATACTCAAGATTACTTAACATCTGCCTCATTAAAAACCTTATCTTAGGAAAACCCAGTGGGATAACACCTAAGCAAGGGAAAAAGAGTGCAGAGCAATCCATCAAATCACAAAGAAAAGAGAACCCTAGAGTAATCAACATCAACAAAATCTAAATTCAACAAATCCTAATTTGTTCCTATTTAAAGAATCTAGAATACAAGTTGGATAAAAGCTCCCAAAGTGAAAAGCTTTAAAGTGCAAACAAATAATATAGTCTAATAGCCAACAGGGGCACTTAAAGCCACCTCTTGTTGATTGATACTCTCCAAAACAGCTTGAGAGGATGCCAATTGATGCTTAAGAACTTCCACATGTTCACTAAGAACTTCCATTTGTTCACTTAAAATGCCTATCTTCAAGCGCGACACTTCAACTTCTTTGGTAACATGTTCCTTGGAATCCAATAGTTTTTTTTAATTCATCTTGAGAGACTTGCATATCAGGACACAAAGTGCGTCTTTCGACTCCATCCAACCAACCCTTATCAAAACCAAACCTTCGTGCATCTTGTAATAACTCCTCAAATTCAGAGTGGAATGACCCCAATACTTCCAACACAGTATGAGTTTTGAGGAATTTCAAGAGTTCAGCTAGTAAATTATAGGCACAACCCTTGTATCTATTACTAAGTGAAGTGTCTTTTAAACGGACGGAAGGATGCTTAACAAAGAAATAATTCAACAAATAAAAATTCCCCCAATCCAAATGATTCTTGGAGACCAGTTGCTCAAGCTCACTTTTGACAAGCAAAGAACTTAAATCTTCTACTTTTTGAGAAGGGTCCTCTGAAATTATAGGAAAGAATAATTAAGCCTATTTGAATGCATCAAAGTTAATTAAAAATAAAATCCAAACAATAAAATACCTTTACAAGGCACCGGAGGAAATTGATATACAACAGGAAATGTGATGCTAGGAGAGGGTTTAGATTTGGAAACTGTTATATTATCATCCTTAGGAAATTGTTCCTCAATATTTGAGTTTTCTTTCTTGAAAGAATCATGATTTAGAGAACCTGAACAACACGTGAAAAGAATAGAGTTAAAAATCAATAGGGTGATGAATTTTGAAGCAACATAAGAATAGAAAAAAAAATATTTAAAGCATTTTCACCTTGATCATGGGTCTCTGTAGTGGAATTGGAAAAAGAAGTCATTTCTATTTGGCTATCACCATCTTCCTACACAGATTCAAATCAATAAATGATATTATCATATCTTAAGTTTTAATATGTATAGGATCAACATTACTATATTTAGCTATGTATATTTAAGTCAGGAAGAGTCTCGTTTTTTAAAAATAAAATCGGGAAATTGAACCTTGTCCCTTAAGGCAAATTTTTGCTCTGAAATTATGCTTACAACTCGCAAACAAAAGATCTTAATTTGACTATAGATTTAATAAAAAGTAGAAAACTAAATAATTTAAGCGGAACAATTTTCCGTAACTTTAGATACAAGATTTAAAGGCAGTAGACTAAACACAAAAATTAGTTTAAAACTTGATTCTTAGGAATCCGATCGCATGGAAAATAATGAATCAAAAACATGAGAACACTACTCACTTGTGAAGATGTTGTACGCTCAGAAGTAACTAACTAACCTGATGAGGACCCTACTACATCTGTATGAGTTGACGATGTTATTGTCTTGGCATTAGCTGATGCAATTCCTTCTTCAGCATTTATCAGGATACCCTGCTTAAATGTAAAATGATGTTTAAGATTGTAGCATAATTCAATTAAAGTGACAAAAAGAATACAATCAGAATAGGGGGAAATGGAAATGCCTTTAGTTTAGGAACAACTTCTTGTGTAGCTGGCTTATTCTTTGTTTCTGTAATGGTGGACACAGTTGCTGCAGCTGTTATTTCTGATGTAGAACCCTCCAGCTAAATGCATTGCATGAAAATGTAAATTAGTTGCAGCATATTTTTAAGTGGTAGGTTAACTAAATTTTATTTTATTTAAAATTTCTTTTTAGCTTTATGTTGTGTTTATGCCTTAAAATCGCATGTATGAAATATAAATGATGGAAAAGTGATTTCTTATTGTCCAAGGTACTAGGCATGTGATAGGGATCGAAAAGCTTGTTTCTGGGTGTTTTTCACACATTTACACACTTCAACTTCCTTCGTAAGATGTTCCTCAAAATCACGTGCAAGTTCTGAAAATACCTCATCATCATTGCCACTGTTGTAATCTGAATCAGTTTCTTCATCATTCTCTGATTCTTCATCAGGCTCTGACTACAGATTATAAGGTCAAACTCCTTCCCCTGAGCTCACAACTCACCAACAAAAGAGCTTAATTTGACTACAGATTTAATAAAAAGTAGGAAACAAAATAATTTCAAAGCAACAATTGTTGACTATTGTTAAGCTTCTTATCTGTCTCTGTCTAGTAATTAAAATATTACCACTATTGTTAAGCTTCTATTAGTAAGTATTTAGGTAATTCCATGAGATCTTACATATTAGAAATACTTATTCAAAAACCATTCTAGTTTAAATGCTTCAATTGTTCATTTTCTTCAAACCAACTAGTTAATCTTTAAATATTAAAAGACATATAAATGTGTATATTAAAGATAAAGCAAATAACTATACGACATCATTGACAGCATCATAATACTATATTTTTTAGATTATTGCAACAGAAATGTTTATATTTCTAAAGCAATTAAAATCACGTATATATTTTTTGAAATCTTTGAGAAAGGGTATATATATTCATATAGAAAGTGACAGATACATGCCATTATATTCTAATGGACTTCGTAGCAGTATGCATTTGTATAACACACACACATTCATAAATTATGAGAAGCAGTACAAGAAATAAGAACAAATTTGTTATGAAAAATATTTGGTAAAGTGTGTACCTATGCACAAATCTACAATATCATTGTCAACAAAGAAGGTGTCTAATGGTGCTGAAGTTAGAGAGAATTGTTGACAACGAAATACAAAAAGATATTTAACTGTCTGAAAATGAACTCGCTGGGCATGGCAGAGGCTTGGTAGGTAGGCAAATCCTACAACTTTCAGATTTGGAATCTGAACTTCACTTTTGGATATTTCTTCAATCTCATCTTTTTTATCACTTTTGAATATTTCCTCTAGCTCATTTGCTTCTCTTATCAACATAATCCTTAGCATAGGAAACTCTTTACAAATGGAGACTGGAAAGACAAACTTCAACTTGTCACATTTTTCTACAGTCAATGTTTCTAGCTTTGGGAAGAATGTGTTTGGAGACTGAAATTTTTTATCTTCCAAATCGTCTTCAATGATATGCTTCAACTCTTTGCATTATTTTATTCTTACATGAACCAATTGTGGTATGCATCTTAAAACAGATGTGGAGAAAACAGATTCCAATTTTTCACATCGAACGATAGTGATCTCTGTAAGGTTTTTGAGGAAAAATGAATATTTGAGACCCACAAAAAGACACGTCATCATAGGCAGATCAGACAACCTAATTTCTTCCAAACTTAAGTTCATTTGTTGTCCATTTTGTTCACTGCCACGCAATTCCTATTAAACGAGAAAATAATTTTTTTTTTTTGAGCAAGAGAAAATAATATTATTGGAAATTAAGGCACGATATTAGTTAGGGAGTTAGTTACTCCAAATCACTATAAATAAGCTACAAGTACTATTTCACACTTTTTATTCATTTCTATCTTTGTGATGACTCCTAAAGAGAATTATGCAATCTATCTTCCCAATGCATTTGATCTAGAACCATGGAATCTTTTAATTCATAACACGCGATACACTTTCATTTTATGAAATGTATGTATACAGTAATTATTATTGGGCCATTATTTATATGCGCAATAAAGCTCTCAAACAAGAAAATAATATTGGCAATTAAGAACAACACTTTCAGTTGTAATTTATAAATACTTTATTGGTTACATAATATGTCCTGTGTAATATAAGATTTGCACAAACTACCCAAAATATAAATATCAAATGCACAGGGCCGTTCTGGTAAAATTGGAAGCTATGTTCAAATATTAAAAATGGACCCCTATGAAAAAACAAGATTTTTTAAGTAATAGTAATTTTCTTCCTTCAAAAAAAGCAATAGTAATCATCTATTTAAGTTGTAAATAACATAAAAAATAGTCATTCTTATTAAGTAAAAGTAAGTTTGTATGGGAAGGACTAACTAATTTGTGTTGAACTTCATTAACCACTAATTGTTTTAATATTAAAATTTGGGTTCATATTTCATACTAAAAAGAAACACCAAAAACATAAAAAGAATCATCACTTTGTTTAGTATAAATTGGGTCTTAAATATATTGGTTGTTGTTGCTTAAATAAAGTGTCTTTGTTATCTAAATAGTGACAAACTAATACTAGTATCGGAAAAAATAGTAGCAAATTAGTACTAGCATGCATGATTAAACTTAAAACAATAGAAAAAATACTAATTATTTAACGGATTTAATTTGCATTGTTAATGAAAATAGATGACAAAAAATTCAAGATATATAGTAGTTTTCTACATTCATAGTTAACTCTGAAATGCATTTTAAATTGTAATGGCCTTGTAGTTGTGTATGTAATTGAGACTTTTATATTTGGTTCAAATTCACATAAATGCTCAGAATTGAACCTCAAGACCGATGACTCAAGTGCGTTCTATTTTACCATTAAACTATTCCAAGATGTCTATTGATTTTTTATATTTATTATATATACCCAACACTTTTGAGTGCTATATTAACTAGATTCCTGGCCCGTGCGGCGCACGGGTCTTATGAGTTGCAAAATTTTGCCTAACAATAAAATGGAAAAAAGTTTATGTGATATAGGTAATGAAACAATTAGAGTGAGGATGTGAAAATGACAACAGAAGAGGCCAAAGGACTTGTATATGGCATTAACACACGATGGAGTTTAAAGCAATATCAAAGAACAAAATTAAACATGCCCACTCAGATATACATGCCAACCAACACACATTAAATACATAAAAAATAACATAATACACTCATAGTAAGTGAACAGCCGTAATAATTTATGCATCAGTACACTAACAACTCATAATGAAAGAGTGGGAGAAATCAATAGACACATGCATCAGAAAATGTATTAATGCATTTCCAATAAAACTTGTGCCTTCATAATAAATGGGCGTGTGAATTTGGTTAGCAAATACTCTAAAAAAACAGTGTCTTATGTAAATCTTATAGAAAATTACTGGCCTCTTAAATTAACATGATTAATTATAAGCTGCACTATACAATGCAATGGTTGCAATTCCAAAAAACAAATTAACTTAACACAAAAATCATATCCATAGGTAAGCAATTAAAGTTAAATTACACCTCAAATTCTTTCAAAAAAAAATTAGTCCTCAAATACGTGTGATAATTAATTCAATATCCATAAACACAGTGCAAATTAATTGATTTGTACATCTTGCCTATTGTTTAGCTGAACCTTTGTCAATAAAATCCATTAAAACAGTCGCACCATAGTTTCACTAATCTAAATTAAACAAAACAGAAATGCCATTTTTAAACATATTATTTTTTCCAAGAATCAAATGGTCAGAAAGTGGTGCAAAACTGGCGTAAAGGATGATCCAGTGGAAGTACTATTGTTATTTTGATATATTTTTATAGCTTAGTTGTTTCTGCATATATAAATAGTGAAACATAGTATCAATCATATAAAAAGGAAACTACTTCTTTGGCTTTTTACCATTAACAGATGATGAATTCAAACCAAATAAGTATGGGATGGAAATGAAACTGAAATAGTCCTTAACAAAACAGTTGTGCTAAGCTTAAACAACAACTTCAACAAAAACATAATGCAAAAAAAAAGGAGAAAACATGCTCTAAAAACAAAACGTTATGTGATTCCACAAAACGCCAAACTCAATCCACGCCAAACTGAACTGCTATAAACTTCGACATACAACATCTCATTGTCCCCAACAACAGGTGCCCCTAGCCTCATTCTAACCCGTTCATACACGTTATGTGATTCCACAAAACGCTTCCACTGACCATCAATTCTGCAGGGGTCGTAAGGAGCAGTAACCAGCTTAAGGGAAGTTGAACCTCCGTCCAAAGTCTGCTCACGAAAACCTTGTTAAAGCAACATCTGTTTCAGGAAAAATCAACACATCATTAATAACTACATCATTGGTGCAATCATTTTTCAAAAATCAGAAACAGGGTTCAAAAGTCAAAACCAATGGACCTACCAAAATAACAAACGAAACAAAAAAAACACAATAAGACGTGAAAAAACGTCCTCTAAATGGTATAATGAACGAAGGAATGTTGAAAACTCGGAAAACTCATGCCACCATACCAGTCAGGCATGGATAGGACAGCAAGGTTGCCTCATTACCGCCAGCCTTTGTACAGTTTGAAAAGATTGAAGAAAGTTTAAAAAAAAAGTGTAAATTAAAGTGCCAAAGGACCTAATCATGCATGTATATTTATACAGATTGAATAGGTTGGATGAATGTGTTAATATGCGTGGGAAATAGAGGAGTAATCATAGTGGATGGCTGTTTTGGTTTTCTAAATGGAAGTCCAATGACCCTTAATTAATGTTTGTAGTTGTTCAAGCAAGGGAAACTTTGAAAAACAAATGCATGGAAAACTAAAGGGTTACAAATTAACAAAACGGTAAACAAAAATGACCACATAATTTGTCTAAGAATTTCAAAATGAGAACAAATTGGAGGAATTTTTTTAGGATTAAGTTAGCTAGTAATTAATGCTAGATAATTAGAGGGAAAAATTAGGGTTAATGGTTGCATGACCTAATAAGCTTTTAGAGTAAGGGATTTTTTTTTTCGGCTCCTAAGATTGCGAGACCCGGCACCGTAGCTCACCTTGCACATGCCAAGGGTGGGGGCCTGAAAATGCATAATATCAAATCAAAATATTACCAAAATAGAAAATTGGGTTAAAAAATAGAAAATGGTGTTTTCCCTTTACTTTCTCAATGTCAAATGTTTTCTTGACACAGTTGGTAGGGATATTGCATATTATACATAGGGACAGTGGTTTGAACCCCGGACACTCAATTTCTTCACATTTAAAATGTGTGACCTATAGCCACTAGTCTACTTAACAAAAACAAAAAGTGGAAATTGTTAATTAACTTCACAAACAACAAAGATATGTGGAAAGAGGGATACCTTGATGAAATCACCACTAGCTAACTGCGGGCATTCAGTCTGGTTTTGATGATCATAATTGTAGTGTCCAAATATGTATTCCAATTGCACACAATTTTCAATGAAGAGCATTTTCAATTTTGGGAAGACATTGCCAAAATTATTGCCACTAGTACTGTTATGATCTCCAGTGTCTATTATTATTTGCTTCAATTCATCACAGTTCCCAATTTTTATAATTTCCAACATTCTTGGAGCATTAGGTAGGATAAATACAGATTTTATCTTTGAAATATTAGATATTTCAATCAATTCAATATTGAGCACGTTCCCATGTGTCAAGGCAATGTGAATTTGATTCCTGCAATGTAATTATATAATCCGGATGAAAAGAAACTCCCTCTAGTGTGCACAAAAGTTGAAGAAATGCGAACGGCTTTTTTCTTACGTCAATCTTATAAGACTTTGTTTGGTTAAAAATAGAGGCTAATTGATAAGCTAGCTTATAGCAAATGAGCTTATAACGGATGACTTATAAAGTAGTTTATAGTTGATAGCGAATAAGCTATCCAATTGAAGTTGTAATGTTTGGTAAAATTAGCGGTTGAAGTAGCTTATAAATATGAAATGGCATAAAAAAATGCATTTAATTAATATGTTTTTTTCAATTAAGCACTATTAGAAAAAGTAAAATTAGCGAGGGAAATTAGTGACGGAAAAAATGAAATTCCTCACAAATTCTTTGGTCGCAAAATTTAGTGACAGATTTAGAGAGGGATTTCACGTTTTCCCTCACTAAATATCCCTCACTAATTTTTGTTTTTTTAGTAGTGAAGATTGCAGGGGTAAAATTGACATAAAAAGTGATAAGTTATGAGCTTTAAGCTATAAGCTTTTTCAATTACGTTATATTTAAATAGACATTACTACATCCATTCTTAAATATAAGACCTTTTTCTTTCAAATGTTAAAATGCATTAATAATTTCTTTACTAATAAAGTAATATACTTAAAGAGGGATGTACGTAGTTTTTAATTCTCTAGTTACTTTATAAAAAAATTGGATAATTTTATTTCTCAAAAGAGTCCTTATAAAATGCAAATAAGGACCGAAAATGAATAATTTTTCGAGGGACTAAAATTAAAAAGTAGTGATTTTATAGAGACTAAAAACATATTAAATCTATATTATCTTCCTTCACACATAAAAGTAGTGATTTCATCCAACTCTATCAAAGAGTGCTAAAGTTAGGGCTCACAATGAACCGAGTCAACTCAAACAAAGTTCGAGACTCAATTTTACAATTGGTTCGTTGAACTTGATTTATAAACCAAATGAGATTGATTTGAGCTGAAAATTTAGTTTGTTAATATAATGAGTTGAATTTGAGCCACGTATAGTTCAACTTATTAGGTTCACAAGTTGACTCATTATATATAATACTTAAAAATATATATTGAAGAGTGTAAACATGAATATATAGTCAAAATAATCAACTAAATCTAAAAGTTCTTACCCAATACTGAGTCAATTAAGAGGTTTGAAAGTGGAACAAGACTTACTCTAATAACAATTCAACTATTATTAAAAAAACATTTTAACAATTGTAAAATAAAAAAGGACCAAGTCTAACACTTACCAATAACAAATCAACAATAAGATAAAAATGAGCCTTTCCCCTCTCTTTCTCAAACCCTAACCGTCACCCCTTTCTTCTTCTTCTTGACCCAAAAATCACCCCTCCGAGTTGTTTTTCCTTATATCCTAATTGAATAAGTGATTTCACATATTTTCTGTTTTCTTTCGTTTGTTTTTGTGATTTCGTCGTCTCTGAACGACTCTGTTTGTTTTTGATTTCCCGTCTTTGTGCAGTGTGTTTTTTATTTCCCGTCTTAGTGCGGTGTTAATTTGGTTCAGGTTGAAAGATTAGCTTTGAGCAAGTGCAGATCCGATCAATGACAATGACTTTGGCGTCGTCAACGTTGCAGATCCGGAGACATGAATATTCCGGAGACTTTAATATAGTCATATTAGTCATATTTGTAGGCATAGGTACTTTGCCGTTTTATGCTATTAACATGGATGTTGTGAGTTTGTTCACAGATTTATCCTTTTTGTTTTTAGCGAATTCGGATTTGTATTGTATCGATGTACTCCATCAATTTGAATGAATGAATATCGTTTATTTTTGTCAAAAAATAAGATAAAAATGAGCCATATCCATGTTGATAGACCAACACGTAATAGCACATAGCATACTGTTCTACATACTGGTTTAGTTTAAGCTTAGAAGCAAATTGTCCCACATCGCTTGCTTTTTATAGTAAATAAGAGTAGATGATCTGATCTATCGAACTAAGTTGAACTAAGTTCGATTCGATTCAACTTATTTCTAGACCTGGTTAAAGTGGTCGTTAAACACTAGTGTGACACACAAATTAGCAAAAACAAAGTTATTTTTCAACTATTTTTTATTAAAAATAAAAAACCTAAAAAAGGTAGGAAAAAAAAATCATCTTCATGAGTATCCTCATCTTTAAACCCAGTATTCATTCAAACCTAATATTAATTTAAGGCAACAAATAGTAAACAATTAAAAAAGATTGATAAAAACTCAAAAAAAAAAGAAATTAAAAAAGATTGATAAAAACTCAAAAAATATAATAATTAAAAAGAATAGTTCGAATAAAACATGATTGCTAGATTACCTCGCGTCTTGTACTCAACAAAGAATCTTCCCCCCTCTCAGATCAGCAGCAGCCAGCATAAGTTGAACCAGAATCCATGTTCTACAAGAACATAATCGATATGAAATGCAAGCAAAAGCCTGAAAGAAATCAAATCAGCAGGGAGACACTAGTATAACGTTTTGAATATGCTTTAGAGAAAACTAACCCGTTAAATTCAATTTGTGTAAATATGGTTCTTTATCTCTCTCTCTCTTATCCTTAAAAGAAAAATTCTCTTGAGAACTTTTTTTCCTAACAAGGTTCATTTTTGGTTGTTGAAGTGCCATTGAATATTAGTGATGAGGTAATGTTTAGAGGTGTCAATAGAGCCCCAAATTTCAAAGCTCATTTAAAAAAGCCCCCATCAAGCCCACTAAATTAAAGTCCCGAATTCAACAAAATTATTTGGGGCCAAGCCCACTATAAAATCTACTTATTTGTGGGCCTAAAAAAGCTTCATATTAATTATTTCCAAAAAAAAAAAATTATTTTTCGGTAAAAGAAAAAAATTCTTTTTGGGTAAAAAAAGTTTTTTTTGGGTAAAGAAAAAGTTTTAATTTTTCGGTAAAAAAAACTTTTTTTTGGGGTAAAAACTTTTTTTAGGTAAAAAAAAAGGGTTTTTATTTTTTGGTAAATTTTTTTTTGTTCCGGTAAAAAAAAACTTTTTTTTGGTAAAAAAAAATGTTTTTTTGGTGGTAAAGAAAAAGTTTTTTTTTCAGGTAAAAAAAAAAGTTTTTTTTTTCGGTGAAAAAAAAATGTGTCTAGAAATTTTGGGGCTTGGTCCTTTTGATTTTTTTATTTGAACGCTTGCATGAACATGGACATTTTAATCTTGTGAATTTTTAAGCCTACTTATCATGTGGGCTGGGGCCATAACTTCAAAGCCCCATGATGTTGACACTGTAGTAATGTTGTGTGGACATTTGGGGATAGTATATGGTAAGAACATAGAAGCTTATTTGGTTATAAAGTTGGACTGGAAAATTACGGTAGTGGATATAAATATGGCCGGTTGTGGTGTGGTAGTGGATATAATTTATGAGTAGTACTTTGAGAGGTGGTTGTGGTAGTATTTATTCATTGCAGTTGCAGGTTTGACATTGCGATTCAGCATATGAAATCTACCTTCAAAACCGAAGCTTCCACTCTCTAACTATACAACGTTAAACGTTTTAGGTTACAACACTCTTTGAGATTAATACCATTGCTAGAACTTTTTTCTTATACTCTAAAATTTATGTATATGTTTAACAAAGGGCTGAAAATCTTTGGCCTAGCTTATTATTTCCTATGGTTGCTGATATTTATTATTATTTACTCTCTCCATTCCTTTTAATAGGAGTATTTTACGAAAATTATGGGTATTAAAAAAAATTGTTGGAGTATCGAAATTGGTTCAATGTGTATAGTATAACATGCATTTTCCAAATAAAAAGTTATAGTATGTATTTAAATTTCTCCAATGATCTCCTTCAAGTGAGTCCTTTCTATGTATTTAAATTTGTCCAATAATCTCCTTCAAGAACCACACCTGCAAAGAGCATTAAAGAAATTCAATAACCAAAACAAGAAATACCAAAGCATATGATAGTTAGTTCTCCCTCCGTCTCATAATAACTGAGTCTTTTGTAAAAAAAATATTGTACTAAAATAACTGACCTATTTCACTTTTCAATGCAATATTAATTATTTTTTTTCCAATTATAACTATAATTAATACTACTTTCATCACTCCCAATTCAATATATTCTACTTTGCATTTATAATAACGGTAAACGTACTAATATTTGACAAAAACACTTAAACCATTTTTCTCTCATTCACTAATCTATTTTTCTTAATAAGTGTGAAATGAGCAAAAGACTCAGTTAAATTGGAATGGATGGAGTATTATTCTGAAAAGACGACATAAGATTGAATCCAATACCTGAGCACATTTTTTGACAAAAAGAAGTTGAATTCTTTTCCAAATAAGGGCATGTTTAAGTTAATTTTATCTTAAATCAAGGTAGCACCGTAATCGAATGAATAAGTTTTTAGGTCCTCAAATTTTTATGTATTGGTCAATTTTATCTTTCAATTTTCGAAATAGCCAATACGTTCATGAATTTTATGAATGTCAATCAATTTAGTTCCTCCGTCAATTTTACGTGGAGTTCCAAGTCAAGTCAGCTTCCATGTGAACATAACAAATTTGATAAAAAAAATTAGACTGTTTTTTTTT
>Ga0228711_1009591_pt1 | contig 13061 bp, 14 predicted proteins | sample MedpolnodulmetaG_2_FD_177996 | JGI IMG/M metagenome (GOLD analysis project Ga0228711, IMG submission 177996) | Root nodule microbial communities from Medicago polymorpha collected in Santa Monica, California, United States - brown nodules | ecosystem: Host-associated > Plants > Roots > Nodule...
TATTGGTTTTTTTTTTTAATTTTTTTTTTTTTTTTTTTTTTTTTTCTAATTTTGACAAAATTAAAAAATATAATGTGCCAAAAGGATTTAGATCGATGGCATTTAAGGTTGAAAATTGTTAAAAAAAATAAAATTAACATTATCTTTAACCTTTTTCCAAATCGTTTTAGTCCTTTATTTTTTTTCTAACACGTTTTAGTCCTTTATCATTATAGAAGGGTCACATTTTAGTCTTTATTTTCAATCGATTTGGTATGTCAAAAGGACAAAAACATCAATGATCTAAAAAGATAGATGACTAAAATGGTTCAAAAAGAAGATAAAGGACTAAAACAATTTAAGAAAAAGATAAATGACCAAAATAATTTTTTAGTAAAAGATAAAAGACAAAATATATATTTAAGCCATAATATTATCAAACCGATTATTCTTTTGGTTTCTACAATGATTAGAGTTTTTGTTTCAGTATTAGAAAATCTCTCCTAAAGGATTTTTTTTTTTCATTCAAAGTCCTCAAATCAATTAGCAATTCTTCATGAATCTGCATATCATGATCAGCAGAAACAACGCATGTTCACAATCGTTCCAAGATTAGAATCGTTTTTTTCCAAGAAGTGCCTTCATCGCAATTTATAGCACTCTTCTTCATGGTGCGTGATTGCCATGATTGCTTTTCCTTGTTCTCTCCATTCATCCCTCGTCTCTTCTCTTCTTCCCCACATTCTATCTCTGTGAATCACTCTTCTTGAACAAAAAATTCTCCTCTCCAGAATTTTCTCCTGTTTCTTTGTTTTTTTTTTTTTTTATATTCATTGTATCCCTAGTTTTCCTCACTTTCCTTTGTGAATCAGGGTAGTTGGTTATAGGTAGCATCTTTGGACGAATCTAAGCTCACAAGTCTTGCAACAAAGTCAAATCAACAATATCAGCAATCTCCCAGTGCTTATGGGAAACAAAAACAATCTCCTAAACCCAGCCAAGAAGAACCTTTCTTTTACTACCAAGAAAGTCATGTTCAAGAAAGTGTCAAATCATGCCAGAAAAGTGTTCCTCACTTCAAAGGAAAGTCGAAAGCGTGTCATTTTCATCCTATAGTTGACAGAATCAAAGTAAAGTTGGTTGTTTGGAAAGGGCTCTTCCTATCCATAATGGGGAGAGTCTAATTGGTTGATTCTGTTATAAGTAGCATGTTGTTGTAGTCATTCCACATTTACCCGTGGCCTGTCAGTCTTCTTAAAGAAATTACTAAGAGCATTAGGAATTTTATTTGGAGCGGCGACATCACCCAGTCTAAAATTTGTATGGTTGCCTGGAGGGTAATGTGTAAACCTAAGGCAGAAGGAGGGTTCACAATAAAGGATCCCAGATTGGTTAATACGGCTGCGTTATTGCAGCTTTGTTGGAAAATGGGGACTTCAGATGAGCAATGGGCGCATATTTGCTGAGCCAGGTACCTCAAGAGAGGACAACCCATTGCTTACAATGTTACTTCCTCTATTTGGTCTGGCATGAAAGTTAACAGCAGCCTGGTGTATGAGCATTCCAACTGGACTATAGGAAGGGTCGGTTGTGAAGGTGAAAGCTGATGTGGCATCTGAGAATCTATCGTCGTCAGAGTTCAACGATTACATTGGTCTTTGAATTAAAAGAAGGTGAGAATTGAATGTTCCTAATAATATTATGGCTTAACTGATGATTGTTTTCTTTTTGTCAAAGCAGATGAAGGAGAAGCTCAAGTCGTGAAAAATATTCTTACTACCTATGAAACGGCTTCTGGACAAACGATTAGCTTACCAAAATCTGAAATCTTTTGCAGTCGTAATGTGTCGGAACCTTTGAGGAATACCCTTGCTTCTATTTTAGGGGTTCAGACTGTCCTTGGTATAGGTAAATATTTGGGCTTACCCTCTATGATTGGTAGGAATAGGAATTCCACTTTTTCTTCTATCAAAGATCGCGTGTGGAACAAAATTAATTCATGGAGTAGTAAATGCTTATCTAAAGCAATATGTGAAGTTATGATTAAGTTTATTTTGCAAGCCATTCCATCTTATGTAATGAGCATTTTTCAACTTCCTGCAGCCCTTATTAACACGATTGAAAAGATGATAAATTCTTTTTGGTGGGGTCATGGACACACTAATTAGTGAGGAATTAATTGGTTAAGTTCGGTGAAATTTTTAACTGAACCAAACTCTCTCGTTTCCAAGTTGTTCAAAGCTCGTTACTTTCCAAATAATACTTACCTCACAGCTATTATTGGGCATAATCCTATGTGTGGCGTAGTATCATGCGCGCTCGCTTCATTGTCCGTGGTGGTGCTTGTTGGAGTATAGCTATGGGCAGGTCTATCCCTATTTTGGGATAACCTTGGGTCTTGAATGGGGACTGTATCGCTACTAACATTTCAGGTGCACAATATGTTCACCATGCTACTATTGATAATTTGATGCTCCCAAATGAGAATAGATGGAACGAGATAGTTGTCAGACAGGTCTTTAGTGCTGAATTAGCAGATAATATCATAAGTGCGCCACTTGTAGCCCATGTACATTCAGACCATCTAATTTGGAAGGCTGAAAAGAATGGAAAGTATTCTAAGAAGAGAGCTTATCGTTTATGTGTTGAGGAACTTTTGATTCCTCTCACCTTCGCCGTCCCGGCAATTGGTCAGTTCTTTGGAAGCTTAAAACTCCTCCAAAGATTTGAAACTTAATATGGAGGATATGTAGGGGCTGTTTACCTACGAGGATGAGGCTTCAAGATAAAGGGGTACAGTGTCCTACGCATTGCGTGAGTTTTGATTCCAGTCAAGAAGATATGGCACATTTATTTTTTGATTGTTCCTTTGCGGTCCAAGTATGGCATCTTTCAGGACTTTAACCTCATATCCATACTTTAATTTCAACTGTTGAATCTGCAGTAGAGATTTTTTTCACTTTGGTAGAAACTCTTCCAACTGAACATAAATAGGTTTTTGCGGCCATTGTGTGGACCATTTGGAAACATCAGAATCTGAAGGTGTGGGAGGACAAGACGGATGTTGTTGCTACTGTTGTGGAGCGTGTCCGTTCATGATTTCTGATTGGCAGCTAGCAAATCTCAGCAGTTCGAATGTGCTTTCTGCTGCAACAACATATTCAGCTGTTCGCGTGCCTCCCAACGGATGTGTGGCAGAAGCCGAGCCCGAGGCATTATAAATGCAATATTGTTGATGCAGCATTTTCGTCAAATTTCAACCGTTTGGGGATTGGTATATGCATCCGTGACGAGGAAGGAACTTTCGTCTTAGCTAAGATAGTGAGTTTCCCTTGTCCACATCAAGTTGCGGTTGGTGAAGCTATGGGTTTATTTGAAGCCCCCCAATGGCTTAGTGACATGTCTTTCGACAATGTTGATTTTGAGCTAGATTCTAAGGTTACATGTGATGTCTTCCATGCCCGTCGAGATGATAGTTCCGAGTTTGGGCACGCCATCGCATCTTGCAAATCTCTTTTTCCACTTTCTTTACAAACTCCAGGGTAGAGTTCACTAGGCGACATGCAAATGCAACTGTTCATGTTCTTGCAAGAGAGGCTACATTTCTAACCAGTCCCGTCATTTATTATCGCATCCCATCTTGTATTGACAATATTATTATTAACTAGCGAAAAGATGGGCACTCACGTTCCCGTCTTTCCACTCTTTTTATTGTGCTAACGTTTGAAAATTATGAATGGTTTTTTTTTTTTTATCAAAATTTTGATTTTGATTAAATATAAAAATATAAATGTTTGTTTTTAGTTATAACAGACCAAACTAACCATGATTATCTATTTCAATGACACCAATAATATAACAAAGAAATATAATCTAAATTCTTTTTTTAATGACATCAGCAACAATCTTTATTATAGAAAAGGATGTTTAAGGGAAAATTGGAATAATGAAAAAGTAAGTATAAATACACTCATCTAGTTTGTTACACTTTTTAAATTATAAAGGAAAAAAGTCTGACATATATATTCATATCGAGTTTGTTACATTTTTTTTAATATTTGAATTTATTCTTATCTATTTGTTACATGTGTTATTTGTGTTGAAAATTGAGGGCATTTTTGGAAAGAAAAAGCCAATCCAAAAGAGCTGAAAGGGGTTGTTTTCTTTATATATAGTATAGATGAAATGAAAAAGACCTCTCCGCCGCCTGAACTCTCTTCACTCCTAGCCGCCTTCATCCCCTTGTTCCAAACCCTTCCTTTACAAGATGTAGACACGGTGGTGGGTGGTGCGATGATCGGCGTTTCACTATCAGCACCACTACGACACCAGTTCTTCCGGTGGATGCGTCGGTGGTTCGTGGTGGGGGTTTGTTCGTTTCCAATGGAGAATTGCAGAATTGTCATGGCGGTTTACGGCTGATGGCTGTTATTCACTTTCAGTGGCTCCTGGTGGGTGAGATATGGGTATGTGTGACTCGTTCCAAGTTTCCAGATGCATGTGTTTCCTACGGTGTTTGTAACCTTCCGACGTTAGGATTTCGGTGGCTACTATCGCTGATCAGAGACCGCTGTGAAGTTGTTCTTGTGTTTGTGGTACAAATGTCCAAGTTGTGGTGTGTGTTGACTCAGATTGGAGTCATGACGCTGCGTTCAATTGAATGGTTTTGACCCGAAAGGGCATTGAAGGCTTGCTGTTTTTCTACAAGGAGAAGATGGATCTTGGATCGCCTCTATGCTGGAAGACAATTCATACGCTAGGAGAAGTTCTCATCAGTCTATTTGATGTTGGACTGTTTAGCTCGAAAGAGACGCTATGTTTGTTGTTGTTGCAAGGAGTTGATGATTCTTGGATTCGTTCCGTGTTGACAGTTGGTTCATATGCCGCACTTTAGACATTCACTAGTGTTGTTTTCATTTTTTCATATCACCTGTTTGGGTAGGTGTACACTTTGTGTGGATTACTGGGTTAGGTTTATGTCCCCCCAGATTTTTTATTTATTTCTTTTTTCTTTTTTAATAATAAATATAAGTACTTGGCAAGTAATAGAATCTGTAAGACATCCCAACTTCGTTGGAGTGTCTTCCATTCCTTTTCAATGTCAGTGTGCCCTTGTCTTATAAAAAAAAATGCAACGAGCATGTTTTCTTCAAAAAATAAAAAGTCTTTTTTTTTTAATGTTAATTTAAACGAGTAATAATAGTGGCATTAATACTAAATATTACAATACTTTTTTTAGGAGTAATACTACATAATATATTGTTCATTTATATTAATACTAAAAATCAACTAAGCATTTTAACTTTTCATTTATATTAATATTAATATATATATATTTTTATACTTTCTTAGTCCTCAGCTGATAATATATTTTATAGTACCAATGATCGCTTCACTGTAATAGCGTCTGCTTCGCTCTACGCTTCCGCTCCGCTCTGAATTTTGGGTTGATCGTGTCGCACTGCAATCCCACATTAACAACTATCGTTCTGATTCATTAAAAAAACTATGGTTCTGATTGGTTTGAGGGTTTATGGTGTGCAGTGACACATGATCATCTATTGACTATTGAAACGAAATCGTATCATCTATTGACTATTGCACACCATAAAAACTCGTTTCAATAGATGATACGATTTCGTTTTAATAATCACTATGTAAAAAAAACAACTTAGGACTAAACTCAATTACGTAAATTTATGCATTCAATACATCAGAAATTGAAATATTTGACTTTTTTTTCAATAAACTAGTTTTTTTAATTGGATTTTTTTTTTTTGAAACATAATTGGAAATCTTTAAAGGGTGCATTTAGGACACTCGTTCGTAAGACAATTATTTCATTACTCCCACCCTCTCAATAAATAAAGGGTCTTGCTAACTGATGCTCCCAGAACATATTGGTTAAGGAATCCATAAATAGAAATATTGTCTTTGAAACTTAATATGTTACTCCCTCCGTCCCATAATAGATGATCTATTTGACAATATACATTATTGACTTGACATACTTTGACTATATTTTTTTACTAATTCACAAAGATAAATAATATCATGTAAGATGTTGTTGGATTTGTCTCGATGAATATTTTTAAAATATTAAATTTTCATAATTTTTTTTAGTAATGAATTGAAGATATCAAAAATAAAACATATGCATTAGTATGTGTGTCGGAGTCAATTAAGTCATCTATTAAGGGACGGAGGGAGTATTTTTTATGAAGTAATGATTGCATCACTTTTTTTTTTTTATGAAAACTTGCTTATTTTGAATGTTTAACCAATGGCACATGGGCACTCTTTAGCATTGCTCAAAAGTAAATTGTTTAAAAAAGAAATGGTCAATAAATAATACTAATTTAGTGACCATTTCTTTTACCACATCTTTACCCAAAACCTTAAGGCAACAAGTATAAGTGTCTCCTCTCTTATATATCCAACGTTTCATTCATTTTTAGTCGATGTGGGATATAATCACTCACGCTTGATTTCCAACAATCTCCCCTTCAAGTGTGACTCACTCACATCATTAGTCTGATCCACACTAGGATACCACTCTCATTCCCCCATAGAGCCTAAACAAGGCTCTGATACCAGTTTGTTAGAGAGTTTGGGGAGCGTTGGGAGCAACAATGGCTAAATGTTTTGGACCACTAAGAGACTTAGACACCACATCTCTATCTAAAATCTTAAATCATCAGGTATATGTGTTCCCTCTCTTTTATATCAAACAATAACATTTCCTCCATTTGTACTCGATATGAAACATCTCTCACACTTGATTTCCACAAGTATATTGGCGTGGAATTTGGTTTTCAGCTGTGGACAAAAGTTATAGTGTAGAACCATATTTGGAATCATGAAAGTTTAATGATAAACCGCGTTAACTTAACAGAGAGGAGGTGTGTATTTTTAGAAAACTAGAGGGGTCTATATGTTGTTTAATAAAACCTTAGAGAAGTAGTTTTTTTTTTAACGGCCTCGGGGGAGGTAGTCTAATTTCCCCAAAAAAAATAATTAGTCAAAAAAATAAAAGAGATTAGAACGACTCAAGAAACATATTACGTATTAATGAAGCAGGTTGAAGTTGTCAAAGTAAAATAAAATATGACTAGCAACAAAAATGTTATATCAAAATATAACAAGATTTGTCATGGAAGATTAGCTCATCTGGTAAAGAGTCAAGATATCAATAAGGTTGTGGATTCGAATTCTGTTGTTGATGTGAGAATCTCTTTGATGAGTGGTCTGTAAGTATCTCTATAAACATTTTTTGAACCTTGAGACCTACCTTAACTCTGTCGAGTCTCTGAAGGCCAAATTAATTAGAGACAAATTTAAGAGGTTGTGTACCTCAATTGATATAAATTAGGGATAAAAAGAGTTAAAAGACTGAAGTTCAATTTCGATGAAGAATATATTCAAAGAAAGAGACATGTCTTTTTTTTTATTTTTTATAAACCGATTTAATAGAGTTATATTAACCTTAACCTAAATTTTAAGATAATATCCAACTTTATTAATGTATCATTTGATTATTAATATCTCGTAAATTTCAAGATGATATATTTGATGAAATATGATATGAAAAATCCATCAAATACTCCCTCCGTCTCTATATCTAAACACTCTTTTATTAGAGGAAAAAAGTACTTACATATAGGGAAAGAGGAAGTATAAAATTGGAATTTATGTGCGTAATGACTGGGACCGACTCTTCGAAGTCCAAGGATTTCCACATTCATGCAATCGGGAGATGAATGTCTATTCCATCAAATTAGACGATCTATAATCGAACTTGGTATTTATAATTGTAAAATAAAAATCAAACTCTACATTGTTTTGAACCATTTAATCAATATAAGACAGTTACCGATGTCCCGTATGTGTGAATGCAGAAACCCCGAAAGTCATAGATCGGAATTATAAAAACAGAAGGATATCCATAAAAGTGATTTTGACAACAGTGTCCATCATAGCATTGACTTAGTATACGAGGAAGCATCCAAGAAAGAAAGAAACTAGGTAATCAAACTAAAAAAATATTGCTTGAAAAGAGAACAAAAAACCGATTTTCGATTATAAATTACACCTAGCATGTCTTGAGTATGTTGTAGAAAGTAATGGCTTCAAAGAGGTGCTCTCTTATTTGGGTGATTCTCTTTCTTTGTGTGTTGAGTTTTTCTTCCAAAGCATTAGCAAGGAACATTCCAAATGTTCCTGAACTCTTGGAAGGTAAGTAAACTATCCCATACATATATCTATTTTTTTCTTGGATTTAAACAATTTTAGAGAAACATCATAATTTAGTTTCCATGCTTATTTTTTATTTTATCTATTTTATAGATTCAGATGAAATTGGTCCAAATAAAAGACTCCTTGGTCAAGTACCTAAATGTAGGAGGGGCAGAATTACTTATGAGATCAGAGCAGATAAACCACGATGCCACCATTACTTTTGATCTGCTGTTGGGGTAATTAATAGTAAGGATGAAGTTGCAGAAAAATAAAGAATTCTCGATAAATAAAAAATAGCATATTAAATGACACTGTTTATTGTTTTTTGTTGTACTTGATCACAAATCCTGTGGAAAATAATTCGGAAACTTGTATGGATTAGGTGGACTACAATCCCTGATAGAAAATGGGGATTAAAATCCATTTACAGTTAAAAATAAGAGACTAAAAATGTATTTAAGTTTGTTCCTTGCGTACAAATATTTGTTTTTACTAATTTTGTCTGATTCAATTTAATCATTTAGTAGTAGCTGATATTTTGGGGGTTTCTCGTTTTATTTGGTATAGTTTTTTTTTTTTTTTTTTTTTTTTTTTGTTTTTTTTTTTTTTTTTGGGTTTTTTTTTTTTTTTTGTTTTATTTTTTTTTTTTTTTTTTTCTCCTTCTAGTCTTTTAGCCCTCTTTGCAATATAAAAATGTATTTAAGCTTTGCTTTTTGTGCAAAACATACCCACATTAACTGTGGAGAAAAGATATATTGTTGGTTTAAACTACGCCCAATTTATCAAATATTTTTGTCATCTTTTACCATCTACATGATTATATTTTATCTAATATTTAAGATCTACGGCTTAAGGTAACAAAATTGTTCAAAAGAAAAATTACAAGAGTTTAATTAACATACTTTATAAGTGTACAATTATTTTACACATACATTCAATAATGTGTTGGCATGACAATTAATGAATATGGCCACTCGTGTGTTTTCGTATAAATTAATTGACGTGACAATACAACACTGAACACATGTGTAAAATAATTGTACATTGACTGAGCATACTAATTAAATTCCAAAAAATAAGGGAGAGGTAATAGAACACCATAAAAGTATGAGAGAAAGTTATATGAGGTGAAATGGGAGATGAAAAAGGGCATACATAGGTAGAGAAACCATGAACACCCACAAGTGATTACCCATGTAGCATGTAGCATCTCTAGTAAAATTAAAGAGAAATAGAGAAAATATAAAAAATAATATAAAAATAGTATGAGTGGTGAGAGAAACACATGGGGAAAGGGTCCACTAGGGTTTTGTGATAATGAAGGAAGAAGGGTTATGTCCACAATCTAGATCAGATAACTACTTCCTTCTTCTTTACTAACATCTTGTTAGAAGTCAAAACGACGTTGCTTTGGCAGTTGTTTGCTAAATATGGGAAAATGGGGAGGTGTATATTCCACAAAAACTGAACAATTAGGGGAGAAAGTTTAGTTTTGTGAAGTATTAGGAGGTGAGAAATACAGAGAAGTTAGAAAAGAGTTTAGGGGACGTATGGTGTGGTTGCAGAAAGATGGCTATTAATTTGGCGTGTTTTTGAAGGGAGGTGCTGGTTTCAAAGTCTATTATTCCAGTGGAAATCAAAGGTGGTGGAAGTCTAAATAACAACAATATAGTGGCTATGAGAGGTGTTGAAGCTTCATCTAAGGTGGTGTCAAATAGATCTTTTTGAAATGTGATGGTGGAGAAGAATCTGACTGTGGTAGATCTTAGGTCAGCAATGGAGGTTTAAGTTTGTGAGAGAATGTCGCAAGAGTTGGAAGATTTTTATGTGGGTATCTTACCATTCTACCATGACATTCATGAAGTCAGAACTAGCTTCTTCTTGGAGGGTTTAAATGTGTTTTTAGTGACTGCGATGGGGGATACTTTTGTCTTATTGCAGTACAATAATAAGAGGGAGATCGAGACATCCAAAAAAGAGAATGAGGACCGGTGGAATGCTAATTTCAAAAAGGTTCGGACACCAGACAAGGTCGCAGTTAAACGAAGAGTGTGGCTTCAAATTTTTGGTATTCTACTTCACGTTTGGGAATAACGGTTTTTTAAGCAGCTGGGTTCAAAATTTTGTGATTTCGTCGACTTTGATGATGAGACTGCCTAGAGAGAATGCTTGGATGTGGTAAGGATTATGTTCCCGAATCCAAGATTGAGAAGGATAGATGAAATGCTAAATATTGCAGTTGTGGGTGCGGTGTATAAGATTTAGGTTGTCGATGAAGAGCAGCGACGTCAAAAGGTGGTTTTTATTATGGAAATCAATGAATCCAGGATAAGGAAGGGGATTCTACGACGTCAGGGGCAACAGAGGTTTGGGTGCCAGAGGTTTACGATGAGATTCCCTGTGGCATTGGAGATGGTGAAGGGTTTGGTAGGGGGTGTAGCATAGGTGTAGGGTCAGGTTTAGAGGTGTCAAATGGGCTGACTCGACCGAGTGTGGCTTGGGAGGCCCGACCTATAAATAGGCCAGCTCGGCCCAACCCATTTGTAACTTGCCATATATTCTAGAGCACGACCTGATCTGTGTGGGCAATGGGCCACCCAACCCTTTTTAGTGTTTTTTATTCACTTTTTGTAATGTATTTTTGATATATTGGTTACTCACAACAATATTTTTGCTAAAATATGATTGGATGAACATAGAAGTGTAAATAATTTATACATTAACATTGAATATTAATTAAACTCTAGATTTATTCTTTCAATTCAATCAAATTAATAATATATAAACTTTAGAATTTTAAAACTTTGATTTAAATTTATCCATTTTTATTAAGTTCTCTAATTTAAATATTTTTTAATAATAAATTTTAGGCTAAACTGCATTTTTCGGCCCATAAGTTTCAAAATGTTGCAATTTTGGCCCCCTATTAAAACAATGAAAAATTTTCCCCTTAATTTTGCAAAGTTGTTGAGAAGACGCCACGTGACCCAAAACAGGGGGCCAAAATTACAATTTTTTGTATAGATAAAGGGTCAAAAGAGCTTATTTCCCTAATGATAGAGGGTTAAAGGAACATATTTCCATAAAGTTAGAGGTTCAAAAGAACATACCTCCCTAAAGATAGATGGCAAATTTTTATTTTTTTTAATAGGGGGCCAAAATCACAACATTTTGAAACTTAGGAGGCGAAAGGTGCACTTTAGCCTAAATTTTAAATTAGTTGATAGTTTTTAAAAAAAAATATAGTATCTTTTAACAAAAATAAAATGAAAATATTGATAATGGGCTAGCCCAAAGGGCTAGGCCGGCCCTTCCATTTTTTATATGGCCCAAATAAGCTATGGCCAAAAAAGTCTTGTACATTTTGGTATAGCTTTCTAAGGCCTGACCTAGCCCAAAACACGGGCGAAGGGGCTTAGCTCGACCCATTTTTGACAGCTTTAGTCAAGGTACAAAACAAGTATAAAAGGGAATGTTGCTGGTAGGCTTTCCTTGGATGTACCGAAAAGCATGAGCCTTTTGGGTGAAAAGGTGACTGCAGGACCAATAATGAGGGGATAAGTGGCAGAGAAAAGTCAAGGTGTAAAGGGGGATCAACAAATTTCTTCTCCCAATGTGCGTGTAATAGGAATGTTTGTTTAGTCGGATTTATCGGAAAGCGGGGGAGAGCGAAGGAGGTCAATTGCAACAAGGGGGAAGGAAAATTGCGAAAGGTATGGGTAAGAGGGAGAAAGGTAAGTGTGATATAATGAATTTTAATGGAAAGGGGCGCAAAACATAGCTATTTTGCTAGAGAATATGAAGGAAAGGAGGGGTGGAGGGAAAAGGAAGTTGATAAAAGAGGCGGAGGTAGTAAAGAATTCGATCTTAGGTGACAAGAAATGTTCTTAAAGGGGCCGTTGAGGAAGGGAGTGTTGGTGGAGGTAAAGTTGACGTGGTTATACCGAGCTATCTAAAAACTCCATATCTCACGTCGGGATTAAAGTTGTTGGTTCATAACCTCGAGTGCAGGCGCGATTGATTCACCAATTATGGTATGAGGTGGTTTTAATCATAAGTTTTTGGAAGCAACAAGGGTTCACATAATTCAAAATGAAGTTGTTTTAACAATTTTCACAATTGTCGAGCAAATGGTGGGGAAATTAGTTTATTACGAGGTAACGGATGTTGAGAATAAGTTGGTTAAGGAGAAGGAAGTAGTTGATCAATGATTGTTTCATCTTTCAATGTTAAAAGGTTTGGGAGGTATGGTAAAAAGGAATAAAATAAAGGAGGTTGTAAGGCATCATCATGTAGATTTTATGGCGATTCAAGAAACTAAAATAGAATCAATGTCAAATAGTTTATGTTGTAGTTTGTTTGCAAGTGACAATTGTGATTGGATTTTTCTTCCTTCTGCTGGAAGTGGTGGTGGTATTCTATCTCTTTGGAAAAAGTCAAATTCAACTTTTAATTTTTCTTTTTCGGAATAGGGATATGTTGGGGTGTGTTTGAATTAAGGAATAATTCAAATTATATTTTATGTGATTAATTTTATTTCAAATGTAATTTGGACACCAAAAGGTGGTTGTGGGAGAGTTTATTGGAGGTGAATAGGCGGTTTGGTGATGGGGCTTGGTGTGTGGTTGGAGACTTTAATGTAGTGTGCCCGAGGGAGGAGAGAAGAGGGGTTAGTGAAGACCCTTCTTCATTGCTACTAACGGAGATGAACAGATTCAACTTGTTTTTGGATGATGTTGAATGGGAAGTTGTGATGTGTAGGGGAGGAATTTACTTCGTTTCACCCAAATGGACAATCGGTGAGTTGGATTTATAGATTCCTTATTTCAGAGGAATGGCCCATT
>Ga0228711_1009597_pt1 | contig 13057 bp, 7 predicted proteins | sample MedpolnodulmetaG_2_FD_177996 | JGI IMG/M metagenome (GOLD analysis project Ga0228711, IMG submission 177996) | Root nodule microbial communities from Medicago polymorpha collected in Santa Monica, California, United States - brown nodules | ecosystem: Host-associated > Plants > Roots > Nodule...
AAAAAAAAAAAAAAAAAAAAAAAAAATAAAAAATTTTTAATTTTAAAAAAAAAAAAAAAAAAAAAAAAAAAAAAAAACCCTCCTCCAATATAATTTTTTATTTCCCTCAAATTAGGGGGATTTTGTATTATGAAGTAAACTAAACTCCTTAAAGTCCTCCCCTCCCAATGTTCTCCATTCTTTCCACTTCTTCCTTTCTTTTTTTTCCAAACCCTCCCCTCACCTTACCTTCAAACTTCCCAAATAGAGCCTTAGATACCATACAATAGTTGGTGATATTACCCAATTCAAAGTTAAACTATTTTCAGGATATGATAATTGGGGAAGATGTTTGAAAATAATATTTCTTTTTCTATTAAGCATAGCCCATTTATAAATTTACATTAGATGTGGTATACACATTACGAATCTCATCTATAGAACAATGAACCTGTGAAAAATGAATCAATCTCCACTAATCATGAGTGACTGGAAAGGTTCCCTCCTTATTTCCACGAATGTCGAGAAGTCCTTGCTCAATGGTTGCTTCCAAGGTTCACCATCCATTTGCATATATGCATCTTTCCACTCCCCTCCTCTTACTTCCAACCGGATAGCTGTTGCCTGAAAATCAATTAATTTTGCAATCCCAAATTATGCTTCCAGAATCAAGGGAGACAATGTCGTGGTAATCATTTAAGGCTATTACATTTATGTAGAGTTTGGTATTATAGGTCGGCATTACTACAAACGGAGTGATAAACATCAATGCACATTCTTTAAAAAAAAACATCAGTGCACATCCAAAGTTGAATTTTCAAATTTGGATTAGCGTTTGATACACGTGATTTTGATTGTAATTGATTCTGTAGTGTTGATTTTGGTAACTAGGTGTGAGATTTTTTTCTCAGATTTTTAGAATATGTCAATCAACTATGCATCAAGGGGATACTCAGCTCATTAATTCGACAGTTGATTTGAGAAATAAGAAATTCAGCAAAAACCAAAAAGAATGTGCTACCTGAGCTATGTGCTTTGCAGAGATCAGTTCAACCATCACAAATGATGCATGCCATCCTTGCTTTAGACCAAATATTTCCAAAAGTCCATCATCAGCTTGTGCTTCAACAAAGCCTCTCTAAAATTAAATTAAACAAGTGTTTATTTGTAAAGATAGCCAAACTTTTATTCACTAACAACTAACAAATTAATCAAGTAGTTTTTTTTTTAATGCAAAGAGAAAGATATTTTAGAAGATACTATTCTAGCATAAGATGTGCGAAGAATTGGAAAAAAAAAAGTATTACAAGAGAAAAAGAAAATACAACGGAAATAGAGACAACGAGAAAATTACATCAAGAAACCATTAACCCAAGACCAAAAAAAACGTGGATCGATCCACCAAAGATTTAATCAAGTAGCTTAAGTTTATATTTAGAAGGAAATATTCAATAATCAAGGAAAATTTGATATTCATCATAATGGCATTGCCTGCACATTATATATTAACAACCACTGCAGTGGGTAATGAAAAAAAAAATTGCCATTACAGTCAAAAAGTTTAGAATTTTTAAACATTCAGACCAACAGTGAAACCGTCAAGACAATTAGACTATGATTCATAGCAGTAAAAAAAAATAGCTGCTATTATGTTATAATCAAAACAGTACAATTCAGATTTCAGTAACATGATTAGAGTAAGAAAACTAGCGGTTTTCTTTTTTGTTTTGAATCAAAGAAAACTAGTAGTAATAATATAATATTATATTTTACACTTGAACAAATAACTCCAGAGAACCTGATTCATCAGGAGAAAAAAGATTAATTTTTTCCTGTGTCACAAACATATTGATTGGTATAAAGATGAGAAAAAATAATGTGATTCAGCAATGTCGGATTACTAAAGGAAGCAAAGAGTCCCGTACCTTTTCCAAATATTCTGGTTTCAGATTACCCCAAGGATTTCTTCCGCTTCCATAACTATGAAGGTTCAGAGCAACTACTGCCCTTACGCTGAAAACCATTGACAACTTCATTTATAATGTGGAAACAAATAACAGAAAAACAGAAGCACAAGAAGGATTGTTACCATACTTGTAATCTTGAGAGTAAAAGAAAAATATCAAGAAAGAATTTTGATTACAGAAGAAACACAGAAACACTAATATGCTAAACACATCTCTCAATACCAATTATTAATTCACAGCATTGAAAAGTATACAATAAGAAATATATATACCTTGTAGGAACTGGAACCAGCTCCCATTCAGAGCAATTGATCTTTTTGACATGCATCCGCAGAATGTTCTTAAGTCCCCTAGGTATAGAATTATTTTCAAAAATTGTTATTAGACAAGTACAGAAGAATCATTCCCGCAAAAGGATTTCTAGAGGAAATTATTTGCAACAAATCATATACACCAAACAAACTACAGGGTTCAGGGGAAAATACAAGAGATATAGACAAAGAAGGTTTTAAGAAAAATAGCATAACAAAACTTAAAATAAAACGATTTATTAATTTAATCACTGAATGAAATATTAGAATAGTGAGTAAAATGTTCAAACCTTGGTTGGAACTTTAGATTTGAGGTTTAAATCTTGTGAATTCCATATGGACAATCCTTGAAAAAAGGTTAAACTCCACTTTCAGATTATTTAAATTGTGAAAATTGACTTTACGATCCAAAATAAGTTTAACACTTCAACCAATTTCATTATTAATTAATTTAATCACTACAAGTACCATTTTCATTAATGGGAAACTTGATAGAAAAATCAACACTCCCAGTCTCCCACCATCCCCTTTATGGATAGTATCGGATAGCACCCTTGTTTTTTTTTATTTTTTTTAAAAACTTTTCAATGATACTGAGCTAGGTGAAAATCATTAAAGAGATCGATGACACTAGAAGGAAACATGTACTACAGTGCCTTGCTCCTCTGATTTGAAAAGGAAAACTTGTTTACAGCAAGGAGATGTTTAAGTGTAAGAATAACCAGGCTTGCCTTTTTGACATAACACTGCATAGATAAATATTCTTATTTGTGTATTTATGGTTCTATTGACACTAATGCTATTGAATGTCGTATAGAATGAACTAGTATCCCAGGTATTACTCTATCCACTACTTGGTTTCTAAAGTATATGAAAATACCTAGTGTGTTTATAGCAGGTAGTCTGTGAAATTGTGACACACATTACATGTATTTTCCTCCTTTCCTTCTTTATACTTTATTTGCTTGTTATTTGTACTTGAATTTGGGTTGAAATACTCCATCTATTCCTTTTCAAATAATATATCTCTCTTTTTAGATGTTCAAAACATAAAACTAACAAAAGTGGTTTAACGAACTACTTTTTTTCCATCTGCTTTAGATACTTTGTAGGAGAGAGAGTAATATTTGAGGGCCTAAATTAGGAGTTTATTAATGATGGATATGTATGTAGATCAAATTCATATTTTATTTGTTTGATAGTTTGAAACGAATGTCTTATCCCTAGATGATAGATCATATATTGTAAATTTTCATTGTGGTCCATTCGCTAAACAGCTAAAGTTAAAGCGATAGATGATGACTATCGATCTTGCTTCTCATGTGATACGAAGTTCCATGATGTGTTCCAGCCTAAAATGTAACAGTTCACTCTAGGTTGTCGATAGCACGGAATAGCACTGTGAATGTGTAGGTGCGGAGCAGAGCAATGGCTGGCCACCACTGTGAGACCATGTTTGACACAAGCTAAGCATGCAGGAGCTACTGGTAGAACCCGCAAATTCAAGATAATAAAATTGTATTTTATTTAATGAAAGGTGATGAGCTTAAGAGCTACACAACGGTGAAAACAGAAAATGAAAGAGATAAACCAGAGTCAAAGACTCCTAATCCGGAGCATAGCTCCTAACCGGAGAGAAATCTCTCCTAACCACTTTCTAACAATATTTCTCAATGATTCTACACTCTCTCATTACTCCCTTATAAAATTAACATAATCGTCTAAAATTGTGGCCCAAGCCACTAATTAATTATTTTCCTAAGATTGTGGCTCACACCACTAAGCTTCCCTCAACTTCTACTCCCTTCTAGAAATCATGCTTGTGTAGGTTGTACCCAATGATTGAGTCATCAATCATATTGGATTTTGGTGTCCTATCAGCTACATGTCCACCACGGCACACCAGACCCGCACCAGATGAGGTTATGCAAAAATAAAAGAAATAAAGGATTGTATTGCTGTTTGTGGCCCAATCATCATTTTCCGACCACGGAGATCTGAATTTTCCGATGAAATCTGTATTTTCCAACCTGAATCTTTTATCTCGAGCATCGAATGCACAGAGATCTACATTTTCCTATAAAATATGCATCTATCACCACAGAGATCTGCATAAGGATAAAGAGGGGAGTGAAGAGAAGAAGCCACATGGAAGCTCCACGGATCAAGTGGCGGCATTTGAAGGGTGAAAAACAGAGGATCTTCCAACTCAAGATCTTAGAGGGAGGTTTCAGTCAGGCACAAGGAAGCGCAAATGATATGTGGGACAAGATGGCACAATATATTAGAAAAGTAGCAAAAGAAACGTTGGGAGAATCACGAGGTTTTGGGCCTAGGGGTAAAGAATCTTGGTGGTGGAACGAAAGTGTTCAGAGTAATGTTAGAATCAAAAGGGAATTTTTAAAGATTGGTCTAGCTGTAAGAATGCCAAAACTTGGAAAATTTAAAAGAGAGCTAAGAGACTGAGAATGCAGTGCGTGAAGCGAGAATTCAAGCTTTTGACAGGTTATACTATCCTAAGGCACCAAGGAGGGAGAAAAATCTATATATAGACTTGCTAAGGGGCAAGAAAGAAAGACAAGAGACTTGGACAAAGTGAAGTGTATTAAGGATGAAGAAGGTAAAGTTTTGGTTCAGGAAAAAGATATAAAGGATAGATGGAAAAAGTATTTCCACAAAATTGTTGAATGAAGGATATGAGATCTTACTGGACGCTAATAGGCTAAACATTAGAGACGAGGACCGAAATTAAAATTACTATCATCAAACTCAAGAAAATGAAGTAAAAGATGAGTAAAGGTAATGATTAATAGTAGTATGGTAGTGAATTGTGATCTTTCCTGCGGTATTTGACTATTTACTTTTTATGATAACCATGATCCTACTTGATGAATTGCATTTCCTATTTATATACATGTATGAACCCATATGATGATTATCTTGTAATTAAGTAATTTATGAGAATAAGAAAAAAGAATGAAAAGATGAAAGAGAAACAAAAATTCCCTCTAAGATTTTAACCTTATGCTTTAGTTGAGATAAAGTCAAGAACACAAGAACTTTATGCTTTACTAATTTGCCATAAAGATGAACTGCTTTAGTTGAGATACTCCATACCTTAAACCTGGTTCACTTGTGCAAGGTGTGAAGAACCAACCTTGAGTGCAAGTATAACCAGAGTATATAATCTGCAACCATAATGAAAAACAAATTGATCACAAATATTTTATTGGTAGGATTAAAATTTATGATATCATTATTACATGGCACAAAGAGATAGTAGTTGATAACGGAAAACATAAACGAAAAAAGTTTGAATACAAATAAATCATTAAGAAAACTAACAAATATAATTATTTCCTTAAACAAGATAGCCAAATCCTTTCATGTAAGTCATTAAAATACTAGTGGTTATCGTAATTATTACATAAATCCTTTAATGGGGCATTTATTTTGTGATTCTATGACACTAATTTCATCATGTGCATCTACTCTGTGGTATCTGGAGCATAAGAGAGAATCAACTTTAGTCTATTCATGTCTAGCGGACTCACTACTGACATGATTTGTCCCATGAAAACAATGTTCTAACTCTTATTTAAGATTTCAATATGAATACTCAAGCCGACAACCTCACCAACAGGCTCTTCTCAGTTGGATCACATGATCCCTGTAGAAAGAATTGATAAGAAAGAGATATATAAAAATGGTGAACACCAAGCTATGCTCACAAGCAATAAGCCAATTTAGAAAAACAATGGAGAGCTGCTACTGTGTACAATCACATATAAAGTTCAAAAGTTCTCTACCTCTCAATATACTTTCTAGATTATTGTATGCATAGTTGTCCTTATTTCATGAAAATCCTATCAAATTAGGACACGTCACTTACATATTTGATAACCTTGTTACATATAACCTATATACACTACTTGTCAAAAAGTGTTGGAATATATGTAAACAAGCCTAGCAAATAGTCAGTATGATGTTTATTCGGTTACCATGTCAAAGATGCGAGGTATCAACCGAATTCACTGATAACAAATCTTCACATGGGAACCTAGCTAGCCACCTTTAGTGAGATCTCGCAACAGCACACGTTTTCCATTCACAGAATATGAACTCAAGATTTTGAAGGCTGAATTCAGTTTCACTCAACTCCGTAATGGTAAAATAAAGCCTAAGTTGATTAATTATAATAAAAAATGTATTAATGAAAAGCAAAGACGGTACTCCAACCCATTACAAAAATATGCTTCTATATTGTTGTTTGCAAAGAGCCCAAAGGATAACAGCACCAAGTTGAGAACACAATGCCTAAGTTATGTAATTCATGCATATTAATTCCGCAACATGTCTCTGTTATCATCTCTTAACAAAAGTAACCAAGCAGTAAGGAACTTAGTATATAAAAAATGCATTGAACAACTCAATAGGTTAATAGTAAATACCTTATTTGCTATTGGTCCCTGGGCAAGGTAAGGTTTTTCATTACGAAGATGATGAAAGCCATAAGCTACTTGGGCATCCATTCCTGCAAATATTTTAAACTCTGTAAGTGCTCATTTATACAAATTCGTGTTTTAGAAAATATATCACAAAAAGTTTTCATAAATAATTAACACCCAAGTCAAGCATTTATGAGTTTGTGTGGAAGCATTCTCAAATTTAATTATTGAAACACAGTTTCTATTGGCTGTTCACTAAAACGTTTAAATATCCAAAAAGTTAGCATTAGTTTGGCACAAAATTATTTGCAAAACAATCTTGAGATTTATTAGATTTGTAATTAGTTAGAAATTAGTTAATAGTCTGCTGTCTGTTAGTTACTTTCTCAGACTCTTTATAAGTCATGTAAGTGGCTTGGCGTTATCACATTCCTTATCATACCTATAACAATTTTATACATGCGTTTCGCCATTCTTGATTCTAAGTTTTCTCCTCCAATTTAGTTGTGTCAAAGAGCTAGGTTTTAGCACTGTCAGATCTGTCTTCGACTTCTTACTTTCTTCTTTTTCGGAGCCATTCATAACTCAAACATGATTTGTCAGGGCACATAGCATGGCGGAGTTATTTTGATCACCACACTACGGTTGGAATAAACTATCATCTTCAATGGAAATAGCTTATTGACATTCATTTTGAAGAGATTTTGTGCAATTGAACTTTAGAGGTTCTCATTGCAAAGGTGCCAAGTCATTGAGAAGGACTTTTGTAATATAAACATGTATCTTTGAATGGTCTATTAATTGGTATGAAGGAGCTCAGCATGTATTGATTCAATTTATGTCTTCGTACCATGACAATCCATCACATTTCATAACCATTTGCTTGCTTCAGAGGCTAACAGTGGATTAATGGTTTAGGATCCTGATAGGCTTTGTTTGCGAGCTTGGAGGGGAGGGGAAGGGAGGGCTTTGGGAGGTGGGAAATATAGGAGGAAAGGGATAAATCTTTCACATTTTCTGAAAGAGTATATTTTTAGATAATGATAAATTAATGCTTGTAATAATATATTTTTAATTTTAAAAATATTATAACATAGGTTGAATTTGAAGAATTCATATAAACCCTTCAAAACCGCCCTCCAAAACAATTTATTAGTATTATGAAGAAAAATGAACCCTCCCTCTTAAAGTAATCAATTTCTTCCACTTGCTTCCTTCCTTTTTTCCAAAGCCCTCCCCTTCATTCCCCTCCAAACTCGCAAACAAAGCCTTAATTTCTCAAAAGAATTAAAGGTCTCTATTTGGAGAGAGAAAGACACAAAGTGGTTTAAATTTTAAAGAGAAAATAAATTATAAAAGAATTAACCACTATTAACTTTTTGTTCCCTCCACTCTCCAAATGGAGCCCTCGGTTTTATTTTTATTTTGAGAAATGGAGAAGATTTCCACTCGTTGATAGTTCAACTGAGTCCAACCACATGGACTCCAATTTTGCTTCATATATTTGGATAGTTTGGTCAACCATCTCAGAAGGAATTTGTGAATAATCCTCTTTTTTTTTTGATGAAAAGTTTAGGCGAGTTGGGCTCTGAGGGCTCATCAGGGTCAGGCCAGGCCTCAAGGCTCAACGAGCGCTAACAGATGTACTTGCAAATCACCTACCCAATAGGCTCTCACATTGGAAACGGGAGTTGAAACCATGACCTTGTGGTTGAGTCAACTCCTTACCAATGGAATCCTCTTTAAAGACAGATATATATTGCTACTGTTTATTGGAGAATTTTTTCCTTAAGCTTTTGTCCATGGTGTCTAAGCATTGATGTGAGCTTCTGCCTTGATGATTAAGCATTAAAACCTTGTTTGGTTAAGCATCACATTAGGCTTCTACTCTTGGTTATACTTTGGAGGCTTCTTCTATGGTGGGTAAGCATGGATTGTAGTTTCTGGTTTAGTGATCGAGGTTTTGCCTTAAATTGGCATTTATCTATGAAGGTTTAAAGGTATATGCCATGCAGGTTTGTGTTGTGATTCTCTTTTGTTTGGTTGTATCCTGTTGTTCCTTCCAAACTTACAAGGGGGCTAATAGATATGTTATTGCTTATAAATGAGTTAGTAGCTTGTTAGAAGTTAGTTACTAGATCATATTTTCTTATTCTCTATATAAGTCAATTTAACTTGGTAATTAGTTAATAGTCTGTTAGTTGTTAGTTACTAGTTAGGTATTTTCTTATTCTTTATTGATGCACTCACTTTTCTTTATTGTATAAAAAAGAATTTTTCTTCTAACTTTTGCTTCATCCCCTCTTGGGAGCCATGTTTTCTAACATCATCCAGCACATGGCATTCAAAACCATATCTCAAATACCAAGGACAGCAAGGAAGGATAGTTGATGAGGACCAAGCATAGGGAATAAGAAAAAGAGCAAGCAAAATTACATATTAAATGACTTCGGGATAATTTTAAAATAAGTAAAATTTAATATTTTCCTTTGTAAATGAGCCTTATATTTTCCTCCTTATTCTTAGCATGCTTTAGGTCTCATCAACAATGATGAGATGGAATCCAATGAAAAAGATGTGGAGTGATCAGCAAACAAGTGAAGCATTAGGTTGATGACAATGAGGTAACATTGGCTAAAATGTTACCAAGAGATGTAGACCGACAAAGATGACCAAATACAGCAAAAAAAGGACAGAGAATGGTAAGATTGTTTTAATTATGCCCAATAGGACTTTAAATATCTTTATTAAGTGCACATAGATGAACATGAGCACAATTAGAAAGGAAAAAAAAAACAATTTGAGATGAAAAGGTTCTAATTTCTAGTGATGAATCCTAATGGCAAGAATAAAAAAGTTATGTTTTCAAACAAATTGTACTATATAATCTTACAGGAGTGTAAATGAGTTTAGGTAACCAAATAAAATGAGGAAAGACTCCTACATTAATGTTAATGAAGATGGAAAACCACACACATACAAAATAACAAATTCTTTTAACAATTAACATTATTCTAAATGTGTTCCATAATATTTTTAGTTTCTTAATAAGTGCGTAGACATATTTAGAGAAAAAATGATGAAATTTTAGGCATATAAAGGAATTAATGCATATTTTTAGTGAAGTAATCCCAATAGCAGGAACACATTATGTTTATGATTCTAACGCCATTGGCTTTAACAATTATAGGCTTAAAAGGAAAAATTTGGAGATCAAAAATACAGGTAACATGCATAATAAGTCCATAATTACATTCATAAATTATAGTTTTTCTTACTATAATCCAATGTAAGCACTTTTTAACGGAGTTGGACAAAAAACTAAAAAAAGTGTAACGATTTACACTTCTTTTTAACTTAAATGACCAATCTAGTACAAAAAATGCTTAGAGGATTAATCCTGAATAATTAAATTTAAAATACTTAAAGGACCGCAATTAAATTTAAAATACTTAAAGTACCACATGATGTATTTTTCCTTAAACTTGGAAGTATTGTTCTATATAAATGGCACATAGAATACTCATGTTTAGTAAAGATCCAACTGAGGTTGCAAAATATGACACTACTAATGTAGAACGTACCTATGCTAAAGTAATTGTAGCACACGCCTTCGTAACATATAACTTTCTCAGGCAGTTCTCCCTCAACTTCTAAGCCCTGCAAACGTAAGAAACTTCATATATTTAAACAATTCTAAAAAATTATACAGAAAATTTGAATGTAAAAAGCATTAACACCAAAAGCAATCGACATTCTACATCAATAATATACAAGTAGTATGCTGACTCATGATACGAAGTTAAGAATCGTTGTGTCTAGTCTGTGCAATTATATCTCCAATTATTTAAGAATAATTCAAATGATTATTTTTGTAAGCACAATGCGGAAATCACAGTGCAGTAAGAGAACTGGAAACATAACTCAAATGAAAAAAGTACTGCTAGTATTACAGAACTGTTCATGAGATCACTCGTCAAAACGCGGAGTGGTAAAATGGTAATTGTTTTTCACTTGTAAGTTTTGAGAGTATTGCATAAGTGTATATCTTTAAAAGGATGAGAACCAAGTTAGTTGACAAAGGTGAAAAGTATACCTTCATTATCTCTGTAATTCTACAGATCTATAAGTTGCTAATCCTACTAATGAAAATATTGTAGTTAGTGAAGATGTTGATTTTGATGAAGAAATCTCATAGAAGTGGAATGCCTCTTTGAGCGAAATGAAGCAAGGGTTTGCATTTGCCATGCTTGAAGAACCGAACAATGAAAAATATGAAGATATAGGTACTCCTCTCCACTTACACATCCTTGAAAAGATTAGTCTTTCACCTAGCTAACCTAAAACGTCTAGAAGAATAAGAGTTCTACTCATTAACAAAGATAACATCTGACTTTAGGCGTGCATTGCCAAAGTCATAAGCTCATGGAAACATTACCTTTATGACCTAAGTAATTACAAAGAAACCTATCCAACTAATAATATAGCTAGCTTAAAATAATACATGGCATAAGAAATTAGGCCATAACCTCATCAAGAATGAACTCTTCTGTCTGCTTTAGAGAATAAGGTGGTTCCACAATTGTGCCTTCTGGCATTGAAAGTGAAACTCGCCAACTGCAACAAGAGATTTACAGCACAAATGTTATACTGAATTGATGTATTAATTACAACAGTGTTTAAATTGAGGTTGCTGTCATGATCATGATTGCAATTATGTGGTAATTACAAAAGTTAAACAAATAGCATGAATTTATCGTTGCTGCATTGCAATTATGAAGGGGTTGCACTAAAAGTTTTATACCTATTGTTAGACATTAGATATATATTAGAACGAACAGAACCGAATTAAAATATATAAGCATGTAAAGTGAAAATAATTCAACATAATCAAATGAACAATCATAAAGTTAAACACGACTTAAAAAAAGATCCATGATAACAAATGATTTTTTCAATAACCACATAGCTACCTAGAGTCCTTTATCAAACAATCATTGCGCTCTGATAATGTTTCGAAAATCTACTGCAGAGACACCGGTCTACAACACTTGAATAAGAAAAATGATACAACAATGCATACCTATCCAAACGACAAATTGGACCAATACTAGCCTTGTGAAGAGCTCTCTTAATAGCCGCTTTCCATGCAAATGGAAATGAACCACCCTTGTAATAAAATATGAATAAGAAAAATTAGCATAGTAGACAACATTCATCAAATTTAACACAGTTTTTCCTGGGTTGTAAAATTTTACCCAACCAAAACACCTAGACAGGTCATTTCCTGTACCAAGTGGTATGATTCCAACAGGAGGAACCGGTTCCCGACCTTGTTTGTTAAGTTCAGTGAGACATCCTAAAACCCAACCAACTGAACCATCACCTCCCGCAACCTATAAAGCCAACTATAATTGATTCATTGAAAATAGCACAATGTTAAAAGATACCATTATGAAACAATCATTGGTGAACATACCATTATCCTTAATCTTTCGCGTGTTTCTTTCGCACAAGTATCACCAGAAGCAGCCAAAGTCTCCAAGCAACCTAAACCATACTGGAGAAATTCATGAGGCTTCACATCTATTACATCAAAAACCTGCATAGCAACTTCAAATTAATATTAATCAATCACAGTATATATAAAGAAACAGAAAATAAAGATGAGCGAGGAGCACGTACCTGTTCCTCACTCATGAGATCCTGGAGCTTCTCCTTGAGAACGGGACCATGGCGACCGCCACTACGTGGATTAATGAAAACAACAATGGGCTTAAGAGGAGCAACGGCGGCGCTTTCCTCGTCACGAATGAAGCCAAAGCCAAACTCGCCTGCTGTTGGATCCTTCAACCGGATTGAATCACGCATTGACATCCGTAAATACTGCGGCATTGTTAGATTCCTCTTTAGCTCCTCCTTGTCAATGCGCTGACCTGAAATGCCGCATCCTCTTATCGAGTCGACAATTGAGGATCTTGCAGCTGCTAACTTGGTCGCATCTCCTGTCGTTGTTGTCGACGACGACGACGATGATGATGGTGGTGGTGGTGAGTCCATCGTTTGATACACTGATCTAATTCAGAAATGCGCGGAATGTGTTTGATTGATTTATTCAATGAGTTTGTTGAAACGAATAATGTAAATACATAATGATGATGATGACGAATCCATGTAATTGTTTGATTGAGGAGAATGATTAAGATGGAGAAATGTGAAGAATTGAATTGGTTTGTTTGTTAGGAGATTGAATAATGGTGGAAACAAACAAACTGGGTTGGCCTCGAATGGCGAATGGAGGGAGGTTACCGTTTGCGTTCGTTTCTTTTCATTTGTGGAATTGGATGGAAAC
>Ga0228711_1009600_pt1 | contig 13053 bp, 4 predicted proteins | sample MedpolnodulmetaG_2_FD_177996 | JGI IMG/M metagenome (GOLD analysis project Ga0228711, IMG submission 177996) | Root nodule microbial communities from Medicago polymorpha collected in Santa Monica, California, United States - brown nodules | ecosystem: Host-associated > Plants > Roots > Nodule...
ATTGATTTTGTCATTTTGATTATTGTTTTTAGTGGTGTAGATAGTAATGTTGTTTTAGATGGGAGGTGTAATTCAAAGTTTGATTTAATATTCCACTCAGTTTTTTTTTGTCAAAACCATCAAACAAACAAAAAATTGCAACCTGTTGACCGGTATTTAGAGGTTAAAATTCACATTTCCCATAGTAGGAAAGGATTAACCTTTCCCATGTTAAATGCACCCATTATTCTGATGCAGATTGGAACGTATTTCCGTTACATAGAGATCAGAAGATGGCTTCCGATACCATCAGAACGTAACACTTCAGCGTTATAAAGGACATTTTGGAATGTATATAACAATATATGATAAAATAAATAGTTTTGCGAGATTTATTAGTTTGAGCTTTTTATTTTAGAAAAAGAAAACAAAGCACTCCATTGGTATAACACCATATGTTGATGACCATTGTTACAAGTTACGGGATAATTTGCTCAAAAAAAAAAAAAAAGTTACGGGATAATTGTAGTTACACAACCTCCTCACTGTTCCTGCAGAGACCATAACTTTGACATCTGCAGAGCCTTCCAAGGCACTAATTTATTATAACTTTGATATCATTTGTCGATCTAAAATTACGAGATCCTTTCTTAAAATCTTTCCTGTGGGTGACTTTGGAATCTTCTCTATAAAAGTCACTCGCCGCAACCTTTTGTATGGTGCAACCTGCAGGAAGAAAATAAACTAATCAATAGTTGAAGAAAAATACCAACCTTCAAACTCTTTCATTTGTTTCGGCAATATTGTTTGGAAATGTTGGGAGTCTATGAGATTAAGAATGTTTGTGGTAAGGTTTGATTTAGTTTTAAAGTTACAAATCATCATAACTATAAGATAAAAAAAATATGCGGTTTGGTTTGGTTTGGTTGACTTTTAAAATAAAAACTGAACTAAATCAAACCAATGTGGTTTTGGTTGGGTGGGTTGTTGCAGTTTTTTGCGAAACAATACAATTTTTTATTTTCAACATTAAAATCAAGTTAAAAACAACTTATTTTCAACAATGTTTTAAATTTGATCTAATATTAAAATTTCATTTCCATCCAACAATGTATCCATCAACATAAACCAAATTAAAAGCATGAAAAAAACAACCCTCTTAAGTAAGTCACTGAATTCCTATAATTCAAGATCAATCTAACATAAACATATATGCGAAAGTGCAAATAGAACTAAATTAAAGCACAAAATTACATTTTTGAAATCAAAAGCATTGAAGAAACTTAACAAAAGAACAAACATATCTTAGTAATAAAAATCCGATTGAATTTGAGTACTAGGTTAGGTTACAAAAGTTTAATTAGTGTTTCTTTTATGTTTTTCCAAATCATGCGATATTGGGTCAAAAATTAGTTCAAATACATCCGAGCCAAATGTGATTTTCAGTTTGGGATGGTTCGGATTGTAATTTTCATATTGAGTTGGTTCGGTTTTGAACACTCCTATATGAGATCATCCATGTCCAGGCAAAATCAATCACACAAGTGCGAAATACTCTATCTTTGCCCAAAACTTTAATATTAGATTTGAGTCATCTCACTTATATTTTTTAAATGCTCACTTGCCACAACAACCTCTCTCTCAAGTGTGAGCTATCAATTCATTATGCTACCCTTCAAGTGGAAACTTTTTCGTCCACATACATTTGCATTGTCATTGACACCCATCACATCAACGGGACATGTCATCTGACCATCATTGTCAAGAATGCTTTCGACTTAATAAGTCGTTTGAATCCTGGGTCATGAGGAGCATTTGGGGATCATCCATATTAGATCAAAGAGCAACCACACAAGTGAGAGATACATCACATCTCAACTCAAAACATTTGAGTCATGAGGAAAATCCAAATATCATTCACATTAAATTAGGAGCAACCGCACAATCAAGAACAACCACACAATGAGTTATACACCTCATATATTAACTAAAACCTTAAGATTTCTATCTCACACTTACTACATAACAAATATTATATTCAAGATTTACACTTACTACATAACAAATATTATATTCAAGATTTACATAATGTTAATTTGTTTTATATTTTATTTTAGGGAAGTTGTTTTATATTCCATATAATCAAATTTGAAATATAGCTAATGTTAATTTTATTTGTAAACGAATTATATTTTCCTGAGTTTTGAGAATCATAAATCTTTACTTCAAAAAAAATAAAAGAATCATAAATCTTTATTTTTTTAGCAAATAAATCTTATTTATTTTAGGTAATGAATCGTAAAACTTGATTTTTGAGTTTTAACATTCCCTAAAACCAGAAAGGAAAAAGAAGTTGGGGCGAGGATATGAACCCTTCAAAAAGAAAAGTTTGAGGATATGAAAAATATCATTCACTTTTTAATTAGGTAACGAGTCATTTTGTTGTTTATTCACAACTGTTTTAAAAGACATTTTGAGATCAAAATTTTGATGTCAAATACCATATCTTTTAATTTTTATTTATACTTTTAAAATACATGTAAGTTGGAACAAAAATAAAGTAAAAGGAAGAGAAAAGTAAATATATACAAAATTCACATCTTGTTACCAAAACTAAGTTCACATTTTTCTAAAAGTTATTTTTAAGAGAAGTTATATCCAAAGGTAGCTTCTCATTGAAAACATTTTTTAGACCTTAGTTTATCATTTTTTGAAAGGAAAATTCTATGGTGAAGTCATTAAAATGACTTTTTTGGTGAAGTTAATCATATAACCAATCATTAAGCATTTGTGTATTTAATGCATGTCACGTTAAATCATATGGTGTATTGCACATTTGCTCATACGGTGTGTCACTATATCTTTACTTATTGCAATTGTGTCCCTAATTAAATTTAAATTAAAATTTTTATTATTATTTTATTTTTTAATCGTAGAGCCATCAAAATTAGAAACAAAAAACTCAGGACATGATGATTTAAACCATTGATCACAGATTAGTGAGCAAATACGATTGAAAATAGCTTATGTAATTTTAGACCATTAATCACAATTTAGATTTACAAACAAATAGTGGATCTGAATTTTGGTTCCAAGTCCATTCCCTCTTCACCTTCTTGAATCACACATCCACACCACACTTACCGTCATAAAACTGGTACCGGCGAAGGTGTCGCACCCACAATCATTGATCAAATTCAACCTTAATTGAAATGGAAAACAACCTAAAGGAACAAAACCTTCAGTGTCAAACCCAGAAAACAACGTTATGGTTTCGCCAGTGGATTGTCCGACGGAGAGAAAAATTAAAGTGGAAGTAATGAATAATCATGTTCTGACACAGAAATCAGCTTGAGAAAGAATGATTACAACATGGACGGAAGAACGGTCCCATGCCCATGGGTTCGATTTTGCGACGAGTGCTGACGATGAGATGCAGTGGTCGGTGAATTGAGAAGAGGGTGAATGAGTGGTACCCAGGAAGACGGTCAGAATTAGAGGTGAGTGGGCGGTGAGATGCAGTGGAGAGCGGCGGTCGGAAAAGAAGTTGTGATGGAAAAGAGATGAAGTGGATTTAGTACAAGCAGGTGTATGTGAGCTTGACAAAAATCTCACAAGTAATTAATATTTTCTACGAGAACTGATTTGTAAAAAAGTAAAATTTAGTCTTACGGTGGTCCATCAACAAGACACATGACATCAACAATTATACTATTGGCTAACCAAAATAACTTTTTCAAAAAAAGTCATTTTCTTGACCACACCATAGAAGCACCCTTTTTAAAAACCGTAACAAACATTCCAAAAGTAATTATTTTATGCAAAATAAGTTGCAACAAAACTTACCTCTTTTGCTACAAACTTCTTGATGTCTTCTTCGCTTATCGAGCTATTGAGTGAGCGAACAACAAAAGCAACTGGAACCTCACCAGCTTTGGCATCAGGAGACCTGAGATGGTAAATAGAATAAGAGGAAACATTGAATGTACATTAGTAATTTCTTGTTCTTGTGTAAACATGCATGCATAATAGGAAACATTGAATATAGATGAAAATATGACTTACGGGATCACCCCGGCATCAGAAATTTCAGGATGAGAAATTAGTAAGTCTTCAAGTTCAGCAGGTGCCACCTAATAATGAAAATGTGTATGGTAGATTTAGTTAACAATGCATATAATTTAGACCACAAAATATGACTCTTTGTTTTGCATATATCCGAAAGACGAGAGAAAGTATTTGAACCTAACTCAAAATCATATAGGGAAACCGTTTTCTTATAAAGGAAAAACATACTTGATACCCGTTGCATTTGATCAGTTCTTTTATTCGATCCACGACAAATAGTTGTCCTTTTTCATCAAAATATCCAAGATCTCCAGTAAGTGTCCAACCCTGGTCATTAATGGTCTGTTTTGTTGCTTCTGGATTGTTAAAGTATCCTGAAAAAATATGTTATATAAGATTAGAATCAGAGTCAATTTAAGTTTCATGCAAACTAATAGGTATGGATGTTTGATATTACCGTGAGTCGTCGTGATTTTGCAAAATATCTCAAATCTTACCTTGCATCATAACAGGTCCTCGTAGCCAAATTTCCCCTAATTGATTCGGTGGAAGGGGCTTCGATGTTTCCAAACTAACAATTTGGGATTCTACACTTGGAACTAGTTTTCCGGTTGAACCTGAATTCGAAAGGAAGGCTCCTTCCTTTGGATTTTCAAAGGAAATAAGTCCGCATGCTTCAGTCATGCCATACCCCTGCCACAATTACCCCATACCAAATCACAAACAATTCATTACATAGGTCATGTGTATACGATTCATGTGCCAATATCATTAAGATATGAAATGTAACATGATTATCTAAAAAAAGATGAAATATAAGAAGAAATCATGCATGATGTAGAGTATGCACCTATAATCTTTTACTTCCATATTATGCTTCCAATATAATACATTCATTTAGATCACTATTTTCATCCTAAGAAGTTGGATAATTTAGTGTCCTAAATTTATGGAATGATTTGTCAATTTAGCATATTTATTTATCTTAGACTTCCAGACAAATGGATTAAATTCAGATTTTGTTTGTTATCATTGTATTGACACGAAGTTTCCACCGCTGTATAGCAGTGAATCAATGACTAATCTCCATTGAGGACATTGTGAGACACATAAGGTGAGTTCTCCTCTTCCAACTAGAATTTTTCCTTATGCAAGAGACAAAAATCGAACTCTTAACTACATGTTTAATTAAGGAGCCCAAACCCCTTACTATTTAGACCATTCCATTTCGAACATATTCAATATGCAAATTATCAAAAACTTGGATACCCTCCCGTCACTTGCCGCACAAAGTCAAGAATCCGTGGTTGTCCGATTGAAGTCTCAAGTTCAAAAAATTTAAAGAAAATCAAAATGTGTTAAATTTTTTGGATTATTCAATCTTGATCAATCACAAACTTCTTGACCATGTGCTTGTGACGGTAGAGTATTCGGGTTACAAATTATCCTGTTGGCGGGGTCTTTTGTGTCGAGTCTTATTCGCTCGTGTAAATTTTATGTTTGGGCACATACAAATAAACAATATTAAAAAAAAAAGATAATTTAATCACATCATTTAATTCCTTTCGCTCTTAATCTTTTCTAGTGTTTGAATATTTTTGATCTGTGACAGTGATTAGGTATTTATTTCTTGCTCTCTCATTGACAAAACAACAAGACATTTAAATTCAAACTATTTTCCTTTCTTTACCTGAATGATTTCAATTTTGGGCAGAATCTCAGCACACGCTTGCATCAAATCTTTCCCAAGAGGAGCAGCACCACCGGCGAGCTGCTTCAGCGACGACAAGTCGTAACCGCTCACCACACCACGCCGTTTGACCAGCTCCACCATCACCGGCGGAGCAACAAACAAATGCGTCACCCTAAACTTCTCCACCGCCGCCAAAGTCTTCTCCAAATCAAATCTACCAGCCATGGACACCACCGTGTTCCCTCTCCTCAGCTGCGTGTATAATATCACCGCCAATCCCATCACATGGTGCATCGGCACCAAACACAAGAACGCATTCTTCCCCTCACCGTAAAAATCCTGATCCGCCACTCCTGCTATCGCCGTCGCAATGAAGTTCCGGTGAGTCAACATAACTCCCTTACTTTTCCCCGTGGTGCCTGAAGAATACAGAATCACCGCCACATCGGATTGTGAAACAACCGGAAATTCGCGGGAGCTTTCACACAACTCTCCGAAAAGATCTTCGTAGCACCAAACATTAGAAACAAACTCGTGTGATGTATATGTGCGAGTCCAAGGTTCATCGTCGAGCAATATATAAGTTAAATCAAAGCCCAATCCTTCAAAATTTCTGAAGAGTTCTGATACCGTTACAACAAGCTTAGGTTTGGAATCTTCAAGTTGCTTCCTGAGTTCAGAGACGGTGTATAAAGGACTACAGGTGGTGGCAATAGCACCTATGGCGGCGACAGCGAGGAAGCAGACGGGGAAACGTATGGAGTTAGGTGCGTATAGCATAACGACGTCCCCTTGTTTGATTCCGAGACTGAGCAATGAGCGGGAGAGGTTGGAGACTTCCTTTTCGAGCTGGCGGAAGGTTAGAGATTCACCGGTTTGGCTGTCGGCGAGGGCGATGGTATCGGCGGCGGAGGAAGTGGATTGGAAGAGGAATGAAGTTAGGGAAAGGTTCTGATCAGTGGGAAGATTGATGGGTTGCCTTGGTGATGAATACGTCATCGTTTTGAGGTTGAAGCAGTTTTTCGCCATTGTTGCTACTTTCTTAGCTTTGTTGTAAAATGTGTTTTTTTTGTTGTTGTTGTTTGATACCGTTTTCTTATTGGAAGAGAAGTGTTGACTTTAACATTTCTTAATTGGTATATCTTCGATCCAATCGTTCAAGCACTCTATGCTGCTATGCTAAAAAGTCAATGGCTTCACGATCGTTAATTTAGTTATTTGAATTACCGCCAAAACAAAGGTTGAATCTTATGGCGTAGAAATTGGTCCATTCGGATTTCCGACACCTTTTAGACGCATGCGATTAACACATTTGTGACTGTTAGATTGAGATAAGACAAATCAAATTTTATATTTGAATTGTTTGATTTCGTTCTAATATTATCGAGGTTGATTACTTGAATGTATTTAATAGTTGACTCCAGACAATCGCATTTGAAAAGGAGTAACATGTTTACTTATTTCAGTTCACACCTAACAAAAGTATAAAAAGGAAAGTATTTGGTATACCTTGAGAAAGAGAAAGAGATAAGAGGAAGTGATGTGTTGTGATAGATGTGATAGGTTGGTGATGTGATAGGAAGAATGAGATAAATATAAAATGAGATGTTTAAAAATATAAGGTGTGATCATCAGGGAATCAAAAGTAACAACCGAAGTACATGTGACATAGTGTGGTCGTTCTTGCTGGAACAGTGTGGATTCTCAACGAAGTAATGTAGGTCTTTGACGGAGAGGGATTATGTAACTACAAAGACACTTCTCCAACGACTAAAGTTACCAAGGTTTCAACTTTCAAAGTACTTTGAGGTTTTTCTCGAAATCGAAATGTGTACATGTTTTTACGGTGGAGGTGCACTATGTATAAACTATTGAGTGTGTCATATAAGCATGAACAATTTAGATGGTTGTGCCATTCTCGACGTAATGGTTGGACGACTGCTTGATCATTTAGGCGACTCAAATAGACTCTCAAGGCTTTATTACTTGATGCACAACTTCAATGTCATAGGTGGTATGTGTTTTGCCTTATGTGCCTTGGACTCAAGGACTTGGCCTTCTACCCTTATTGAGGTTTGGAGGTGATGTTGACACAGTCAAGCACACCACCATGGCCATGGCATGAGGCTATATCAAGCTAAGGCGGTGAGGCGGTTGAGGTTTGGAGGGGAGAAGGACAGTTGGTGATGATGGATGGTTGTGAGGTGATGTGGTTGTAAGGGAGAAGGGAAAAGAGGGAAGCGAGAGATTCTCTCTCTATATGTGTGGAAGAAAAAAAATTAAAATTTCTCAATTTTCTAAGAATATCAAGAATTTACTAAACACAGTTGTAGGAATAATATTCCCAAGCAGATAAGAATATCTTAGAAAGTTAATCTCAAAAATAAATTTTGAAACCATAAAACAAACTCATTTGTAGCAAAAAGTATTTCAAATGTTTGCATAAAGTATCTTAATTTCCTAAAACTACTCTCTCGATACCCTTTTTATGTGTGTGTGTTTTAACATTAGATTTTTTGAATTTTTTTATTTTAAAAATGCATTTTTTCAGTCAATTTAAAATGTGTGTTAGGTATATAATGTGTTATTAGTATTTCTCTAATTATATTTTTAATTCATCAGTGATGACCAGTGTGTATGTTTTAACATAAGACTTTTGATTTTTTTATTTTAAAAATGCTTTTTTTCAATCAATTTAAAATGTGTGTTAGGTATATAATGTGTTATTAGTATTTTTCTAATTATATTTTTAATTCATTAGTGATGAGCTGAAGTCAAAATAAAATAATGTAAGTAACCATAGGTCTTACAATATAAGAAATGATGAGCTGGAGTCTAAATAAAACAATGTAGCTAAACTAAGGAAGGGTTCTTTGTTTTTTTTACGTTAACTAGGGGTCGATTTTATAGACATTGACTTTCTTAAATAATATTATATAACATCATTGAGCTGTCTAAAAGAGCTCAATTGACAAAAAAAAATATCGAATATTAAGTTGAATGTCGTGATCAGGGTTTAAACTCCAACTCATTCATGTGTGTTTAGATTTTTAAATTCAATGACTCTTATCATTTCTTCTTTCAACCAAATAAAAAAAACATAATGAGTTTTTTCGAAAGGAAAACATTGAGCTAATAACCATTTTTCTTAGAAATAATGTTGACATTAAATTTTCATGTTTATTCTCTATAGTATTTGTTGATTGCGTTTTTTTTTAAAGAAATTACATTTTTTTTTGATTATTTGCCAGAAACTATTATAAAATGATCATTAGTATTATTGTCATTTATAATAATTTTTCTCTTTCCGAATTTTTTCTTGAAATATAGGTTAATTAGTGAGATTTATTAATATACTTTTGTAGGTGTTGGGTTTAAAAATACATGGAGTTTTGGTTGAAAAATGTAAAACAATTGTGATAAGTATTGTGTACATGTGATTGATTATGCTCTTAACTTTAATAATTTTGTAGACAAAGCACTTGTTTGCTTAAAAAATAGGTTTAATAGCACTTTTAATCCCTGAGTTTCAAGAAGTAGCGATTTTGACCACCTAAGAAAAAAAACTACAAAACCACCCCTTAAGTTTTGACTTTGTGGCAGTTTTGGCCCCCTAAGCCAATTTTGACTCGGTCAACGCACACGTGTATATTTTTTTATTTTTGTAATTAAAAAATTAATTTGTTTTAATTATTTAAAAAATATTTAAAAAATAAAAAAACTTTTTTTAATTAAAAAAAACTTATTTTTTAATTATTTAAAAAATATTTTTTAATTAAAAAATTGAATAAATACACACATGACGTCCACGTATGCGTTGACTGAGTCAAAATTGACCTAGGGGGCTAAAACTGCCACATGGTCAAAATTTAGAGGGCGGTTTTGTAGTTTTTTTTTCTTAGAGGGTCAAAATCGCAACTTCTTAAAACTTAGGGGGTTAAAATTGTTATTATGCCTAAAAAATAAATAAATAAACCATTTGAGGTTTTCAACATTTAAAATAATGATTAAAATTTTTGTCAAAAAATTAAAGATTAAATGTAAATGATGCAACTAAAAGTTGGTTTAAGATTCGGTCAACAAAGAATAGCTAGGAGTAAAACTATGTTATAACATCAGTTTGAATGTGCTACTATGGTTTTCACTGGACTATTACTCTTTTCAGGTTTATGTTGCAAATCAACTAATCAAGCCATGCTACAATAATAATATGAAGCTTCCATTTGCACTCAACTGATATTTCTAGACATTTAACATCATTATCTCTTTCGAGCTTAATAACTTAATCAACATTATATTAAGCTTTTTCCATTTTTATCCTCTCTCAAGCGCAATATATTAGCAATAAAACCTAGATTATCAAGTAAGCTTTAAACATTAGAGTTAAAACATATTGTTTAAAAGGAGCTAAACACACTTCAACATTGAAAACATCAATTGTAAATTAATTATCCCTTAACCATATAAAGGTTTATCTCATGGTGAGTTTAATAAACACAGAAAGATAATAGATCAAGAAAAGAGACATTACAAAGATATTCAAAAAGGAATTAAAGTTATAAGAGAAAAGATACAAGTTAAAAGGACCATAGTGAGCTTCTTTGCATCAACTCACTAAAATTCAACTCTACTAGCTCCAAGCCTTAAAGAATGGACTTCAAAAGCTCTAAAATAGTATGGATGATGGTTGATAGTGGTTGAAGGTGTAAGAACCAATTTGATTTAGCCACATAACCTCACAGTTGATGTTCTGGTGATAACAAACTTGCATAACAAAAGATAGGGTGCTCAAACTCAATCTAGGCCCTCTAAATGATAAAAGGTCGCTAGGTCATCAAGCCTAAAATGACATAACTGTCTAACCATTTATGCCTACGTGATACACTCAACAATCTATAAATAGATTGACCCATAGTAAAAATACACATTCTCATTCGAAGATAATACTTCAAAGCTCCTTGAAACCTCAATAACTTAAACGTTAGAGTGTCTCTGAAGGCGCACCACCTCGCTTTGGTTAAAAACAACTACAATCAGCTCCTTCGCAATTACTCCGACCATCCCTTCTTATCACTCCCCTAAATTTGACCATAAGAGTAGTAGTAACAACAATAATAATTTAATGTGTGTTAGTTGGCTGATTGTACTACTTTTGAAGTGCATACAAAAAATTATTCACTACAAGCAAGAGCACATTGCCCTACCCGAAAGACGTGAGAAGAGGAAAGTAGACAAATGATATAGGAGTCTTGATTTTATTTATGTCTTAATCTACCTGTTCATTAAGAGCTATGAGTCATGATATTGAGTCCAGTCAAAAGATAAATTTTCAATCATAAATAGAATTTAGGTGTTACTTGAACCAGGGGTATTCAAAACCGAACCAATCGAATAGAAAAACCGCAAACCGAACCAATCCAAACTGAAACCGTAAAAAACCGCATTTGATTCGGATGTATTTGGATCATTTTTTTACTTAATGTACCGCATGGTTTGGTTTGGTTTGCGGTTTTGATTTTACCAACCGAACGAAACCAAACCGCATATAAGAAAAACATTAATCAAATGTATATCATCTAGATTAATACTCATAGAAACTCAATGGAAACTTTAATAAAAGGACATATATATTTTTTTCTTGTTAAGTTTCTTCTTTTCATTTTAAAAAAAAATGTATTTATGTGTTACTTGAACTCTTAGAGAATGATAAAAAATTTAGTCTTTTGTATTTCTTACGAATAATGATTACTTTTTGTCTACGTTTTTATTTGGTTTACGTAGTTGGGAACGTTGTTGGATGAAAATAAATTTGTAATATTGGATGAAATTTAAAACATTGCTAAAAATATGTTGTGGTTGAAATTTTTAATTTAATTTTAATGTTGGAAACAAAATAAATTATTTCTATAAAAACCGCACCAACCGATCCAATCCAAACCGCATTGGTTTGTTTCGGATTTTATTTTGAAAGTCAACCAAACAAAACCAAACGGCATACTTTTTTATCTAGCGGTTTGGGTGACTTTTAGTCTCAAAACCGAATCAAACTGCACCACAAACACCCCTAACTTGAACAATTTGAAATCCATTCAAGACTTGATTTCAATCACTTGGTTAATATGAGTTTTATTTATCAAGGAAAGAAAAATTGAGAAGAAAAAAGTGTGCAAAAAGATTAATGAAGATAAATATTTTTTCCCACCCTAACACAATAACGGTTTAAATTTAAATCGATGGAACATATTTAATTTGAGTTTTTACTTTGTTTGGTGAGGTTTATTACTTTGTGCTTACATGATAATTTTTATTTTACAGCCAGAAAACAAAGCACTCCTTAGTGACAATATCTGCTTTATCTCCATATGTGGTAGCTAGATCAATGAGCTTTCCAATGCATTAATATACTATAACTTTGATGTATTTTGTCGATCAAAACTTACAAGATCCTTTCTTAAGATCTTTCCGGTGGCTAACTTTGGAATCTTCTCTAAAAAAATCACACGCCGCAGCCTTTTGTATGGTGCAACCTAGACAAAGAAAATATAACAAATAGGTAAAGAAACAAGATAAACAACCTTCATTGTATACGCTTGCATTTTTTACGGTAATATATATACACACACACTCATCTGGAATGAATTATAAAAAAAAAAAAGTTAATTAAATTACGCATACTAAGAAAGGTAATTGATTAAATTTAATCTATGAAATTTCAATAAAAATATTAATTCTTATTTCAGTGCGTGGAGGAACATAGGCCAAGAGAGGAGTTGGCCGTTGGAGTGCATCCATTGGTACCATGTCAAAGCTTCTCCCTCCATATAAAAAGAGGCCATTCGAAGGCGTTGATCCTCTGGTATGTTGTGAAACTCAAAAAATTGTTTTATTTTGAAAATCCAACCTAAGGGGTCAGATCCATCAAACCTTGGAAGCTCAAGTTTGATGGAGGGTGTGTGGTATGTTTGTGATGGTATGTCAAATCCCATGGGTTGAAAACCTGGGGGTGCTAAGCGAGTACGCAGGTTGGTCATTTCAGTGGAGAGATTGTTGAGGTTTGATTCAAAAGTTTGTTGATTTTGAAGGATTTGGTGAAGCACAGCCGCAATATCATCATTGTTGGATGAGGCCATATCAATGAAAGCACCAATGTAAAGGTGTGGAAGAGAGCAAGAAAGTTTGGGTGGAAAAAGACTGATAAGAGAGCTAGAGAATAAAAAGACAGAAAATAATACCTCTTTTACTTAATTTCATATGTCCATTCCCTTCATTGAATAATACATAAATAGGGGCAGCTAGCCCTATATCCTAGTAGC
>Ga0228711_1009601_pt1 | contig 13052 bp, 9 predicted proteins | sample MedpolnodulmetaG_2_FD_177996 | JGI IMG/M metagenome (GOLD analysis project Ga0228711, IMG submission 177996) | Root nodule microbial communities from Medicago polymorpha collected in Santa Monica, California, United States - brown nodules | ecosystem: Host-associated > Plants > Roots > Nodule...
TGGGAGAGATTGTGTGTGAAAAAGTAAAGATGCTCTTAATTTTATTCTAAATGAATTTGATCCATTGATTAAATCCAACCGTAATTTTTTCGTGGTCCACCGGTGAGGGACTTAATTGATCCCTCACCCTAAAATCCACCATTATTTCAACATGAATATTTACAATTACATAGAAAATAGGATAATTACAAAGATATTCACTTACAAAGATATCCATTGTGGGAGACTGATTCCTATAATATGTGCAGGTAGGTATTTGGTTCGACACAATCTAAATTTACATGTGCACAACCTCCATTTGTAGCAATCACCATGCATGATTCTCATAAAATTTACAAGTCTATGTTTGATTTCTACAAAATTGAACTAACGACGAACAATTGGCCATGCCATTTCTTGTGGGATGATTTTTTTGCCTGAAACATAATAAAAAAAACAAAATAAAAAACATAGTCAAATTTTCAATCATATCTTTAATTATAAATATAAGAGTAAAATACCAGCATTGAAATTTGAATGGATGCAAACCTATCTCTAAATCTTTTGGAGTCTGAAGACTCTGAACACGTTCAGATATGTCCCCTGAATAACTGAAACATTCAGATTGAGGAGGGCTATTGTTATTGAATTGGCAATAGGCTGAATGCAATTGATGATAAATCTCTTCCATCCTTCTACGAGTCTCATCTCTGTGATCCATGTCAATAAGAACCTAAAAAAAAAAATAAAAGTTTCTTAATTTCAAATATGATAATGAGAAAGAATGGAGCGGAGGGTGATATACTGAGAGTAAGAGACCGTACCTGTGCTGCATTGTTCTTAAATACCGGAAGAAATCGCTGCCTACAATATTGATTAAATAGAACTGTACCGATCAACAATGGAATGGTAAATCCAGTTGCAACTGTTGATCGTTTTAGTCCAAACACTCCAAGCGCGATAACTTGTGCCACAAGCAATGACAAGATCGACGTGGTGTGAGCAATAGGCCATAATTGTCCGCCACCATCATATTTTGTAATATACACATTGATGATCTGCAAATGATATTAAATTGAAGCTTTTACGTAATAAATAAAAATAAATAAAAACATTCGAATATTTTTTTCTTATAAGCAAAATTTTATTAATACCGAGCAGAATTTTATTAAGAACAAAATAACCATGCAGTACGTATAAAAAACAAACCGAAGCACTACATCCCCCACAGAAAAAATCAGAAGTAGGACAACTAAAAGGTAGTAAAATAAAAGAAGGAATTCACACAAAAAATGCCATCTGATATAAATAATAGCAGCTCCAGAACCCCGAATTATATGATCCACCACCTCTGAAATATTAGCCACTTTTCCATTTAAAAGGACATCATTTTTCTCCAATCATATGCACCACACCGTTGTTACACAAATTAAATGAGAAACTCTTTTACTTCTCTTCCCTTTTCAGACTGAGTTGAACAACAAGGAATTTTCTATCAACTCTTCACACAACCTATTGCATTCCACTTCATCCAATTTTTAAATCAAATTCCGAATCTCCTTAGTTTTCAAGATACATTACAAACAATGTCCCTCTGTCTCAATTTCATTAAGGACAAAAACACAACTTTGTTGATGAATGTCCCTCTTCTCCATAATTCCAATCTTATTGGGATTTTCTCTTGAACAAATTGCCAACCAAAAACACAAATTTTCTAAGGTACTGGTGTTATCCATAGTTGTTTTACCGCTGCCAAAATGTCATTTTCCGTGTCCTCAACTGTCTGGAAATTAAACAACAGCATCTAGCAATTTTTCACAGTAAAAGAGTTCGTCGGTAGCCAAACAAAAGAATCTGCCTCTTCGACCCGTGGACGACCTGCTGTACCAGACTACTCAAAACAGCAGCTTCCGCGTTGTCATTTTCATTCAAAATGTTGTTCAAACTCCAGGAAAATAGCCAACTACCAACCTGCTTTGATCCTTTATCTGCTACGAAAATAGATTTGTCACTTGCAACACGATACTAACGAGGAAATCGGATATACAAGGGCTGACCCCCTATCAAAAAATCCTTCCAAAAGAAGTGTATTCTCCCTGTTTCCAACCTCTCTTTGGATTAACATCGAAAGCCAATTTGAGTCAACGTCAAACTCCCTCCCAATTGAACATAAACCTCTCCGCCGCAATGAATCACATCTTCCACTAATTAACCCTTCTGGATTTACACATCAAACCACACAAACCTTCAGCTGCGATTAAGAAGAGAAACGGGGACAAATGATCATCTTGTCTCAATCCCCTCGCTACCTTGAAATTTTCAATTGGACTTCCGTTCTCCATGACTGACATAGTACTTGAAAAGATACAAGTCTGCACCCATCAGATCCATTTGGCTGCAAAGCCCTCTTTTGAAGCATGAATTGGTATTCCTACTTAACCGAATCGTATGCTCTTTCAAAGTCGACTTTCAGAAGCAAACACAATAACATATGTATGAGTTCGTTAGAGTTCCATTGTATGAATCTTGCCCAGAACATAGTACTAATCTTGGCCTAAACAACATGTAAACTTAAGACTGAAACGACAGCTTGATGAACAAAAGAACACAATAACATGGTGAAAGTACTAACCTGGTTGCGGTAAACGAGGTATGCTAGGAAAAAGTAGAACAATAAAAAGGGCAGTATCAGGGGTGCCAGAATAGAACATGTGAACCCGAGAAATCCAAATAGAAGGATCCTTGGAACTTCTGTATGGTATGGAAAAGTTAGAGTTCCATTGTATGAATCTTGCCCAGAACATAGTACTAATCTTTGGAACATGTTACAAAAAAGAGGAAACGGTTGAATAATCTCAAATGCTAGACTTGCCCAACCAGATGATAAAACATATGTTGTGAAGAAGGTAACCTGTACGCCAAGAAGAAAAAAAAATACTATAGTTAATATAGCAAATCACTGAAGATTGAGTACATCATAATTTATACAATAAAGGGTATACAATTTACAATAGGAATTTGTCATTTATCATCTTGGAACATGAATACTTCACCTGAGCTGGGACTGCCTTTGCCAATTGGGCAGGTAGTTCTGTTATACTAGTAAACACTGATAGTTGACTGATAATAGACCCGGTAAAAACATTGACAAAAAACACATTCCAAATGGTGAAATACACAACTTTGCAGCATGCACTTTTCTTCTTGCCGCTACGAGAAATTGGCCCTTCAACTGCTGAAAGTAACATCATCACTGGTCCAACACTGATTAAAAATAAAACCAAAATCGCACTTGGCAAGTAACCAGACACCAGTTGAACCATAAATTTCCTGGGAAAAAAATTTTGTTTAACTTTTCAATGAATTTATAACATTTAAAAATTTCAAACTCCTATATAATATTTTACATACCATGGATAAATCATAATTTACAATTGATTTATATTACAAAAACCAGTGTATTTATCATGCATAATGATGACAGTCCTAACAAAAACCATCGTTGTGCATTTTCTATATTTCCAAATTATTTCTTTTGATAAACTGACATGTAAAGGCAACACAATTATGTAAATAATTCTAACTATGTTGACGTCTCAGGTAATAATCATGGTTTTAAATTGTGGTTGTGATCTCGGATGTGGTTGCAGTCGTTGCGATTGTGGTTATTGCAGTGTGAAGTGATTGTTAATTTTCACAAACTATATAAAAGTAGCACCACCATGCCACCACACTATTTGCATATAACAGTCTCTTTTTGCTCTGTAAATACTGATTGGGAGGTGATTACAATACATAGTTGAGAGACTATTAAAGGTAAGATTTGTCATTAGATATGCAGTAGATTGACATTTGGGGTTCCAAAATTTTATATTTTGGTGAGAAGATTTGAACAAACATGGCCGAAATCGTTTGATGCAGTTATGATGCAAGCGTACAAGTGATTTAAGATCACACTGTAATTGCGATGACGATGTAGAGGATACCACATCAGCAATATTAGCGGTCGCAGTTGCAGATGCGGACCACAATTTGAAACTATGGTAATAATAGTCATTTGAGGCACAATGTAATTTTCTTATAATTTAGAAAAATAAAATAAAAACATCAAGGGTATAAACCAAACTCAACCATAGAAAGTATAAAAATATGATCTATATGTATTGTCAAAAGATAAAAAATATAGAAGCAGGTAATATTTGACCCTTGTGTGTGCAATATCTTACGTTTTAAGTATCTCTGTCAAGAATGGGAACATTTTCTCAAGCTTTTCTGGTTGAGTCAAGCCTTGTACAAATGTGACAGGGGCGAGGAACACAATCATGAAGGTGATAGAAACCCCCCATGTGAATATCTTTCGAAGCCATAGTTGTCTGTATGGGATGCAAAGGTTGGACCAGTAAACATCACATGGTTCAGGAGCTTGTTCTGTCACCCATAACATAGGATTTGATGCTTGAAGATTTCGGGCAGCCATGAGAGCAGCGTATCTACTTTTAAAGAACACGAATGCAGCTGCACATTCCTGCAATAGAGACCCAAATTTGAGCATAAATTGTTAATTCCATGAGTTTATAGATATAATTAAAAGAGGTTCTTGTATCTATGCTAAATCGCAATAGATTTCTTGATATCATAATTAGTTCTTGAGTCGGATATCAAAGTTTAAAAAAAAAAAAATCATAGTTTGCAAAATTATAGAAATGAAAAATGCCTGCATGTAATTTCATAAATCACAATCATAACATATAAGGTTAAACATAGGGTTAATATGTCTTTACCCCCTGGGGCGAGTTTCGGTTAACCCCTGTAGAAAAAAAAGTTTAGATTACAACCCTATAATATCAAGATTCTCCACAAAACACTCTTGTAATATGAAGATTCTCCACAAAAAACCCCTGACCTCATCCAGACGCTGACATGGCACGCCACTGTGTAATTATTTTAATTTTAATTTTTTAAAACCTGAAAATTAATTTTAAAAAATTTTAAAATAAGAAAAATAAATAAATGTTTTTAAAAAAACGAAAAAATTTGGATTAAAAAATTCAGAAAAAAATTAATATTTTTTTACCAAAACATTAAAAAAATTAGCTTATATTATTTTTTTTCGAATGTTTTTAAAATTTTAATTTAATTTGGATTTTTTAAATTTTTTACAAAAGTTTCAAAATACACTAAGTTTAGAAATTTTTTTATTTATATATAATTTTTTGAGAAATATATATATATAAAGAAAACAACCCCCAGATTTTTTTTTTGTTGAGAAAATTTTAAAAACTTCTTTTTCGAAAAAAAAAATCTGTTTTAATTTTGAAAAATATATATTTCCATATTTTCGAAAATAATTTTAAATTTTTTTCAAAATAAAAATTTTGAAATATGTATTTCAAAATTTTCGAAAATAATTTAAAAAATTTATGGAAAATTAAAATTTTTTTAAATATATATTTTTCGTAAATTATAAATTTTGGAATTTTCGAAAAATGTATATTTTAAAATATTAAAAAATTTGAAAATTATTTTTTGTAGTAAAAAAATATCCTGATTTTATTTTTAACTTTTACAAATTTTTAATTTTTTTAAAAAAAAATGAAAAACAAAATTAATTATACAGTCAGCATGCCACATAATCAGATGTGCACAGTCAGCATGCTACTCAGCTCGCCACGTCAGCAATTCTGCATAGTCACATGGTTCAGGGGCTAAAATCAAATAATCTTATTTTCCAGGGTTGGAATCTAAACTTTTTTTTTTACAGGGGAGTAAACCGGAACTCGCCCAAATTACAGAGGGGTAAATACGTATTAACCCTTAAATATATTTTCTCAACCCTACTAAATTGTCAAGTTTCTTTTGTTTTTCATCTCATGAAAGAAAATTGTATTTTTTTGTTCTTCCAAAATTACCCCTAGGTAGTTTTAGTCTTTTCTGTTGAGTCAACATATATTTTTGTGTGAAGAAACTTTTTACAATATTCTATACGTACCTTATGTTTTGTTTAAAAATGACAATTTTTTTTATAGGGATGAAGAAACAAAATATGGTAATTTGATTGGTACCAAACATATTTAACCCTAACATATATAAACCAACTCAGCTAGAAAATTGACCTTTTGTCTTGCAACCATATGCACGTCCCGGAAGCCTGTTCTCGAATGTATGTTATCTATTTCTCTAGAGATAATCTTAAAATTATTTGTTCCTCCACAAAAGTAACATTGTACCATGCACATGCTTGGCTTACAAGTCTGTTCCACACCATCACCAAACATCTTACATATATATCCTGCATCATCCTAGAAGAAGAAGTTTAAAAGAAACAAAAGTTTAAACAGTAGTTATGCCAAAAAACAGAAGAATGGTCAAAATTTATTATAAAATGCTTCAAAGAATAAATATCATGAATGACAACTCAAAGAACATAAAAGATGTTCAATCCTTTGTTAGGGAACACCGTAGATATTAAGAAACACTATGTATATGATATAAATGAATGTCAATCTACATTCTTCCTAAAGGTGTGTCCAATGGGATGGGACAAAGTATGTGTACCTAAAAAAAGGGGTGGCTTGGGAGAGTAAAGAATCCTGAGGCTTTCAATATAGCTTTACTGGCAATGTGGAGATGGAGGATGCTTGTTTATACAAATAGCATATGGCATAAATTTCTGAACTACATGTATGGGAATCTTAGTGAAGCTATCATGAACGGAGAAGATGAAGGTGCGGACAATAAACAATCGCTTTGGTGGAGTTGGGAACAACATTAAACAATGGAGCAAACTGGTTTGTTGATGGCATTAGTTTAAGGCTTGGCAGTGGAGAGAAAATTAAAAGTTGGCACGATAAATGGGTGGGACCGGAACCACTAATGCATGTATATCCGAGGTTGTACTCAGTTACAGCGAATAAGTATGCTACTGTATCAGAGATGGGACAGTGGAGCGGAGAATTGTGGTTGTGGCAGTGGAATTTAAGGCGGCAATTGTTCGATTGGGAGGAATTGCTAAGCAGAGAATTATAAATTTTGTTGCAGGAAATTTCACGGAACTGAAGGGAGCATGACAGGTGGGTGTGGAAGCTAGATACGGCAGGAGGTTATTCTGTCAGGTCCGGGTACACAATTTAGCCGCAGAGTAACAATTATGTAACAATAAAAAATGAGATGGGACTAGTGTTAAAAAAAATCTGGTGCAGCTCAGTTCCTTCAAAATTAAAGAGCGTTTGCGTGGACACTATTTCACAATAGGCTCGCAACGAGAGAAGCATTAGCATACCGAGGATGGCTTTTTGTGGAGCATGACAGCAACTGTGCATTTTGTTCCAGGGAGGAAGAAGCATTTAGGCATTTGTACTTTGAATGCACTTTTTCATATAAATGGTTATCTGATTCGCATGACAATCCTGTAGATTGTCTTTGAATGTAATGCCCTTATTTGTACAAGAGTAGGAGTATCTCTTATACTCCATATCAATGAATATTTGCCTATTAAAAAAAATTAAATTCTTGCAAGAGAGAAATGCAAACAATTTTTACTACATACACATACATTAATTATTAACGACAATACAAAATGTTACATAGACAAACAGAGCTTAAAAAATTACACAATTAATTTAGAATAAAGAAAGCATTAAGTAAAATGTAGTCTCAATAAAAATAAAATTAAGTATTCAAAGATAAAAGGCAGACCTTCAACTTTTGAACAGTACCGGACTTATACACGATTTGGTGTGACAAATATGTTGATGCATGGTAAAATGTGAAAAACTTCCTCACAGCTTCACAATATGATTCCTCAGGAGACCAGGGTATTCCTCGGACAAGAATAGTAAAATGACTTGGTTTTGGAGGCAATTCAGTGAAATGTGCTAGCCGCAAATTAGTAATGCTTCTGTATTCCTGGACATAATTTCTAGTTAATTAATCGGACAATATAAGTCATATTTACCATGGGAGAAAAAACTTGTTAGGTAACTCAATAAAGACATGTAAGATCAGATCCTTACAAAGTAAAGAAGACAGCAAGCAGTCAATGTTATGATGTATAATGCAAGACAATGAGCCCAAAGCCTGACATCAAGAAAAAGAATGAAAACTATAAGTAACCAGTTTGTATGAATATTCTTGAATTACCAATCAATGCATAAACATCTGAAATTGGAAGGGAAAAAAAATAATGAGAGGAAAAAGACCGAGTCACTGAACCATTCTTATTGTTCTTAGGGAGAAAGGTTAACATAAAAAACTCAATTTATTTAACAATAAACAAAGCATCTTTCTCGACCTTAAGCATACAGATCGAGCACATTGAAATATTTATTTTATTTTTGGGTAGAATGAAGGCATCACATTGTTTATTTTATGAATGGTCATGGGATCTATAAGTTGTTTGGCTAGATGATTGATGTTCCATTTCGGAGCTACTGCGTTTTTTAGAAACTTGCCTTTGTTTTGAAATATTGAGGTGCATTGCGGCATGTTTTATCACTCTGCAGCTATGGTTCAGTTTCAGCTTCTACTTTTTGTGCTGGTGGTTAGCGGGGTTTTTGGTTCCCGGTGGCTGCTACTTTGCTGTGTTTAGGGCCTGTTAGTTTTTGTAGACGTAGTTTGTAGTTTACACCTATGTTGTTTTAGCAGACTTGTTTTTGTGTGATAAATCTTCCTTTTATTACTTGGTTGTTATGGCATTTGTCTCATCCTTCCGTTCGAGTGATTTTGTATCTCTTGACTCTACTACGGTTACGCCATCTGATCGGATTTGTGATGTATCCATATATTTGTTGTTCAAACAATATATGAAGTGTCATAAGCATATTTATCTATGTACTCTATTGTTTGTTCATTATTTCCTTAGCCTCTACCCATTATTTGCTATTTGAAATACACTCACATGATGAACAATTCCAGACAAAAAATAAGACATTGTGCATACCATCTGGATCCTTCCTTGACATTCTCTATGGTAAATGCTTCTAGTGACTCAAAAGGTATGCCTGTATGCATTGTATGCATCCTGTGATCAGCATAGTAATTCACCGGAAGCACTAATATATTGCAAATGATAGCAGCAACAGAAAATACTCGTATACTGAAGGAAAAAAAAGTAACAGTATCAATAGTTAGTAAAATCACAAAATGTACTGTAAAATTCATTTTCACTTAGTTTTTGTTATTTGATGTGCTATTAAATTTGTGATTAAAATTGGGTTTCATTTCTATAGCATACATGGTTTTGAAAGCATACATGAGAATAAGTTAGACAAATCTGTCATACTAAAATGAAAAGATGATAAAACTCCTTAAAAGATAAACACACTTGGGTTTAACATCACCTAGAAGCTATTTGAGATACTTAATCAGTTATATGCTTCACTTCTAATTATCTAAGCACAAATTCATCAATCTCAATTCCAATTATTAATGAACCAATTGTTGTATTAAAAGATAATCTCTTGCACAAATGGTAACAAGCATTGTGTATGGTATATATCTTACCACACATATCTTATCTTTAAATCTCAATATCTACATATTAATATGACCATAACAATATTTAAGGTTTTAAATTCTTGCACTAAACAAATGGCATATATAAAAATATAAATTTAAGAAGGATTGAACAACCTGAAGATAATCATCCTGTTAAAAGCCACAGCATCCAAACCTCCAATAGTAAGAAGTTCATCTTGAGTTGTATCACATGCTTTCATGACCCATGTAGGAGAGGGAACAAATCTTTCCAAGGAAATGTCGACTTTTGTCGAAGACCTAGTGGCTAGTCTTCTTCCAAAGTAGACATTAACATTGCTTGGTTGTTTTCTTAATATTGAATAAAGTGAAAAAAGTACCACACACACAATGATATTAATTCCAGCAGAAGTTAAAAGAGCAGCAAGGTTCATCTCTGCCCACTATGTTGGCAAACTTGACACCTCTCATTACCCAATAACAAAAACACAATACATGAAAATCACGTTAATCACCTGAAAGCACATTATCACATTAATCAACGTCTCCATCACTTGATTCAATTATAAATTCAAAATGATTGTACAACACGTGAATACCATGTATATTATAGAAATTTGAAACCCTAAAAGTTTCTTGTTTGACATGAATAAAATTGTTAATGTTGGTTATTTATGAAAATAACATTTTATTCTACAAGTATTTCTAATGATTGAAGATAACTCAAATGTAAGTTTCCTCGGAAAAAAAAAACTCAAATGTAAGGATTATTTCTTACGTAAAAGTTGAAATAGAAATGAAAAATAAATAAATAAATATGCAACATAGAAATTAAAAAGAAGTACCTGCACACGTATGGGTGAACAAATTGTTGATGAAGAGCATTTAGGAAAACAATGGTAGAATCAAAATATTGAAGGAACAAAATTGAATGTGGATTGGGTTCACAATTCGGGAATTTTTTATTTTTTTTTGGTAGTATTCGGGAGATGGTTTTAGATAGAGTTATTTGAGGGAAAGAGATAAATTTGAAACCCTAAAAGTTTTTTCTTTTTTTGTTTTTGTTTTTGTTTTGAGATGGTATTTTGTTTTTCTTGTTTATTAACTGTGAAATTGAAAAGAGAGCGATGGAGAGGGCACATAAACAACTTGGAATGGAATCACATAAACGAATATCAATTCTTGACGCATTTTTTCTTTCTTGCAGAAAAAATAAAAAATAGAGGGAGTACCTAATTCTCCACACGGTCAACCCCCAAATTTCTGAAACCCCCACAAAATCTTTTCTAATACAACAATATTGTAAGAACTTAATTAATATATTATGCATGTGTATAATTTTACACATTCATCCAATGTTATATAACCACATTCATAATTAATATGACAACACATCAACGTATGTACAAAAAATTTATATATTAGCCAAGTATATATTAATTAAACTCATATTGTAATATTATTAGGTTATGTCTTGCCATGCATCTCAAATATCAATGTTAGGGTTGTGTTTGGAAATTAAGCAAATATTTATTTAGAAATTTATCTTTTTTAACTTTTCATATATTAATCAATGTTTTCCTTAAAAATATATATTAATCAATGTTAAAATGATTATTTATGCGCTATTTAAATGTGACGCGGTTGGGGCAGGCAGGTGAAGCGGAGAAGGATAAGAGAATCTTCTTATCTTATTATAAAAGCTTATTAGGTTAACCATTTGCTTAACCCTAATCGTAAGCTTGATTTCTCTCCTAAACACTTTACCTAGCTTCCTTAGAAAGTCTCACAAGTGCATATAATACAGTATTAAAGGTCATTTACTCTCCAATTCTTCGTGACTTATCCACCAATTTGAATTTGAGTTTGAACTAGTGTGTAGACCCGTGCCAAGCACGAGCTAGAATTTCTCCATACTTTAGGGCGAGAATATGTTGTGATTTATAAAGTGTTGGTTACAGTCTAAGATTGAATAGAACAGTGGAAGTTGAAAAAACTCTTACACTTATGTGGTTGCTCTTTGTCTAATGAGTCGACTCACACCAATGTTGACTCCCTTAGAAGGTCTTACGATGATATCATAACTCAGTTCAACTTTATGAGGAAGTGACGTTGGTTCATGATGGTAGACCACATGTGCGGAGAGTCTCGTACTTAAGGAATAAATGTTAATGTGTCAAGTGAGTTAAGTTTCGCATTGGCTGCAAGAGTAACGGTTGAACAACAAATAAATGATATGGCTCATATACCTAATGTCTTAAGGTTTATGGTGAAGATGTAGTGCCAATCTCACTTATGTGGTATCTGTTAGTCTAATGTGATGATCAAAGTCAATGTAGGATCCACCAGAAGTCACAACATTATGATGAACTATTATAATAGTTTTTGGATGTCATTTGTTTGATTTTAATCTTAAAATTTCATTTTTGAATGTCATTCTCTTTTCTGCGAATTTTTTCATTAAACCTTTATTATTTCAAACTTCTTTACTTTTGGTCTTTAGTGCATGTGACAATGGGAAATTGCAGAAATGTTATGTTGAGTTGACAAAATATATGTTTATTAGACATTTACAATTATGTAATGCTTTTTTTTAAAAAAATTAGTTTAACTTTTTTGTAAAATAATCACTCAAAAATTACTGATTATTCACACTATTTCATCTACTTTCACCGATAGCACACACAATAATTATTTTTCCCTTTATCTTCTCTAATGTTAAAATTCATTTTTCATATTCTTTTTTATTCTTCTAAATTCATTTATCTCTTCTCATGGAAGAAAGGAACATAAATCTTCCTCCATGAAACCACACCAACCAACCTTTTTGAACATGTGCTTCCGTTTAAACTTTTTTTTTACTATGACATATAATTACAGACGCGGGAAGTCACACACTTGATTAAGAGATGTTAACGTGTCAAGTGTGAGTTAAAGTTCTATATAGGATGGAAGAGTGGATTTTGAACACCATATAAGTAAGATGACCCATATACATGATGCCATAAGATTTTGGGTAAAGATGTGATATCAACCTCACTTGTGTGGTTTCTACTCTAATGTGGTGATCAAACTCAGTGTAGAATCGCTCGCGAGTCCCACATGTGCGTTCTAACTTATTTCTTTTAAGAAAAATTAGTATTGTAATGGGAATGTGTACGGACTACATCGGGATTGTAGGAATTTATGGCACATGGCTGCTGATATATTTACAGCTTATACAAAAAATGTTTTGGCGGTAATTTGAGAATTGGTGGCTGAACTATTGGGAAATCATATGGTCTTCAAACTATTGTCTTCTAATTTTCATTTGAATGAATGACACTGGTGTCATTACTTATTTTCATTAATTGCTCTTGGTAATATTTTTTCAAATTAAATAAAGAAAATAAGTATAAGAACATGGTTTGTTTCTGCAGTAGCATAAACACCTAAACTGCTCTAAATAAGGAACAATTTTTTTCAACAAGCTTCACATTATTAGGTACTTATTTTCATGATAGTCATTGGTTGTTATAATTGTCATCTATGCATTTCATTAAGACTTAAGTGCCTTATGTTCTGTGGAAGATGTTGGTGATTGTGTTTTCTTGATGATC
>Ga0228711_1009605_pt1 | contig 13045 bp, 4 predicted proteins | sample MedpolnodulmetaG_2_FD_177996 | JGI IMG/M metagenome (GOLD analysis project Ga0228711, IMG submission 177996) | Root nodule microbial communities from Medicago polymorpha collected in Santa Monica, California, United States - brown nodules | ecosystem: Host-associated > Plants > Roots > Nodule...
AATTTAATTTTGATTGTTTTTTTTTTTTTTTTGTGTAATTAAAGTTGGCATTGGATGATAATTTTTTATTTTTTTTTCCTTTCAAAATTTACATGAGATTTAGTTCATGTTTGGATTCGTGATGAGTTTGACGTAATAGGTGTTTGTTTACGCAGTACAATTGCATCATATTCATGTCTTGAGAGAAGCGATTATTCTTAGCTTCTGATTTTCACTTTGGAGTAGCTTTGAAACACACGAAATTCTTGTTAGACGCCAAACCAAACCCTCCAATAATACGGTTAACCACAATTTTATAATTACGTTAAATCTTCCATGATATCAATATGCACATTTTGTGTAAAATTTCTCTTTAACTTTGCTTAGAGATTGAATCATAGAATTGTTGAATGTGTTGTGGGGTTAGTTAGTCTAGATTTGGAATATCTTTTTTGGTTAGAGCTAAAGTATGGTTATATTATATGGATGCCTTTTCTTTAGGTTTTATTTTGTGGCTTGATAAAGTTAAAACTGAATTTTGAAATTTGTAAGAACTAAACTTAATGAGAAGAGGATGACGTGGGTGTTATTGCGCCTGCATGGTATGGAAAGGTGACGCAGAATATAAGTTGGCAAAGTATTGTTCCGTATTTTCTTCGTGTAGAAAAAAAGAGGGTGTGGGTCTCACACGGCATAGACTTAGTTGAGACGGTGATGTTTATGTCAACAAGATCAAGTCTTCGTGGATTGGCGGAGTTGTTGGAGACTTGGAGCATACTTTTGATTAAATTAAAGTATAAATACTAAACTTTGCTGTTTTTTGGCTTCTCTTGAACTTGAACAGAATAAGTTTAGACTTAAAATAGTGGATTTTAGCTTTACTAATTATATTGGAGGGTCAAGGCCAAAATCAAGAAAAGAAGACAAATCATAATAATCAAAGAATGTATACTTAAGTAAAGTGGGCTAGGAACATCAACTACATGAATTATCAAAAGAACCTTGCCCGTATTGGTAAACTCCGAAATGTAACCGATTTTATTGAGCTGATCTCGTAGTGAACTCGGCTTATTTTTGAGAAGTTTTTCTTTTCATCTTGGTTTTTATATTCCCTTCATTTTTTTGTTGTTCTGATCATGTCAAATATTTATTTTATAATTGAGTTACAATTTTAATTAATTTATATATTGTTCTTTTACGAGTGTATTTACTATTATGTCACATATATTACTTTTATTAAGCAGTAAATTTGTAAGAGTCTACAAGTCAAATTCGCATTGACAATGAGTTTTCTTCACTCTATACTTTGAAAACTTTTGACACATGCATACCTGACCAAAGTTAATTCCAATCTTAGCATTGGCCAGAGTCTTATTTCTAGAGAAGCTGTTGGATTAATCAAGGAGGCAATATATTGGCTAGTGAAATATTCATACCACCCATAAATTTTGAATGGCAGACATTATTGCTGGCCATTTCTCAATGGCATTGTGGATTTTCAGCTTTCCATATGTCTTCTTGATGGTGGCTGGAATAAAATAAGTGTATCGCCCCTACTTAAGGGACTCATTAAAATTGTGCTCATTATCTATCAAGTTTATCTTAATTTTTAACTATATCCTCAATTAAACAATGATTAAAAGTAACTTGTGAATGATGCTATTATTTTTGCGATCTTAATCCTCGGGAATTCGGATGGAACGTTAGTAAAATCAAATAAAAAGTTGTTTCAATGAGAGATGTATTTCAGATATTTCCGATTAACTTGATCTTAATTAAAGTTCATAATGTAGGAATTCTATTAAAAAACTTCTGGTAAAGTTGAGAAAAAGGCAGACCAATTCCATTTCCATAGGAACGTCTGGAAAAATAGAAGCAAGGCAAGACAATATAACGTGGTCTGTTTCCAAAATCAATGGTTACAGATCACTAATGACGATGTGCCTGGAATTGAAATATTGACAGCAGCATATAGCTGAAAATGAACTTCAAGAAAATCTTGTATGAACTTAGCGAACTAGACACAAAGTTGCATGTATACTTACTTCTCTTGGAGGCACTATTAACCTCACTTTATTTCATAAACATGTATAATCTAATTAGTATACTATCATTATATCAGTAACACAGCACTACGGTTTGTGACAAGTGAGGGATGCAAGAGGTGTACCTACATTCTTTGAGAGGGTGATGTTGAAACAGGTAAATATGGGAAGTGAATATTCACCATTTCCTTTTTCAATTATGAAAATTGGGTTTTAATATGTCTTTCGTCCCTGCAATTAGACGTCGTTTAAAAGTTCGTCCCTGTAATCGCTAATCCTGGCAATTTACCCGTGCATTGTTTAATAATTTAAAATTTCGTCCTTTCACCAACTTAATCACTGCCACGTCACTTAGGGGTGTTCGCGGTGCGGTTTGGTTCGGTTTTGAGCATAAAAGTCATCTAAACCGCGAGATAAAAAAGCACGTGGTTTGGTTTGGTTCGGTTGATTTTTAAAAAGTCATCCAAACCAAACCAAACCAATGCGGCTTGGATTGGTTCGGTTTGTATGGTTTATCGCGAGATAAAAAAATATTACATTAACTCTAATATTCGATATTTTTGCGGTTTGGTTTGGTTTGGTTTGGTTGCTGAGATGCAAACCGCAAACCGAACCGAACCGTGCGGTTCAATGCAAAAGTCATCCGAATTCATCCGAACCAAGTGCGGTTTTTTGCGGTTTCGGTTTGAATTGGTTTGGTTTGCGGTTTTTTTATTGGGTTGGTTCGGTTTTGAACACCCCTAACGTCACTGATTAGCTGACGTGACAGTCTGGCTTAACAAAACTTGACATGAATGGACGAAAATACCCCTGGCTTCTCAGACAAACGCGGAATTACCAATTTGCCCCCAAGTTAATCTTCTTCCTCACCAATATCGTCTCTTTGATAGCTTATCAGAATTTCATATTTCATAAACCTCAACTTCAATTTCACTATCTCTGAAGATCAAAACCCATGGAAGAGGAATTGTGGGTCTGGTAGCTTCTGATTGGAAACTGAACATTTCAATTCCCATGGCTCAAATTAAATCCGTTTGATACCCATTAATTCTCATGAAGAAGAAACCCAGTTCTTATTTGTTGAAAAACCTTGGTTGATCTGTTCATCTTCAAGAAAATTGGAAACTCAGTTTCAAGTCAAAGTTTTAATTTTTTAAGTTTAATTTTATGTTTTGATTATCGGATGAAAGTAAAATCATTTATGGGTTTCAAAATTGCTATCACCCAAATTTTCATTGCAATGGTAAGCATTTTTCCTCAAATGATGATTCTCGGTAAAGAGAAACATCATGGAGCCACCCTCTCCTTCCGACCCTCTGGCAACAACGACAACGTCGGTGACGATAACAACAATGACGGCGTCGACATCAAAATAATAATTAAATCTATGGGTCTTGGTATATCTGAAAATCCCTATAAGGCTTAATAGCAGAAGGAATCTCTTCCGTATGAACAAACAACCACACATTCATACCTTTCATACATGGCTTCATCGTCTCCCATTGTGTTCCTTCAAGTGCTTTATACACCAATGTGTTCTTCGCAACAACGAGTGTCGTTGTTTCTGGAAGAGTTTTTCGTAGTCCTTGAAATTGTTTCACGGTGAAGCCTTTGTAGTTGATTCCGGCAAGAAGGCAACGGTTTTCAAGCTGTTCTTTTACGGTTTCAACGGTTTCTTCTTTCTTTGTGCGTGAAATTGCGGCGTTGATGGATAAACGGTGGGTTTTGGAAAGGATGTGGGTGAGTTGAATGGGTCGGATTTGGATCGAAAAGATTGGGTTTTAGTGGATGGAAGAGAGAAGCTGAGAAGGAAGAAGGTATTGAAAAGAGGGGTACTTTTGTCATTTCGCACAGCTCTGATAAGATGAGGGGTATTTTTGTCACTTCAAGCCATAATTTTGCTAAGTCAACGAGACATGTCAGATGTTTAGTGACGTGGCAGTCATTATGTAAATTAAGGGACGAAATTTTAAATGATTAAACTTTGCAAGGTAATTTGCTAGGATTAGCGATTATAGAACGAATTTTTAAACGACGTCTAATTGCAGGGACGAAACACATGTTAAGACATGAAATTTTTTGAGTAATTTGAAGTGTGTGGAGTTTATTTAAACTCCATCTATTGTGACAGCATCATGTTTATATTATCAAAACTATAGTAGTGTTTATATAAAAAACAAAGTAAAGAACGAAATCGAAATTGAAAAATAAATATGATCAATTCCGCAAATATGATATCAAGAGTAAGGCCTTGAGCATCAATGGCCAAAATTCGTATGCCTTGGCTCATATTGTCGGTTAAAAGATAGACGAATTATTATTATTCATTGAAATTATGACAAAACTATAAGATCAATGAAATTGTGGTGTAAGATAAATATTCCATTAATAAAACCCTTTTTATCTTTCAAAATCTGGGGAATACACCATGCTACATTGTATACAATTGTTCAATGGCCAAAGAAATTAAGGAGAAAAATGCTAACACTAGCAGCTGGTAGGAATCGGGCCACGCCACAACCACCAATTCTTCTTAAATCAGTGATCAGTCTCATGCTAGAACAGGAGTGAAGCTTGAAGAGCTTTGCAAACTAGCAGCATATTCTCGTGCCCACAAGTCATAGTGAATAATTTCCTCAAGGGAAGGTGAGGTCAACAATTCATCTTGATGCTTCTGACATGTTAGCTCCACAACCTTGAAAATATCCAAATAGCTAATCCTGGAAATAGCAAAATAACTAATTAAATGTGGATTTAATGATCTAAATCAACAAGAAGACACATATTGTAGCCTAAAGCCTATGAAGTATGGAGCACTGTCAATTTCAAAAAGGAGCCGTGCACACGGCACATGTATCAGACAACGTTAGAACATGACACAATTCCTAATGGTCATGTTTTGCTTGGAATCTTCTAAGATTGTAAAGAACTGAAAAGTGCTGGTAAAAATCAAAGTAATATGGCACATAATCAAGGATTCAAGACCACAACAAATGCTAATAGATATCCACCCTGCTGAATACAGATGCAAGTTATATATATATAGGAGGCAATTCAATAAGTATGAAGGAATTTTGATGCTTTGTGAAAGCAAGATTCGGGGAGAGTCAAATGGAATAACTTCTCACAAACCTGGAAATGAGTCAGTATTTTGGGTTTTAAAAACTTTGTATTTGCATGCATAATTATCTCTAGGTTATGGTGGGATGGAAGTAAAACTTATATTTTGAAGGTTTCTTATAACTGCAGTATTTTTTAAATGCAATCAATATTCAGCACAATGCTTAGTGAACTTGTAAGTTGTAATGAGTAAAATAACAAAAATATTACTCTTACTTTTCATCAATAAACATCTCTACAGCTTTCTCATTTGCTGCACTAAGAACACCTGTCATGGTGCCTCCAGCACGGCCAGCAGCATAGGCAAGATTCATGGATGGATACTTAATGTTGTCAGGAGCTTTAAAAGTAAGTGAACCAAGCCTGCATATTCACATTTCAAATACGGCTCTGTCAAACAATAAATTTTCAAACTTCAAAAACTCTATGCCTAGGTGGATCTGTCTATTTTCTTCAGTATGAACTAAGGAAACGAAATTAGGGGGAAAATAACCGTACTTGCAAAGATCAAGCCGAGGCCAAGTGACTTCAGAACAATAGACTCTGTCAGGCCATGATAATGTATAAAGGATTGGCAAACGCATATCAGGCCACCCCAATTGTGCAAGAACAGATGAATCCTAGAAAGGAAAAAATAATTAAGTATTAGATTAATATTTAACAACATTTAATGATTATCAAAAGATGGCAGCCAACACAACATAGTATAAGGTCTAAACCTGTGTTTCAATCATTGAATGTATGATTGATTGTGGATGAATGACAATGTCAATATCATCATAATCAGCTCCAAATAAGTAATGTGCTTCAATTACTTCTAGACCCTACAAAAGAAGTAGAACAAATTTACTATATACTCAGGAAATTTAAATCACATAATCATACATATATCATAAGAAAGAAAGAAACCTTGTTGAAAAGTGTAGCAGAGTCCACAGTTATCTTTTTCCCCATACTCCAGTTGGGATGTTTTAATGCATCAGCAACTTTAACATCTTTCAGTTTCTCAACAGGCCAATCCCTATTAATCATGAAGCGAAACATACTTACAGTCATGTAGATCATATAGGGTCTACAATAAAACTAAGAAAGGGAAATTCAAGGTTTTCCACGATCAATGGGTTTCCATCATGATATGAAAAATTGGCAGGAAGCAAAATTCAGACATACATAAGAAAGTTTAGAGTGCCATAATTCCCTTTTGGTTCCTTTTCATTTCAGAAAAGATAAATGTATCCAACATAAAAAGAAGCAACTGAACATGGGAGACAGGAAAAGTGCTGCCACTCAGGTTTATTTTACATACCTAAAAGCACCTCCGGATGCAGTTAGAATGACTCGCCTAAGTGCACCCTCTGTTAACCCCTGGATACACTGAAGCGAAAAATCGTTTTTCCATTAATAAATGAAGCAGGGGATGAAATAATTGCTTAAGTTTAATAAAACAGATGCTGAGGCCAGAGTATAATATGTGAAATATATAAGTCAGGGTATCTATAGTCCACTACTCTTGTTGCACACACAAATTTGTAATGCAGTATGTGATTTTGTACCTGAAAAATAGCAGAATGTTCGGAATCAGCAGGAAGTATTTTTACGTTATGCTTCCGGGCAAGAGGAAGGACAAAAGGACCTCCGGCAATTAGTGTCTCTTTATTGGCCAAAGCTATGTCTTTTCCAGCTTCTATCGCTGCAACTGTTGGCTAATAAAAAAATGAGAGGAATTTCAGCAATCTAATATATATTGTGTGATAATAGAGATACAATCTTAATTGTGTCTTTTCTCGCTGATTAATTTTTCTACGATTTTTGTCGCTAATAAATAAACAGTCAAACAAGTCCTTGAAAGATACCACATCAGTCGTAAATAATAGTACACGAATGGAAAGATGAAATCATGAAAATCACACACATGATCCCCAAACATGCATTTAGCCGTCAAATTAGTCCTTGAATGTCTACTCCGCCGATTGAATTAGTCCCAAAGGTTTGTAATGTGTGAACTGACTTAACCGAAAAAGACACATTCAAGGTTTTTGTGTGTAATTTCCAACATTTAATGACCAAGTTCATGCAATGTGGATCATTGATGGATAGCAATATATACACAATGACATTCTTTACTTAACAATTTGTGGATCACTTTCCTTTCAAACTCAATGCCCTAATATAAAAATAAGACTGATAAGAACGCCTTGCAATTTTACATGTAGTAAGATAAGACCTGGTTGTTATCATTGATGTTTCGCTACCATTGTTGTTATTGTTGTTTTGTTTTTTATTTGACTCAGTTGTTACCATAGTTCAAATAAATAAATTTGACAAGCAAATAATAATAATAATAATGAATATTATAATATAATAGCAACAACAAGATCAATGTTCTTCAAAGTTCAAATTGTTGGATGCAATTAACGAAGTTAATCTAAAAAGCGTGTAGGTGCATGCACACGGAAGATCTCTTTTGTAGCATAGCAAATAAAACAGTTACAAAAGAAAGCCGAAAAAGGGGAAAAGAGGTTACCTTTAGTCCTGCACAGCCTACTATTCCCGTGACAACAGTGACTGCATCCGGGTGACGTGCAACCTAAGAATATACAAGCAATAGCTTATGAAAAACGATATTGGTATTCTAAACCAAATTGCAAACAAACCAGATGTCCACCTCAATGACGCCTTGTTCTCCCGGGATGATCTCAGGTTTTTGTTCAACATCTTTCAAAGCTTCTTGAAGTTCAGCAAGTAGAGACTCGTTTCTAACAGCAACAAGTTGTGGCTTAAATCTTTTAACCTGTGTAACATAAATTCCAAGAGATTAATCTTTTTTCCCATAGTTGGCAGTATATTCAAAATTTGAGATACACTGACTGAACCTTAAACTTGTTTAGTGAACGTTTAAGAGAAAAAATAATGAAATCTGTCATAAATGCTTAAGAGTGAAAACAAGATTTTTGAAAACAGAAACAGGAAGATGATTTTCAATGTAACAACAATTATTCTGTTGAGACATAAAGTAACAAACCAATACATAACATGGTCGAAGTGAATTAATTACCTGATCCACAAGAAGAGTAATGTTTGAACCAGCTGCAAGCGCGACAACTCGAAACTTATCTGGATTCTCCGCGACAATATCTAGTGTCTACAAAAGCATACAGGGGAAAATGGAAAATGAAGCAGTAAATCATAAATCGGTTCTAATTGATGAGAGAGAGGGTACATATAGCAGTACCTGAGTTCCAATTGAACCAGTACAACCCACAATGGAAATGGGTTTAGGGCCTTCCCAAGTCTTGTTACCTAATTCTGGGATTGCTCGTCCTGGCCATGCTGGTGGTGGTCCTGATGTTGACTGCACTGAACAGTAAACTCTTGTTCCATTTTCTTTTCTTTTCAAAGCAACACCGCCTGAGAATCAAATTAAACATAATAAATAAAACAAAACATCATGGAGGGGGTTGAATGAAGAAAAGAAATAGAAATAACCTAGGAATTTAGGAGTGAAGCGGTTAGACTTGAGGGGGTCAGTGAAAAAACTGGACTTAAGTTCAGCTGGAGAAGACAAATTCAGAGCCATCACAAAACAAAGGTTGATGTTGTAGCTAACTTGAGTTTGAACAATAAAACCAAAGAGAGTGCAGTGTTCTTATGTAACAAGATGTGGTGGTGACAGAAAATGGGTTAGAGTTTTTAATATTTGTAGCCGAGACAAGAATCCACAATGGATGTGGTTTCGGACAGCATCAACAGGGTATTATTATTTGTTAATTAATTAACTAATTATTTATTTGTGAAAGAGAGGTGAGGGGTAATATATAAATAGATTAGAATGAGGACGAAATAGAGAGTATGGACGAGGGTCCAACTTGTGGAATCATCGTTGGTTCACTTCTCATATATTCCCTTTGATGTTCCTTCAAAACAAAAATATCACCTTGATGTGATTATGTGAAACTCAATTACTTTTTTTTACATTATTTTTTATTTTAAAAAATTTAGTAGCTAAATTCACTTTGTGCGAGATGAACAACTTTTGTTGATCTAATATATTTCATTTTAGCTTGTTTAAAAAAAAAAAAACTACACCACAATTTGAGTTTTTTTTATCATCTGAATTATATCATTATTCATGTTTGATAAAATAAAATCATTTTCTTTAATTCAAAAGTCGTCTTTAAAAGGTTTTGTCTGTATTTGTTTCAAGGAGTCTTTTACTAGTTTTCTATTAAATTGGTTTCTCTCCATCAAATACTTCTCTCCCATTATCTCATTCACTAAAATTTGTGGTAGATAATTATCGTTGTTCATAAGTTAACTTTAAAAACTGATTTTTTTAATTATAAATAATTATAAATAAAATAATCTTTTAATTATTTTATCTATAAAAAGAGTAATTCACTTTAAAATATAAAATTAGTATATTTTGGATAAGTATGAAATTTCAAAATATTAGTAATTAATGAAAAAATCAATAATTATATCATATGAAAATTCATAACAGATTGTACATTGATCAAAATACCACTCCTTGTTTTAATTATTTTTCATGTTAGTATCATTTCCTTTAAAAGAGTCAAATTCAAAGAATTAAGACAGGCGGCTAGTCCAAATTTATTTTTTTCTGACAAATGCTAGTCCAACATGTTAAATGGAGAATCTGTCATGTGACTGATCTGAATTTATATATACTACAGTCTACAGTAATAGTTAACATTTTTTATTTCTGAATTCGTTTAACAATTGTTAGTAAATTTTAGTTTGGAACTAAAGATTGTCAAATTTTGAACATTTGAAAGCATGTATATTCGGTCCCGTAAGCATAACTCAATTATCAGAGACATGCATTGTTATATGTGGGGGTTGAGGTTCGAACTTCGGACATCTCACTTATTCTTCTTAAAAAAGAGAATTCTAGTCAATAAGCTACCTAACCAAAAAAATAAAAAACATATCTATTCTCTTTTTTTTTTTAAGGAAAAAACATATCTATTCTCTGTTAAATAATTTAAATATTAAATTATGTCTAAATTGTTTAATCGTTTAATGCTTGTATGTTTGATTTTGTATTTTATCTTTAACAACTATCTTCATTTTCCCTTAAAAAAATTATCTTCATTTTTTTTCTCTCCTTTTTATTAACCAGAGATACTCTAACCTATCAGATAAATATGACATTGACCAACCACAAATTTTTGTTGTTTTGTATACTTGTGACATTGTAATTGATTAATGTCACCAACCACAATGTCATCCAAGTATTTTTCATCAAGTAAGAGAGTATACAAATTTAGATGGATTGTAACTTGTAAGCAAGAAACGTGTATCTCCCACCTAAACGAAAATTAATTCAGAAGTTTGCATAATAATAATGTAACACGGAATGTCTATAGTCTACCCGCTGTGTATGTGAATCATGCAAATAAAGAATTTTAATTTGGACCCTCTAGTATGCTAGTATTTTTCTTTTGAGGGGTTTATTCCTCACCTCCAAATAACTCCATATGACAGCAAGTCATTTAAAGAACACAACCTATGTTTAAACTCAACCTATGTTAGTACTTAGTATCTAATCTAAATATAAATGTACACCTATTTTAATTTAACGTGTACGTGGTTGATTTTACTTATACTATTGTGTTGTAGACGGAGTATCTAAATAAATAATATGTGCATTACACCTTTATTACGACAATAAACTTATGTTATATCATTATCAATAATTCAGTTGATAGGAACCTCGCATTATATATAAGTGTTGAAATTTAATCTTTGAATTTTTCATTTATTCGTCTTAAACGATGAATTTCTAGTCATTAAACTACTTAAAATACAAAGTATCACCTCAAGAACCTAAGAAAAAGTTATACATGTGGCCAATCCAGTTAGTTCATGAATAACACAGTTGGATTCTCTCATAGTAAACTCAAAATTTCAACAGTGAATGAAGATAATTTTGCAGGATTATTACACTTATTGTATTATTTATTTATAATATTTTATATTCAATACATATTTATATCGACATAAAAAAATTAAAAATATATATTATTATACTCTCTCCGTCCCAAAATGTAAGGAAAAATGAGTCAACATAAATTGATGTATTTGGTACAAATTTTGAATCAAATACATTAACTTTTGTTGATCAATTTTTGCTTATATTTTGAGACAGATGGAGTATATTTATTTCTTGGTTATAGTAGAAAATATTTTATTTCTAAGTTCAAATAACAATTACATGAATATACACCAATAGCAAAACATTGGCAAAATTTATTTATTTTTTATATCCAAAACACTAATTACAGTAATTTTTTTACAAAAACTAATTAAATGCACATGTAAAAAAGACATATCGTGGGTATATAGAAATCATAGTTTTAAATACCATTCGAAAATTATCAATGTTTAAGATTAGAGATAATATTTATTTTGATCTCTGAATGTATAATGAGTAGACACAATTATCCTTTTTTTAAGAAGCTAAATTAGCTCACCTAAATTGACACCAGAAAGAATCGAATCTGAGACCTCGAGAAGGAGCAAACTCTCAGGTCAATACCACCAGACCAACCCAAATAAGTTAGACACAATTATCTATTAATGTATTGAAATTTTAAAATAGTCTCTAATTGCACATTATGTTAGTCAAAATAGTATCTTGCATTAAAATATTTGATTAATATTATCATATAAGTCTCTCAATATACATATTATCATATAAGTCTCTATATGTTCGTTTTTCTAATACTCACTTTTATGGCAAAAGAAGGAGAAATAGATAATTAACATAAGACAATTTCTAGTTGCATCCAAAAAAAATCTGGTTACACCTCTAAAATGACCAAAGTATTCCTAAAATGAAATTTATTTTCAATTATATCAAAAATCACGTAGCTCTCGCAAACTAAGTTAGTTTATGTATTCTTTCTATGTGAACACATCTTAGTGCGATGTTTATTTGATTCAGGTTGAAATATTTGCTTTAAGCAAATGCAGATCCGATCAATGACAATGATTTTGGGGTCGTCAACATTGCAAATCCGGAGACATGAGTTTTCTAGACATATATAATCATATTTGTAGGCATATGCACTTTGCCGTTTTATGATATTAGCATGGACGCTGTGAATTTGTTCACAGATTCATCATTTTTGTTTTTAGCGAATTTAAATTTGTACTATATCGATGTACTCTATCAATTTGAATGAATGAATATCGTTTATTTTTGTAAAAAAAAAATGTCTCTCAAGTGACCCTCAATATAAAAGGGAGGTAGTATGATATATCTAAACTTAATTAAATACTAGACCTTATATACTCAATCACTTTATTAAACAAGTTGGTGTTATACAAATATATACACAAATTAAATTTACGGTGAGAATTAATAGTTCAGTTCAAATATGAGAGCAAACGTGATTTGAGAATCTTCTAATAAAAACAAAAAATATTAAATATACTATAAGATGCTTTAATGGTCCTGGTTTTGGCATTAGGCAAATGCAAACTTCTGCAAATACCGCCTTTCATTTTTTCTTTAATTTGTGATAAAGTATATGGCTATATATTCGTTAACTGTTAACATATCTCAATTGATAAAGTTATTGCAATACACAAGTTTGAAATTCAAATTTTATATTCCACATTTATTCATTTTAAAAGATGAGATTATAGTCATTAGATTATTTGGAGAAAAAAGTATATGACTCTGTTTGTCAATATGACCACGTGTTGTAGTGCTAGCGAAGATAGATATAATTCACTCTCAAACAAAAAGATACACCTTATGGTTTAATGGTCTTATTGTGTTTACTAATTATAAGTAAATGGTAAAATGGATTCACACTATCTATATGGGTGCTTTTGTGTTTCTAAATTAAAAAGAGACAATCGTGAAA
>Ga0228711_1009607_pt1 | contig 13043 bp, 6 predicted proteins | sample MedpolnodulmetaG_2_FD_177996 | JGI IMG/M metagenome (GOLD analysis project Ga0228711, IMG submission 177996) | Root nodule microbial communities from Medicago polymorpha collected in Santa Monica, California, United States - brown nodules | ecosystem: Host-associated > Plants > Roots > Nodule...
TTTAAAATGGGGGGGTTTTTTTTTTTTTTTTTTTTTGGAAATGATGCTTGGAACATTTCCTTCATAATTAACTTTACGATACATGCTAATGTATAGCAAAGCATGAGCGTCCGCTTTGGCCTATCAAACATATGGTGTCGGATTTTGTATTTAAAATAAATAAGGAAAATTATATGGTGAAGTCGTGAAAATGACTTTTCTGATGAAGTTAACACTATAACATCAAAAGTGTAGTGAGTAACACCCCATTGTTTGTACAGTGGCATCAAAAGTTCAGTCCCCATAATATCATCAATTCATCAGATTAACAAGACTACACTTAATCTAATTTTATCCTACCTTATTTTAAGTGTAACACCCCACAAAGTGTAACACTTAAGACTATCACATAATATCATTAAATCTGTTTGCATGTTAAAGATGCCAACAATAAAATAGTACCTATAAGTCCAAGATGTTTCAAGCATTACTAGATGAATTACTATTGATCATTAATCAGTAATCAACAATTTAAAAATGAATCAAACATTAAAATCAAAATTAACTTTTTTAAAAATGTCAATTTTCTGGCTGCACCGTAGAAGCTCCCTAATAATAATTGTATCTTTGCTAAAATACATAATTATTAAATATATCTAAAAAATCAATTATTTCTTATAAATAGGTCTGGAGGATTTAGTACATGAAAAATTGAAGACCCTCCTCTGTTTTTGACATGACAGAAACTTAAGCTATATATGCCTGCTTCTGCCTGTTTCATTTCTTTCTTTCTTCACAGCGAATCTAGTCGGTAAGAGGAGTTGTGTTCATCCAATCTTATAACAAGTAGCAATTTTTAATTAATGTGGGATTCGCACCAAGTTAAAATAAAATGCCAAATTCCGAAAGTTGAATTGAAAGGTGAGAAAGAAAAGGAGGATAAAAAAAGAGATTTTTGTTTTCTTGGGGAGATGCTGAATTAAAAGTAAACTGTGCTGCATAATAATAGCATTTGCTTTTTACTACTTTAGCTGGATGGTCCTTGTTTTGTTGATATAATGAAAAAATGTACATATCATATATAGTGGCCATGCCAGCATATAGGAATGGGAAAAAAAGAAAACGCTAACGTTGGTACCACCGAATTTACTATTTCTTGCACGTTGTTTGTACTACTACATTACTATTACTATTACTAAGAGGAGCAGTATCAAGATACTGGGAAGATGGTTTGTACTCCTATATGCTTTAAAACTTTATGAGTTTCATTTAACAGTTCTTACTGTATCCTATTTAGTGACTTTTTTTAATGTACATGTACTACCACATAAGGGAGGAACAAGATATACTATGGAAGGTGCTATACTGTTATTTACTCCATTATGCAGAGCATATTTTTTTTATTGAATAATAATTTGATTAAATAGTTATAATAATAAACTAAGAAGAGGCTTATTATGGCATGATTCTCTCAATATTTTAGGCATTACTTGCACTATCCATCATTCCATCCTTTCTATGTTTTAAAAAAATAAGTAGTTTTTTTTCCCTCAAGTATCCTTAGTAGAAAGTTTGAGATTATTTCTGGGGTATGGGGGAACACTTAAGGGATTGACATCTCCAACAAGTGCTCTTCAATATACACTAATAAAGATCCAACTCATAACCATATGTCTAACGGACCCACAGTTATCTTCTAATTGTGTCACATACATCATCAACCCATGGCTAAATTCAAGTATTAAATATTATAACCATGTAATCCATTAATGTTTAGAAAAAAATTTATGAAATTGTAGAAAAAATAATTATGAAACGATAAATTGAAAAATTGCAATAGTGCATAGCAACAAAAAAAAAGTAAAGCTCATTTTTTTACTATAAAATTAAAGCCCGTTGTATTCGCATTTTTTTCTTTGAAAATAACTACTTTTATTCTCCGGTCAAAATAAACATATCCTTAATATAAATTAGGCATTTTTTTTTAAGGATAAATTAGGTAATTATTTATTGACATTTGTTTATTGGATACACCCATTTGACATCCCATTGAAAATTATTTTAATAATAAAATTTATTTATTTATTATTTAAAATTGTTTTTCATAATTAATTTTAAAAATTTAACAATATGGATGGTACAGTTCGTCAGATCTCTGTCTCCCTCCTCCGTGAGATCACCAGAGGTCCGCTACATTAGGATCCAACGTTTGTCATCAACCACCACCATGAGAGAGAATGTGTGTTCAATGTGTAGGGCTGTCAACCGTAAAATTGGTGTCCGTGTATTACTAGTCATATAAATGTAACAATTATTGAATTGAGTAATGATGTTTGTATAACCATTTTGTAAAAACTTTTAGGTCATTTTTTTTTCTTCTCTTTTCTTATTGGTAAAACACAACAAAAAAAAGAAAGAAGAATAAAAAGAGTAAGAACAGTATCAAAAATAATTGTTTAAAAGTTGTCATAAATTATTTAGTTTGCTAAATCATTTGTTTACTAGCGCGTGTGCGGGTTATTTGCACAAGCATGTTAGCAAATGTTGTCACTTTTTTTAGCTGATAACAATATGTTGTCACATTTTACCCAAAAAAAAACATGTTGTCATTATTTCCACAGTTGAAATAAAATGGAAATACACAGAAAAAGATTATTCGATCGTTTGTTATTATCTGGAGAAAAAGAAATCCATAATATTTGCTCAATATCAACGCGGTTTAGAATTTGCATCAATAGGGATCTTACTTTTTGGTTAGGCATTTTCATTACCAGATAACATTAAAAAATGCACTTTTCATATTTAGACATTATTCCCAATCTTCTTAGCAAAAGAATTTTCCACGTGCCTGCAACTCGTTGAAACAACCCTTTAATTGGCTGCATATATATTTGGCTCCTTGTTTCAAATTCTGTAACGTCAACTATGTTTCATCAATCTTGAATAAGGCAAATGGCTCAAACCATAATCAAAGGGTCACTTAATCCTTGTTGTGTTTCATGGAACTCCTCCAAATCCGACACACAACACAAGTATCAAATCATGGAATATTTTTTCGAATATAACATTTGAAGACTTTGCTTCTCATTACTGTCAATGTATTAGGCAAAACAAAAGCGACATTATCACAAACTCTGTTTGATTTCATAGTTAGTGCTATGTGGATTTAGGGGAAAAAAAATAGTATTGCTCTTACCTGTTAGACCTTGTATTGGAACATGCTACAAGTATGGTAGAACAATTAAGAAGATGATAGTTATTGCCCAAAGAAATTTCTAAGCATACATTTTTTTTCTTTCCAAAAGTAAAGATTCGAAGCACGTGTCATTAATATAATAAACTTTAGGTTTGATTCGCTCTCACCGGTAAATTCTAAGAGAAGTACTTTTAACCACCCGCTAGTTTCTTCCACCACTCTGGTTTTACCAATTTAGTCGGAGAAAATTTCAATTTTAATTTCTTGCAATCATATGAATAAATACAGAAGAGTTTTAAATAGAAAATGTTTGGTGCTCATCTCATGAGTGTATACAATTTAAAAAAAAAAGGAAGAGAAAAAGATAGTGATATAATAAATTAATATGTTGATGATATAATAGAAAGAGAGAAATACAATAAAATAGGATATTGAATGAGTATACGAAATTTAGAGGTATATATGTTCTTTTTAGAGAAAATGTATGTGTGTATCATTGTTGTTTTTTAAGTCTTGAATTTTTGGGCTCTATTAATTACTACATATCGAGTCCTATTTACAAACATCGTACACCACTTGAGAAGAAATAAACAACTCTTCACAAAGAGTTACAATCTTTGTTGAAAAAATTCAAATCATTGTTTTTACTCATGAATAAAACATCTATACATGAAATATCACATCCTAATATTTTAAATTTCAAACTCATGAGGCTTGTATAATTTTATTGTGGATGCCGAGTTTATTGTTATAAACTTTGATGGATATAATATTGATTGATTTAGAGACGTTTTAATCTATATTTTTTTATGGAAGAAATTTGTATCTTTATCATTTGTGGATAAAGCAACTACTAAATGAAATCTTATATCCTCAACTATGTGAAGTGAGATCAAAAAGTTGTCATAGTTAATCCTCTTACAAAGTGAATGTAAAGGAAATTAATATGTGAAATATTGAGGAGAAATGAGATTTAAGTAACTTAAATTAACAATTGATAGGAGGTCAATCTTTGTTAATTTATATTAATTTTCTCCTCAATATTAATATGTGTATGTTTCTTCAGTTCTATACCAAAAAGAAATCGTTGTATCTTGTGAGATTTGTGCATATATGACGCGGATGAATTATCTTTAAAGGCAGTCTAATCGACGCCTCAAATTTTGTGCATCTATTTATTATTTTGTTGGCTTCGTCCGAGTTGTTGTTGAAAGGTGTTGATAGAGTTGTGTTGGTGGCCATAATATACTACATAAATTAATTAAAACTATTAGTATTAGATTAGATAGTTAACTTAAAGGGACACCAGACATTATTCTTAATTTATTGGTGAAGCAATACCCTTCCCAATATAGTATATATTAGTTCGCTGTTTTACATTATTGATTTATATTATGCATGCATTGATGATTGGCCAGTTGAAGAAAAGAAACACAAAACCATAAAAGTTTATAGGCCGTATAGTATAGTATAACATCATAACTACTACAAAATTATGTCAATTAACTAACAGAGCAATGACTATATAAAAAGTCATCTTATTCATGATCTCTGAAATATTAATGTGACTATATATATTAGTTCATGACTCTGTCTCAAATCCATATAGCACCAGCATCCTTCAACATAGGTACTAATTGATTCCTCACATGAAGGCTCATGATTTTTTTAGAACCACCTCTGAATTGTTGTCCTATGAAAACAGCAGGTACACTTGGTTTGCACCCCATTTGAAGCAACTCACTTTCAATCTGTGACCCATTTGTGATTTTATCAAGCTCATAAACAATTGGGTTGGCTCCAAAGCTACGTATCAGTGATGTTACTGAGTGGCTCAAGCAACACGTGCTCTTGCTGAATATCACCACTGGCTTTTCACCAACCATGCTTGTGACTGTGTCCATGATTATGAATATAATAATAGTATACAAACTAGTGATGATTTGATTTTACTTGTGGAAACTAAGCTTCTTTGAAGTGTTATTTATAAGCTTATGATGATGTTCAATGTGGTGTGGTGGGGATTGAATTGTTTTCCATGTGTCACAATAAAAGAATAAGATATATGGTATAACCGAATTCATGAGGATTCTTGATAAATGTACTTTTGCACTGTGCTGCATTTGTCGTAGATAACAAGTTGGCTACCTGTAAATTAAGTTCAATCTATTAAAATCCTAAAGTATCTTCAAGAATAAGATTCATGCTTGGCATATTTCTTTTCTTCTTTTCCAAATCCGTTTATATTTTTGCCTGATCATAACAGGATGATGTAAACAGTATTTAGCCCACTTGTGAGTTGTCTCATACACATGATTTAGATAGCACTGTAGTGTTTCTTACACATACATATATTGTGTAGGATTTTGGCCTTGTTTGCTTCCATTTCACTTAAATTGGGATAAATTTTCACATCAATTATGTGGGTTGTTTTCTATATGGTTGAACCGACATAAATTTCAACCACAAATAGAAAGTGTAAAAAATGGGTGTGTGCAATTTACACACCACCCACACTATGATTTGGAACGTCGGATCATAATTCAGCAGTGCATATTTTAAACTTGTATTTTGGACTTGATTTACAAAGTTGGAACTCTAGCCTGTTGATTTTGATTTGATGGTCAAAATTGTTTAATTGCGTCAAATGTGTGATTCTTTGATTGCCAAAGATGGTTAAAATTGTTTAATTGCGTCAAATGTGTGATTCTTTGATTGCCAAAAATCAAATCCTTTTTAAAAATTGTGCTACTCACACTTAGATTTTTCCTTTTCTTGTAAACTATCTAGTTGGAGCATCTTCTAAGGTTGAGGAGAAAGAAGTGGGCTTGAAAAAAATTAACTATGATGAGACTAGAAGGCGCATCGGAATGTTCAGAGCTCCGATACTACTTTTTCATTTAATGTGAAACTTTTAGCTCAAACTTGAGAAGAAAATTGGTTTTATAAAGTGGTAAAAAAGAGCGTTGAGTAACATACAAGCGAAATGAGACAAATCAATTAATTATGCGTTGATCTTTGGTGAGTGTCATGATCACTCGATAATTTAGGCTCCCCTCATTATATGACACATTAGCCTTTTGTTTTTATTTTAAGATTTGCAAATCTTTCAATTAAGTGAAATTGAATGCTAGAGTTATAAGAACACATAAAATTGTCAAAGTTGAAGATAGGGAACCCTCATTAACCAGACCACTAGACCCCTGAGTTGCTCAACCTATTGGAACGCATCATTGGAAGTTATCTTCTGGATGGCTTGAGGGGGATTTTGCAGCAACGCAATGGGCTGTAAAGCAATTACCTCAACATTACGCCCATGCAGGAAGAGGTTTCTACCAGACATATAATATAACCTTGAAAGGCTAGTAAATAAACATTCTCTTGCACTCCAAAAATCATTGCGCTTGGTAGTTATATCCACATTCAAATTACAAAAGTAACGGAGATGCAGACATAAACTTAAGACCTATGTTATGTCTCTGAGATGTTATCATTTTGGTTTGGTTCCTTGATTAAAATCATAGATTTTTTGGTTGATTGATGAGAGTTATTCCCGCAACATAAACTCAACACCTATATTCTTATCCTTACTCACTAGTCACTATAACTCAAGTATAAGTTGCATGCGAGTTGCGACACTAGGCAAGTAATGATTTAATTTGATACGAAGAATATATTATATATGGTGAAAGTGGTAAAGATATAGAAACTAAGATAGAAAGGGAATAAGAATGTTTAATAGTTATATATATTGGACACTGATAAAGTAAACGAAGTCGATTTTCAGCATACATATTATTTCGACAACGATGTCCTCTCCTAGATGCAAAGCAAGCATATATTCCCCTAATGAAATGTCTTCTTCTTAACATATGTTAAATTTGGTAATTATCCTATATGCGCCAATCAAAACAAGTCTATCAGTGAAATCGTTTACATTTATCAAAATTTGCATGTAAATGTCACAGCATCATTGTCAATTTCTATAAAGAGTAGTGATATTTGAACAACCATTTCATACAATTTTTGTGACAACTTCTTTTTTTTCTCTTTTTATTGGTAAAAAATAATAGAGAAAAAAAAGACGAGAGAGAATAAGAGAATAATGTAAATATAAGAGAAAAAGTTATCACAAAGTAGTTGTACAAATATCATTTCTCTCGAATATTTGTCCAAGCAGTACAATTTCTTTTTTCTTTCATTTTTATTCTACGTGGCAAACTTTGGGGTAGATGATATTTGGTTTAAGATTGGTACGTACAATGTAGTAACACCCCAGTCTTTAAAACAATATTTTTAATAATTTTTGTCCCTCAGAAAATGCAAAATCACAAAGTGAGGTGTATCGGTACTCTTCATTCATAATTTTATAAATAAGTGATCATTTTTTGTGTAATAAATAACAATTTGTCAATATTTATATTTTATAGAACATCATTTTATAAGAAAAAACATCATTTCATTGTTTATAAAAATTATTGTAATTTTTTTACATATTATCGTAAAAAATAATCAATGTTCTTAATTATGAGTGATAAAAATTCAAAAAAAAAAAATTAGTTCGTTGACACTTTTGATGAATAAAATTTAGTAGGGTAGAGTATCGGTCGGGTTTGTGTGGGTTCGGGCCAAAAATGGTGAAGGTATATGAAACCGAGTGTTCTAAAATTGAACCCAAATTCGACCGTGAATAGACACGGTTTGGACGGATCTCGGTTACGACGGGTGGGTTGATTCGGTTATTCACAAAATGATGAAGAACAAGAGATGAGAGTGATGAACAGTTAAGTAAAAACATAACAACACAAAAAAAATTGAAAAGGAAAGAAAAGAAATACACAGCCAAGTGAAGAACAAGTGTGAACGAAGCAAAATGGAGAAGAACAGAAGATGAGAGTAGACTGAAAACGAAAAAGAAAAGAGTAAAGATCAATATATTAGACATACTGCAAAATCTAGCTTCCATGAACTATAAAAGTAAACAAATGATTCAACAAGAGAGAGAAGGCGTGAGTTTTCTCTATGTGCAAGTAGAAAAGTGAAAAGGAATTGTTTTTTGTTTTGATGAAAAAAGCATGTTTTATAATAAAGTACAGTAGTTTTAAAAGTAATAATATGAATAATAGTATAAAAGTGTGGGACTACTGGTATATTCTAGGAAGAGGTAATTGGACTTGACTTTACCGTGTAGCAGTGGCAATGGCAAGAGTGCAGGAGCTTGAGCGGTATGTAGGACAGTGATGTGAGACTCTAGTACTAGTGTGTCACGGGCGGGTATGGACACCACCGGTTTTCATTTTTCAAATCCGAGCCCGCCCGATACTACTCATACTAACTCAATTTTTCAGTTTTTTTTCACCCGACACCCGTATATACCCGCCCGTAAGACCCACGGTTGCCACGGATATTGCGGGTTGCGGACGGGTCTTCAATTTATGCTCACCCCTAATGATTTAGTTATTATAATTATAAGTGATAAAAAAATATATTTTTTTTCAAAAAAACAACTCATTTAATTATTAATTTAAAAAATAAGTGTATCGGTACACTCAAATATATTGGGTGTACCATAGAACTTGCCGTTTAAGATAGACTATTTGGTGTTTTACAGAAAAATAATGACAAAACAGCATAACTTGCACCAAGTTATTTTCAAATTATTATTAAATACCGTTCCCAACTTTTACATCAAATTGTCAATTAATTATAAAACAATTTCAATAATTGAGTACTATAATTAATTTCGACTAATCCACAAATATGATTGTGATCCGGGACTCCGAGAATATTATGTTATAGGACGACTAGTGAGGAAATCTAAATATTCATGAGTTTTCTAATATTTTCTACTTTATAAGACGACAATCATTGCCTATTTATCTATTTTATTAAACACTATTCGAAATGAAATTTAAGCAAAAATGATAGTTGAAAATTTAATATATCTTATTAAAAATTTAATTCACATACATCAACTACATTTTTTTTTCTTATATTTCATTCCACACAAAGTAAGCCTTTGAAAACCATGAAATATAACATTTAAGATAAGAGAAATGCTAGCAACACATATTCAAATCCAACAAAACACTTCAAATCCAAAAATTAAAAAATCACAAACACATTACACAGAATTCTGCTCTTTACTCAAAAGTTTTTTCTCATTTCCAACTGAACTGACCAAAATACTCTTACGCATGTTAACTCACGCTAGTGTTAAATCAGCGTGACTTAACTCACGCAGAGATATACACTAGCGTGAGTTAACTCATGCTGCGGGAGTTAAGTCACGCAGGAACATTTTGGTCATTTCACTTGGGAATGAGCAAAAACTTTTGGGTAAAGAGCATAATTCTTACACAAAATCAAATGTTCATAATCAATCTTAGATCCAAATCCAAACATGTAAACCAATCTCCTTTTAAATCAAATTTGGTGTTGTTTGTTTGGTTACACTGTCAAAATTCTAACATGAGTTTCTGTTCATTTTGGAATTTCGTATAGTCATGAATCATGAAGAAAATTGAAAGTGGGTTATATGAGTAAAATTGAAAAAACAATCGATAGTTGCTGCAAATCTATTTAAAAATCAATAGAATTATTCATGAAGAAAGTTTTGTTCCAAAGGAGAGAGAATAGAGAAAGGGTGAAAAATCGATAACATCTGAGTTGGAAGAAATTGTATGTTTGATTTTTGTTGTTTGTGGAGGTATATAATTTGTCAAATTCTGTTTTTTTTTTCTTTTCTACATGTGATGCTAGATTTCTGCTACCATGGTAGTGATGAGATGGTGTAGAGAGAGGGAGAGGGGGTGTGAATTGTAGAATAATCTGATGTGAAAGGTCTATGATGATATGATATGCCTTAGATGAATCAATGGTAGAAACACACTCATCCACGGTGGATGATATGTCACACTCATCCACCCTAGCCTGAGCCCATCTTACAAACTAATACCAACACAGATCATATTTCATTCATAATAAACTCCCAATTTTAGCTACAGCCAGGAGAATTACATCTGAACATTTTTTTTTATCAACTAGTTAAGAAGTTGGATATTTTAAGTTTTTCTGCAGTTCTCATAAATCAAGCTCAAGGCCTTAACACATCAAACATCAAGTGTTCATTCCTTTTAAAGAAAACGTTCATTTGATCCTTAGCAGCACATACAAAAGCACCTCTGATATAATAAGTCCACCCGGTTATTCAAATCTAGCTTGCCGCATTAGATCAATATATGAAGATTTGCCAAAATCACTCGATCAATCGTTGTCAAAAGAGCATTTGATACAAATTTATTCAAATCTAGTTTAATGATCGATATATGAAGATTTGCCAAAACACTCAAAATCGATCAATGTCGAGCATTTGAAAGATAAGCATCCATAAATTATAAATTATCAATTACAATTAAGAAATGTACAACTATAGGCACATCCAAATCACAACTAAGTTTTCAATTAACCTTCAGCCATTCGCCTGGCTGTTGAGCAAAACGCTACATCGGATATAATAAGCATCCATGTGATATATTTGACACATTTGATCATATTGGGATTGGGACCAAAGAATTATAATGCTCACCAAGCCCAAAAGCATGCATATGGTAAGAAAGCATGATACTGGAACCAGACGAGCCAATACCATCCGCTGATTTATACTCCTTCCCCATCTCCACATCAGGGAAGGACCCTGAAAATATCATAATATGCTTCTTCAGGCAGTGAGTCAAGGCACCAAGCTCTAGTTGTCCTCCCCATATTGCCGTGGACTCTACTTCTTTGCAATAATTTTCAAACTTTTGAGCAATTGATTCATCAGAATCACCTTCAATCAAATTCTCTGACAAACAAAATGGGAGGAAATCCGATGTATGCTTCCTCATGTAAGCAGCTGCCATTTCTCGAAGTTGTTGGAATGTATATGGAGATTTGCCCCCAAAGAGGTGGGCCAACTGATTCTCAACAGCTCTGTAAAGGCAGTGCCCATCAGGCTTTATTTCACATACAGTCAAACCAAGAGGCTTCAACTTCCTTTCGAGTTTCTCATTTTCAACCATGCGATCACTTACAATGTCATTCTGCTCTGCTTGGATTCTCAGTTCTCTCTCTGCTTCTTGTTGAGCTCTTTTGTCACGCCTCTGTTTGGCCTTGCTGACCTTTGTATTCTCAGGTTGACTACTTACAGATACCCCAGCTATGGCCTTCACCAAATTGTCCATATTGCTCTTTTCATTTCCGTTACCACTGCTATAGCCTAATGCAGACAGTTCTTTGGCCTGCTTCTCCTTGAGCTTAGCAGAAAGTTGAGAAACCTCTTCCTCCACTTGCTTTTTCTTAGCTTTTTGCTCAGCCTTGCTACCTCTAGCTGCTTGCTTTTTCATTTCAACTTCTTTTTTCTGCAGTTGTGATATCTCTTTCCTGAAAATACATGTCCGTGTGGACAAATATGCATTGCATGAGAACCATAAGAACCATAAGAACTTAAGAACTTCAGTAGCCCACATGCTTGTCAAATTCAGAAGTCTATGTAAGATCATGGAATATCTGTAAAGTCGCAAGGGTTAACTTAATACAAAACAAAGCAAAAATGGTTATAAATATTGCTAATACACTAACAAAAATAATCTTACATAAAATGTAACATCAAAGCTTGTACGTGTAACATAAAATGTAACATCAAAACTTCAGTAGCCCACATGCTTGTCAAAGGGTTATATCCCCTCCTTTGAACCAAACACTAAATCAGATAATTTTTTTGGAAGCAATCTATAAATTAAACCAAGATGGGTTCAGCATATCAAACCTGGAATAAAACCAAGATTGATTGTTTCTAGGGTTTTATTCAAGCTTTCCGGTTCATGACTTCTTTCATGCTGGGAATTGTGGGGTTGAGACTCAGGACAACAAATGTTAGACGCAGCTGTGAAGTTGAACGCTACAACTATAAGATGTGAACTGAGAACCTTATCATCATTCTGCTGTTGCATTTTATTTTTTTTTAGAAAGCAATGAATTCAGTCATTTTGTCTGGGATAAACCCATTGTTTCAAACCGCTTCAATCATCCTTATATTGGTGATTCCATGTGGGTCTATATAATTCTAGTTGAGCCTACCAGAGTTTCACACAAAATGATGTTATAAGCGAGTTAACACGATTATGATACCTAGAGACTTAAACTCCTAGCTAATTCCAGGAGTAATGTGGAAAGAGTCCAAAAATCAAATGCTGAAACCTGAAGGTGCTAAGGCAAAAGAAGGAGGTACGGGGGGTACCCATCAAGCCAAATGAATCAATGAAAGCAATTGAAATTATATTTAAAACTATTCAAAAATTTGGAGGAACAATCTAGGAAAAGCTCTTGATCAACTCGTTTTCCTTGATTTCTTATTCATTGATGTAAAGGAGAAAAAGAACAGTATCAATTAATGCATTATTTATCAAGGGCAGCAAGCTCAGTGTGTTAAAGAAACAGCAGTAAAAAAAAAAAAAAACAGACAAAATAAAAAGGGCAACCTAGTGCTACAATATAAAGCTTCCACCATGGCAATATCCATACCCAACAAAGGGTCAGAGCTGTTGGGTCTATTGTAGATAGCCTTGTGTAAGCATTGGCAAGAGGCTGATTCCGAGATTCTAACATGTGACCACTTTGTCACAAGGTGATAGGCAAGAAATAAGTGAGAAATAGAGGATTAAACCTCTGAGTGAGTCGGCAACTGACTAGTGTGAATTGTAACTAACCTAGATGGTAATTTAGTTGGAAGGTGAGTGAAATGGAATAAATAGAGGAGGGTAGTAGGCATAGAACGTATTGGGTGCATTTGTTTCAGCTTCATAGAAATAAATTTCTGTTTTTTTTT
>Ga0228711_1009613_pt1 | contig 13038 bp, 3 predicted proteins | sample MedpolnodulmetaG_2_FD_177996 | JGI IMG/M metagenome (GOLD analysis project Ga0228711, IMG submission 177996) | Root nodule microbial communities from Medicago polymorpha collected in Santa Monica, California, United States - brown nodules | ecosystem: Host-associated > Plants > Roots > Nodule...
GTAAAGCTATTGAGCCATCTTTTTTTTTTAATGACAAAATATATATATAAAAATAAAAGGATGAATAGTACAATATACACCCGAAGAGCCGTCAAAAAGACGCTCCAGCAAACCAACACCATGGGATGCACTCGAAAACCCCACAAACGAGGACGGAAGCGCACCCACAACAACACAGAACAAAAAGCAACAAAAAAAAACAAAAGACACCAACAAACCGAGAGCTACAAACGGCAGCAACCCAACAACACCTGCAGACACAAAAAGCAAACAAAGATAACCTGAAAGCCACACCAGGAAGGGAGGAGATGCAACCCTAGGAAAAACAACCACTACAAAAACCCTAGCGGTTCCAACACATGACGGGCTGCACCTCCCACTATTGAGCCATCTATTTCTTATCCGCGATGGAACCAAAGAAACTTATTTAAAAGCCAAATTTGCTAGCTTAGAATTAGTTTCAAGCCATCGGTCACTGTATTTTCTGTGTAGCAATCTCCAAATACCACATGACACATGATAGTTTAGCATCTAGAGAGTGTCCAAACTATGAGTAACTCATTGTAAAACTTCTTGAATGTCTTCAAATGACACGAAAAATATTCAATAACATACATAAAAACATCATATCATGATGTGTTATCAATATGCTTGTCACATAGGTTCATGTTATTGAGGCTAGTATGGTTTGTCCCAAGATAGTTGAAGAAATCTTGTCTTTCATGCTTGAACTCAACGAACTAACGAAGAAACCACGTATTTTGCATGAGTGTTACTTGCTTGACTCATCCATGATCTTTTTGTGTTTAACTTATGTTTTTAATTTCTCATTAAGTTTAGTATTCAATTGCATGTTACTTGTATGAATTATGTTGTTGTGATACTTGAATTAATGAATGTGATGGTGTTTTCTATTCCTAGTGCATCCGTATTACAAAATTTGGATGTTTATTTCGAAATTATGACCGGACAGAAATTTCAAACATTTGGATTATACGATTCGTACAAGTCTGGTCTGAATTTTAGGATTCCGAAATGGTAAATTTGAAAAGAAAAAAATTATATTAGCTTGATAAAAAAAATTCTTATATACTCATCCAACAAAAAGTGGAAAGAGTTAAACTCGTTAAGTTGGCACCAATTAAGATTATTTATTTGTTTTTCATTATTTTATAATTTGAATAATGGAAGACAAATTAAATGAATTATTTTTATCAGCATCAACTCTATGTTTAATTCTATCTATGTTTATCGGGTAATATAGTTGTGTAAAAAACAAAAACTAGTAACTAGCTTGCGCAATAAGTTTAAGATCATTAGCGATTTAATACCTTGCTCTTAGATCATCCATAATGGTGGGTACTTCACCTATTTAGCACTAAGTTAAATAACACCTCTAATGTCAAATGGGTGTCTATGGAGAAGAGTGACTATGGAAGCACTCTCTCCCTCTTCATTTTTCGCAAGTCCCATTTAATAAATCTTAATAAAATAAATAAATTTTGTTGAAATTTAATGATATAATTTTTTTTATGAGATCTATTTAATAATTTCTTTTGAGGCGCATCGGAGAAAATTGATATTTATTAAATATATTGTCATAAAATGAATGATGCAGAAATATGAGACCTATTTAAGCATTCAATTTAAGATGTTATGTTGTGGATGGTCTTAAGACTCGTGGATAACATTTCTGCCTAGCTGCATGGCGACAACAATATATATGTTCCTCGAAAATACGTAGCCGTGTACAATTTTATTTAAGATATCTTTGGTTGGTTTCTCTCAATTCTCGTTCAACTTAGAACCAGTTTTCAGTTATTAACTACACGGCTATACCTTATACCTCTACTTGTTACTCAAGAAACCTTAATAATAATTTGAAAATATGAAACATTAGAAATGTTTCGGAAAATTATCACCATTTATACATATGTCTATCTAGCTTTTGCTTCGAATCTACATATAGCTAGAGTTTCAACTTTGACTATTCTCATTTAATAAAGTTTTTTTTTTGTTGAAGAAATTAACATTAAATTTGTTAACAACTGTCACAAATAATAGGAGCTGTTAGTTTAAACTTTAAAGAACCAGTACAAAGTTGGCTCGCATTTTTTTTTAGCCATCTGTTTATGGGTTTTTGTTGGTTTTAAGGTAAATTAGCTATTCTAGCAAAAAAAAAAAATTTTGTGAGAACTATATTATTTATATTTTATAGAGAACGGAAACTAAATAACTTCAACTTCAATGACATTGAGTCTTATTTATACAACCATAACATAAGCAGGACTAATATCACAATACAAAAATTACAAATAAACTCTGAATCCTCAACAAATGAAACTAATTTATAAACCAATAACAAAAGCTGAAATAATATTACAACACGACTACTAGAAACAATAACTGAATCTGTAACAAACAATAGAATCCGCTGCTGTAAATTTCCTTCCCATGTCAAATTTCCAAAAGCATAAGATCCTGAAGATTTTAAACAAAAATGATGATGTATCAATGCAAAATATTAAAGTTTAATAATTAAATAAAGTTTTAAACCAATCAAATTTAGGCCTTTTATTTAAAGATATATTTTTTATCTTTTAGTTATATTTTTCAGTATTTTTATTTAATTTTTACTTTTTTGTTAAAAAATGTTATCCTAAAACTATTTTAATAAAGTTTTCTTATATTTAATTTTTATCTTAATTATTTCTAAATATTATTGATACTTCTAATTCATTTAACAAAATTCTTTCTAAAAATTATTAGAGGCAACTTTACAGTAATTAATTTGTCAGGGGTGATGAGATTTGTTAGTAGTAAATCGAAAAATAGATGTCACCACTTCGTTAAGGACTCATTTTCAAAACAACATAATTTTGTGAAATTTTTAAGTTCAAACTTTTAATACAAGAAAATAAAACATAAAAAATCTAGATAAATATTATGGTGCACAAATGAAATATATCATGCATCATTATGCATGATGAGAACTATTTTATTTGTGCACATTATACAAAATCTCAAAATGTATATATAGGAGAGAAAAATCATATACCTGTTGGCCATATCAAGTGTTGCTATAAGACCGAGTTGTAGCACTTAGTGTCGGAGTTCTATGAGAAGTAGAGTTCTTCTCAGGAGGAGGATCCGAATAGCTCATACTTTTCTGGTTTGAGACTGGGTTTTTCTTAGTATCCTTAGTTTTCGTATTTGCCGGCGGAGGACCCGAATAGCTAATACCTATCATCTGGTCTGAGACTTGGTTTTTCTTTGCATCATTGGACTTCATTTTTGTATGCTAATAGAAAAAATATGTTCAAGCAAAAGTGCTTGATAATGGTTTATGTGTTCTATTTCGTTCATCTTTGGTGGTATTTATAACACCCTTGCGATGCTGGCTTCATTATATACAGGCAATGTACCATGTATTTCATGGTGATTTAAGCTGTGACTCGGTTGTATGCCTAGGTTCAAGCAAAAGTGCTGGATAATAATGTATGTTTTCTATGTCTTTCAAGTAAATCTGGGTGGTATTTATAAAACCTTGCGATGCTTTCTGCATTACACAGGTAAATGTACCGTGTAATTCATAGTAATTTAAGCTGTGACTGGGTTGTATATATGCCAATTCAAAATTTATGTTCAAGCAAAACTGCTAGATATATAATAATGTATTTTTTCTATGTCTTTCAAGCAATGCTAGGTGATACTTATAAACCCTTGCTATGCTGGCTGCATTATACAGGTAATGTACACCATTTAATTCATGGTAATTTAAGCTGTGACTGGGTTATAGGACAGTTCACATATCATATAATGAACAACCCATGTGTATTTTAAACAAAAATGAGAGGTATTTATAAGCAATCCAGCATATTTATTCAGGTGTAAAATTGTGGTCCATGTTGTAACTGTAAGTTTGACAGTTGTTATAAATTCATGCATATTGTAGAAATAGGTTGAAGATTTGGAGTTGTTTTTTAAGATATGGTAGAAGTAGAACTAGCTAGATAGCTAGGGAGAAAAGTTATGGATCGCCAGAATTTCACAGCTTGCTCTTATGTTCCTGGAAGTACAATTTATCTGTTTATTTTCAACAATCCATAAACCGGACTTATATCAAAATATGATTTTTTTAATATTAGAAGAGGGAAGCGATAAGTGTGTTACTTGCGTACAGGAAGCTGGAGAGTGTTGAGTTTTGAAGGAGCCAGCACGAGTTGGCAGATGGAAGAGAGAAGGTGGGCCAGCTCACGAGGTGTCATATAGGTGGCAAAGGTAAGGCTTGCCGTGGAAGATTGTGTGGATCTTTTGGGAGGTCTAGATAGCAAGGAGAGATGACTTTTGGTAGACTGGGCTACTGGTTAAATAACACTAATGGGCCTATTCAACATTTAAATAGTGGAAAATTGCTCTTCTCCCTTTCCATTTTGCTCATTCCAACCTCAAACTTCCAAAAATAATTCCAACGTGCACATGCCTGTACTGTCTCATCACCCGCTCCAGCAAGTGATGAAACATCGTCTTAGTGCTGGCCTGGCCATGATCCAACCGGGGTATACCAAAATATATCATGGAAAGCTATGACTTCTCGGTGATCATCTTACGACCTCCATATGATGTCCTCCATCGTCAGCCAATCTAGGAGGCCTCAGTAGTGACTTGTGGAAGCATGGCCGCTTGTCGCAACAAATCGGTTGGCACACGGGAAATAACACTCATAATACGCATTAGCATTCGATGGATATAATTTGGTGAAGTGCTTCATAGCCCATGCATACAAATACAAACAAACAAACATATCAACACATGTATATACAAACAAATATTTCATCATCACATGTATATACAAACACAATCATATCAACACAATTATAAATTTCTATAGAAAGGATTATATTACTACCTTAAATAGAGACATGTATCCGAAAATGGAGCAAACTGTAAGGTATGTAGCCTTTGAAAGTTGGGGTGTAGAGAAGGGCTAGTGCCATCCCACCCCAGGACCACTCGTGCACCCTGTACAAGTCTCGCATCACCTCCGTCCATATCAAACTAATGTATTTCTTGTCGGTGAAAATGAAGACACCAACTGAGAACAACAAAAAGGCCCTCAAACAATACTCCTTAGTCTAACGAAGCTCCTCCTCCTCTTCAACAATTGGGTCCTCCAACTCATTACACCTACTAAGGTGTCTCACGTACGGCTTCTCCAACGAAGGAATACTCACAATTACACCCCCTTTTGGCATGTATCCACTGTAGCCTCGTCATCAGTAACACCCAACAGCTCTATCATCAGCTCAACGCCTAACTCGTAACCGCAATCGCCGAACTTCATCAGCTTCCTTTCGATGGGGATATGTAGAAGACATGACACATCATCGAGTGTGAGGGTCATCTCTCAAACAAGTAGATGGAAATTGTTGGTCTCCTCGTTCCACCTCTCCGACAATGCAGTGATGAGGGCAGGGTTGATGCTAGAAAACCCAGTTTGAAGAAGCTGGGAAAGACCCGATCTATTTACTCAATCCTAAAACCAATTTGCACCCGGTCCCGGAACTGCTAACTTGTCAGCCTTAAGCTTCTTTCCGTGCAAGGAAGGGGTCAGGTTATGCGTCCTCCGAAACTGAAATACAATCAAAGGGCGCGCAATCACCCTTTCTGTATGTGCACTCCCGGTCATCAACTTTTTGCCGAGTTTATGCGTGTTTGACAATTCTAGGAGCCAAGGAGGAGTTCTATCTTCTCCTATCTTTTATAGAGTATGTTTTTATCTTTTTGTATTTTGTCTTAGTTATCAAGTGAAACTATATATTTATAGGCTACAGTTCAAAGATGAACCTCTCTATTTGTTTTGTTGGATAATTATTTAATTTAATGTCGTTTATTTCAGTTTACTTTCTATTCGCTATTAAGATTTATTAGGATTAATTTAATCTGGCGAAGTGCAACTCTAGATTAGGTACTTAGGTTGTGACATGACCTAACATTGCTATTACTATATCTGAATGCTTATATCTAGATATTTTTATCCTTATACTAATAACTACCTGTTTAGGAAGTAAGTGATTAATAACTAGATGAAAGATATCGAAAGCGAGTTGACCCTAGTAGTAAGTACTTAGGAGGTGACATTACTAATATTGAGTAAAATCTGTTGAACTTAGGATGTAACTAGTTATTAATAAGGGAAACAAACTCCAAGGGAAGTAAACCTAGTAAGATCATTATCCTCGACCTCTAAGTAAGGTAGACGCTAATAGGATTGTCCGTTTGTAGAACTACTTAGGTGTATAAGAATTTTGTGTAATATACTTCAATTTTATTATAAACGTACTGTGAAAATATTTATGTATTAATAATTTATTTAAGATCATTGTAGTCATTACGCGGCTATACCTCTACTTGTTACTCAAGAAACATCCTTCACTGCACGCTATGAAAATTTAATTTAATAATGCTATGAAAATTTAAAACTGAAATTGTACAGAAAATTATTCACAGTTTATACATATAAACATAGCATTTGCTTTGAAACTACTTATATCTAGCTAGAGTTTCAAGTTTCAACCTTGACTAAAAACTATAATTGTGATTATTCTGAACATTAATTTTGTAACACGTAAAAACATATCTCATTGGAAAATATATAAGTGGGACTGAAATGTTGCAGTATTTACGGTAGTTGATAATCGCCTCAACATATGTTTGGCAGTGGTTTCCATCCGTCGCAAATAACAACCGTTAGAACAATTGTTCATATTTGGATCATGCATGTTTAAGAGGTCCATATTAAACACACCAATATTTTAATTCTTATTTAATTTTTATTTAGTATTTATCACATTAACATATTATTGAAACAATTTTTTAATTAAAAAAAACGACAGTTGAGCATATCATTAAAAAGAGGGAAAGAAACTACCTCAAATAGTCTATCGTGCATATTACACGAAAATCTTGTAGAACACTTTAGCAATTTTCGTTTTTCTTTTGGGGTTCTTAGATATGTGCTTTAACGATATAAGTTAGCATTATCATTTAAAGAACTGAAAGAGGATAGAGTAATACTCCATATAGTTGACTAGAGGCGGAGTCCTTTATTTTGCTAGATTTTAAACAATTCTGTGATGATTTTTGTTTTCGGCACATCAAAATCTCTCTAAAGTGGTGTAGTGGCCTACCCAAAAATAAAAAAATAAAAAGTCTCAGGTCTATTTTGTGAGATTTTAAACAATTTTTCAACGGTTTTAGATTTCGGCGATTCCATAAGTGGCATACGTGATTTTTGTCATGCCTATGCTTGACTGGTAAGCGGAGGATTACATACTTTCAAATTTGTGGGGGGTTTCAAACCTCCTTTATATTGTATGTCAACTAAAAATTGTTTCAATTAACATTTGTATTGTAAAAAATAGTTTCATAATTTAGTGGCCCACTCAAGACATTTTTTCTGACTCCGTCATTGTAATTGACAGTATATTAGGAAAAATAACATTTAATATTTCATTGGTATTAACCCACTTGGGTTGGTTAGGTGGAATTGGCTTGTGACCTAGAAGTGTGCTCCTCCTCGAGGTCTAAGGTTCGATTCTTCTCAACGCCAAGTTAAATGGGCTAATTTAGCTTATTCAACAAAAAATATTTTATTGGTATTGTAAAACGAGTTATAATTGGATACAATTTTTTCTTGAAAACAACTTACAATTAGGGACGGAGAGAGTATACGTCTCTTTTTGGTCAATTTAATAGATATATTTACATTTTGGTTGGTTGTTTTAAAAATGTCTCTTATTTGAATTCCTCTGGTTTTTATGGTTGAAATTGGCTAAAAAAGTTTTAAGGCTAGTATATTTGTTTAAGAAGATAAAATAAAATTATATTACCACATAACCGATACTTTTCAGCAGAAGATGTACAAGGAAGAATTAGCTAAAGTTTAAATAATTACAAAGTCGAGAAGATTGAAATGAAAAAAATGAAGAAATTATAAGACAAGGACTAAGTAATTTCTCCTAAGAACAACAAATGAGGGTAAAGCCACCAAATGATACTCATAAGCGAAAGCAATGTATTTCGCTTTCAACAACAAATAAGCTTCAACTTTATTATAAATATACTATTAAAATATTTATATATTAATAAAATGAAAATTTGTATCATGTTTATCTCTTTACCTTTTGTCTATTTACATTTATTTTATTTTATTTTTGTCACTGTTGTTCTGAAAATCTAGGTAATACAAGATTTCAAATTTTATATAATTCGAAAGTTTCTTAGACCATCTTTATTGGGAGGGTCTTAACTATTTAAGACCAGGTACCTATTAGGTACCCCCAGTGGAGAGAATCTTTTTCAAGGTCTTATAAGACCCGAGGTCTTACTTAAGACCCCCACTTTTAAGCGGGACCCGTACTCTTTTAATATTAAAAAATTAAAATATAATGATATAAAATTATTGATAGTTGATTAGTGAGTTCGATTTAAGAACTTTGTGTGAGATCTAGGTTGGAGTGATTGAGTGCTTATTAGGTACTACTATTAAAAAATTATAAATGAGTGATGTGTACACATGAGACCCATTTAAAAACTCAAAAATGAGTGTCTCCATTGTGGATGTTCTTAATCATGATTTAAATTATATAATTCCAACAAATGATAATTAAATTAAATAAGACGGATGAGAAAACTAGAGAGTAAAGAATAATAGTCTAATATAAACTCACTCAAGAGAAACTAGGAAATTAGGACTTTAAAGGGAGTTTAATAAAATGGACTTTCTAGTTTGAGGATTGTTTGATAGCTCTACAAATCCTTAACAATCATTCACATTATCAAGCCGTGTACAATATATTTGTCGGTTTCTCTCATTCTTGTAATTCAACTCAAAAACCAGTTTATAGTTATTATTACGCGGCTATACCTTATACATCTACTTGTTACTCAAGAAACAATCCTTCACCGCTACCTTTATTCTCAACATTTCGTAAGTCCGATTTAATAATCCTATAAAAATATGAAACCGAAATTGTACAGAAAATTAATCACCGTTTATACATATACATATCTTTTGCTTTGAAACTACGTAGTTTCAACCTTAAAAGTCTATATCATCGGAAAATATATAAGAAATGGGGCTGAAATGTTGTACTATGTTACGGTGGTTCAAAACCGCCTCAACATATGTTTGGCAGTCCTTTTCCACCGTCAGTAGGGACGATAGTTTACAGATCCATACAAAGTTAGTAGGTGACTTTCACCACTTGTGGTTTAAGGTAAGTTAACGAGATCTAAAACACAAATAAATATTTAATCACTAGGACCGTGTGGGAGTCAACTGAACAAGTTAATAGTTAGTTATTTTTACGTTAGTGTTGACTTTTTTTTGCCTCAGAACTCCGGATTGAACTCGTTCAGTTTTATGGTAGAAAATGGTTAAAAACGTTTAAGGCTAATATTGCTGCAAGATTAAATGATGATTTGAATTGCATTGAGAATGCATGGAACGTAAAAAGACGGGATTGCATCAAAGAGAATGTTCCCTGATACTTATTTTTTGTAACCAACACTCGCTTGTATGAATCATCACACACGCTGAATTTATTTATATTGAAATTTCACAATTTGATCAATTACATTGAGTCTTATTTTGCACACATAACAATATATATTTCATCAATACATTTTTTGTTCAGATCTCTGCTCAAGACGAACAGAGACCGGTGAAACTGAGAATACAAACAAAAGACGCTATATATAGGCGGAACATCAAAATAAACTTCTTAAAAACACCCCTGAGGACAACACCCACCAAAGTACACGTCACCACTTAAAACAAACTTCTTCACAAAAACGACCACTGTAAATACGATATCCAACCACCCATCATAACTACCCACCCCTTTAAAAAAACACCCCTCAAAATAAAACTCCTAGTCCTGAACACCAACAAACAAAGAGTACTATATATAACAAACAAAACGATAGAATCCGCTGGCGCAGTAATTTATTTCTTCCATAAGCATGAGATCCTGCAAAAGTTATGAACTGATGAATGTGTTGATATACAAAATCTAAAAGTTTAATAATTAAATAATAAGACATTCCTTAAACTAAAATAAATTATGATTGAATCCTTGAACTTGTAAAAAAATGTATAGTTGATATTTTTAATTTTTATTAGGTTACTCAACTTTCTTTTAATTTTATGTGTTAACCCTCCGATTCTCAGATGAAGGGGTCATGATAATAATCTTGAGATAAATATAATATGATCAAGAATTACTCCACTCATAAATCAAATTTACTCAATTTTAAAAAGCAATTACAACCTATCATTAAAAATATAATTTTTTTTTGTTTAAATCACCCAAATTTAGGCCGTTTGTTTTTTTTAAAAAAAAAATTATCTTTTAGTTATACTTGTGTGTATGTTTATTTTTAACTATTTTGTTAAAAAATAATTTTCAAACATAAAAAAAAATTTAAAATAAAATTTGAAAACAAATATTTGTGAAAACCATGTGGAATCAATGTAAAAAAAATAAAAAATATTGTCAATATAAAGATTTTTATATTGTGATTCAATCATATTCCTCAAATGATTAGAAATGTCTAACTTTAATCATATCTACTTTTAATAAAGTCATATATATACTTCATTTTTATTTGATGAAGTGTAAAACTTTTTTACATTAACGGTGTAAAAAAAATAGCGATGCGACTGGATTTGTACCTTATCGGTTTTTTGTTTCAATTAATATAAAAACAAATTTGCTTTCCAAACAAATAAAATTTGAATTATATATAACGAATTATAACTTCTTATTAACTCTTGTCAAAAAAAAAAACTTCTAATAACTAAGTTTTTTTTTGTTACAATTTATCTTGGTAGTATATGATTATTTATAAAAAAATCTTCATCTCCATTTTAAAGAAACAATACCAATGTTTTTATTACTTCCTGTTTTATTTCTATTTGTTATCTTTCAAAGCTGTAATAAAACAAATCATTCTAAGTTGATTTAGAATTTGAGTTTTCTTAATTATTAAAGTCGTATATGATTTTAAGTTGATTGAAAAACAATTTATATTTGGTACTATGATTGAAAAACAGTTTTATTAGAAGCTTATTTAAAATCATTAATTTTTGAAGAGCAAGTAGATTTGTTTCTAGGCCTGGAATCAAAACTTGGATGTCACCATAATTTTGTGAGATTTTTAAGTTTAAACTTTAAATAAAAAAAATTAAAATATCCAATAAATAGATAAATTTTATGATGAACAAATAAAATAAATCTTATGTATAAGTTCATTTTCATATATAATCGTAGTGTCTTGATATATACCTGCTAGCCATGCCTATGCTTCTTGCCATGAGCTATATGTTTAACATCCATTGTCGATTTTTTTTCAGGAGTACTGTCTTTCTTAGGGGCAGAACTCGAACCTCCCTTACTTGGGGGATGACCATGAGAACTGGAAGGGCTCGCACCTGAAGAGCTCCCATTTGAAGAAGAACTGAAATGACGAGCATCATACACATTCACTTTACCTTCTTGTGTGGTGTTCCCATTCCTGTTAGTACTCATTTTTTAATGATAATACAAATACTAGGTAATAATGTATTCTTTCTATGGCTACGATTTATGGCTTGTATTTATAATAAACACTTGCGATGCATTATTATATAGGTAATGTACCATGTAATTGGTATTAAATTGTAACGTCAACCTTCCTCTTTTTCTTGTTAAATTGGAAAGTAATAAATTATTAGTATTCATGATACTAATGAGTACTCTTTTCGATCTAGAATGTAAATAACGGTTTTTTTTGTTTGACTAAAATATATGGGAAATGCTAACCGGTATTCTCGGAGCATTGGTTAAGGATACTAAAAAAAGTAAATTATACAATAGTTATTGCATTGAGAATTGTGCAATCAATCCATAAAAAGTCAAAAAAGTTTTTTTTTTTAATAACTTCCTTTTTCGGTTTCTTTATCCAGTACCCCCAGGAATAAATGTTAGCATGACCCTTAATATATAAGCAAACATTGACTATTTATACTATATTTTTTTGTTATTTCTCCTAAATTACTCTTTATTTATTTTGTACTATACATAAAAAAGAAATATGAGATTTTAGGATGACTTTTTAATTTATTTTACACCATAATTTATTAGCAACTCAACTCTTTTTCAATTTTAAATTTAATTCAAATTTACAACGTAATTTTAGAGAATTTTAAAATTAACTACCAATTTTAGTTGAATTTTTTCGTTATTAATATTTAAAAATAATTAAATCAAAATATATGATTGAATAAATATATGAAATACAATAGAAAAAGAGCGGTTAGACAGGTACAAAAGTGTTCTTTTGTACACCAGTGTAAATAATAATTTCTAGCAACCTTTTTATTTTCATGGAACACATTTTCACAGGGAGAATTCGGAGAGTACAATTATAATTTGAAGGAAAAAAAAATGTTCAATTGGGACAGTTCGGAAAGTACAATTATATTTTGAAAAAATAAAGGAGTTCAATTTTTTTTTAAAATGGTGTAAAATAATTGTTTTTCTTCCTTATATATGAGATCGGAAGAAGTATTTTATAACTTTCATATGTGAATTAGAACTTTGTCCATTAAAATCACAAAATCATTTACCATGGACACCTCTTGGACAAATTGCTTTGTTACCCTTCATTTACTCCACCAAGTTAGTTCGTAGCACAATACTTAGGTGGCAAATACATAGAAATTATATGTTTTGTTCATAAGGAATTTCTCTTTTTTTGTTTTAATTTTGTTTAACGATTACAAGTTAACCATTTTGAAATGTTCAAATATTAGACAATATGGAAAAGATTGGAAATGAGCTATTTTTGGTTGCAAATATTTGCTATTTTGAAATGTTCAAATTTCTCCGCTTTCAAATATTAAAAAAAATAAATAAAAGGAAAAGATCGGAGAGGTTTTGTAGGTAGAAATCAGAAGAAAGATTGGAAATGAATATCAAATTTCGATAC
>Ga0228711_1009614_pt1 | contig 13037 bp, 7 predicted proteins | sample MedpolnodulmetaG_2_FD_177996 | JGI IMG/M metagenome (GOLD analysis project Ga0228711, IMG submission 177996) | Root nodule microbial communities from Medicago polymorpha collected in Santa Monica, California, United States - brown nodules | ecosystem: Host-associated > Plants > Roots > Nodule...
CCCCGCCCCCCAATGCGGGACTATTGACAAGAGAAGTTGCACAGACAAGAGGGGAAATAGGTTTTTACTGTGCAAAAACCCAAAATTTTATTTCCCATATATAATGACTCACGGTGCTCCCGAGTTTTTTTGACCACAACACTGTGACGCTCCTATCCCAGCACCCAAGACGCAAAACAAGATGCCAAGACAAGACATGAAGGCGGCTGCAACAGACGCAACTCCATTCTGGACAACACGACACATCTAGCAGGCAGCTAGCCACTGTTTCACCCCACGGTAATGTGGCACAATTGGAAACATAGACACTTACATCTTTATCTGAGTTTTTAGAACTACTAGCAGGTTATTTTGACTCATTTTTCAACAAAAACTGTCAGGCCTACTTTCTACAGGATTGTGAAGTTATGCAAATTCATATGGAATTTTTATTAATTTTTCGAAGATGAATTATGTTCATGTTTCATCGAACAAAATAAGATCTAGTTCTCTAAGCCTGATTACTAAATCTTCCATTGGATCTTCTTCTGATCCAAAAATTAGTTGGAATCTCTATCAAGTGGGTGGGAGGGCAACTTATTTTACTAACAACCAACAATCACATGGACATAGAGAGAACAATCTAAAACAAACTTGTTATCAACACATACTCCTGTCTGACTAAGGAAAATATCAAACGCTAACAATTAAAAAATAAAGCATTTCAGGTAAATTCCACATCCTCTGCATATCAAATTAAGCATAGTTAATAGAAGATAGTTTCCACCTCCTTCCTCAGGAATGTCGGAAGTCCACAATGTCAGGTTGTCCCTCAGAAGCTGCATGATCAGTGTGCTGTCTTTGTAAGATTCCTCATTGAGAGAATCCAACTCAGCGATTGCTACATCAAATGCCTGCTTGGCAAGGTGACAAGCCCTGAAATACGAAAGAAAACAGTTGTTTAAGAGACCAGCCTAGCATGAACACATAAAAACTGAGAGGGTGCAACATTCTTTGAGTAAGAACGTAATATTAGATATACCTTTCAGGAGAGTTCAAGATTTCATAATAGAACACAGAGAAGTTCAAAGCCAAACCCAATCTGACGGGATGTGTGGGAGGTAACTCAGCCTCTGCAGCATTGGAGGCTTCCTGCAATTATTTTCATGTATGAATAATAAGAGTCAATACTAATGTGAACCGGTGCGAAAAAAACCTCGAGTGAACCGGTGCGAAAAATTCTTGAAACTCAACAGAAAGTTTGTCACTTCCCCTAGACACAATGATGGTTTTTCAAGTAAAAGAGGTCACACCACGAAAACCAATCACATATCAGTCTTGGGACAAATATAAGACACATAGTGAATGAATGCCATGCCTGAAGACTAAGCAACAACATATAACACCTCACTTCATCTTTAAATCAATCACAGGCATATTTTTATAGTAAACAATCATTAGGCTAACCCCTATGAAGTGTATATAACAATTTACCACAATGAATTTGAGTGCACAAATCTTATACGCAAGAAACATAGTATGATGGAAGCAAAAGTTATTTTAATCAATCTTTTCATAATAAAAAACACTTTTTTATAAGTTTTAGTCAATAATTGTTGCTTAAACCTATAACACGATTAGATGGAATATCATAAATGTAAAAAAAAAATATTACTGATCCCGAAAAGCCTCTTATATGGGCAAGTCCCAAAGAATGCTTTATCGAAGAAACAAATGCGTATATTGCATATATACTAAAATCAGAAAGGATATGAATGTAAAGCAACCCAAACCAAGCATCATCAACCTTTCACGGACAATTGTGAATCAGTAATGAAATCAACAGAACATTCAAGAGAAACAACCCCAACAATTGTGTAACTATTAGAATACCTGATATGCTTTCAAGGACTGATCAGCAGCCTCTTTCCTCTCATCACCACTCTTAAACTCAGCCAGATAACGATAATAATCGCCTTTCCTACAAGACAATCAAACACGAAGTAAAACAACAACATTCAAGATTCAAATTTCATCAGGAGTAAAATCAAAACAAAACAGAATCAAATCAATGCCAAAAAAATAAACCTACATTTTGTAATAGAACACATTAGATTCACCGGAAGAATTCGGAATAAGATGATCATCAATCACAGTCATAATATCATTACAAACATCAGCCAACTCCGATTCAACTTTTTTCCGATACTCCTTGATACGATTGACATTAACATCACTCCCTTTCGCTTCTTCTCGCTGCTCAATGGAAGAAAGAATCCTCCAAGAAGCCCTACGTGCTCCCACGACATTCTTATAAGCAACTGATAACAGATTCCTCTCTTCAACCGTTAATTCAACGTTGAGTTTTGCAACATTCTTCATCGCATCAACCATTTCTAAAAGGAACAAAGCGATTAAACAAATAAGCAAAAAAAGAAAGAAAAATAAAGAAAGATACGAATCAAAAGCGAAAATGCGATGTTACCTTCGTAGCGTTCGGCTTGTTCAGCGAGTTTGGCGGTGTAGACGAAGTTTTGGTTAGGGGAAGCCATGGAAGATCTGCGAGGTTTGAAGAAGAAATGAGAATGAGGGTTTCTTTTTATAGAAGCGCGTTTAAGAAGTGATTACGCGTTGGTTTGAGTCTGAATTGATTGAATTCAATTTTGAAAAAGGAATGTTTGTGTTTTTGCACTTTTTGCGTGATTGAATCGAAATTGAATTTTATAAGGAAATTTTCTTGTTTTATGGTATTACAAAAACAATAATAAGCGATTTAATTAAAAAGATTTTGCTTCAATATAAATGTACATATAAGCTTCAACACTTAAAAATAAGGAAAATCTAAAGAAATAAAACTTGTTGGGAGAAAAGAGTATAGAGAAAACACCCACAAAAACAATAAGGAAGGGAACCTTTAACAAATATTGACATCAACAAAATTTTAATTCACAAAAATCCTAATCTATTACGATTTAAAGAATTTAAAATGCACAACGAAGTAGAATCTATCTAAATCAAATCATTCTGTTAAAGATCAATAAAAACAATTTTGTCAGCACACTAATTTCCCTCTCTACAAAACATGAAAAATGTAAAAAATACATGTTTCATGTTAACTCCATACAGTTCAACAATCTATTCCTTAGATACCAAGGAACAATATTAGAAACTAAGCTTGAAAGTAAGTAGCGTTATGCACATTGACCGCAAAGCTACCTAAATAATTGACATCCTTATTGCGGTAAATATCTTCACAAGGTGCAGGTCCGGAGACAACCCTTCGTAGAACCATCGGTATTACATTTGACCCACTTAAGCAGTAGAAGAATTCCAAATATTCCCAAAGCATCTCATTCAATGGAGGCTTTTGAAATGTATAAGCATCCTTGAAGCACATTTACCCGTTGGTGGATATCTTTCAAACAAATGTTCTCCGCAAAGAATTTAGAAATGTGCATAATCTACGCTTTTCTTTGATTTATCACAAAAGGAACATTGTAGTTTTACGTTTTTGCTTGATTTATTTGGATATGAAATTGAATTTTAAGAGGAAAACATTTTTTTTTTACCTTGAATTGGATTATAAACCAAGAGATAAATAAGATCTTCTTTTACCGAAAAATTTGTTTGAACAATTTTTTTGCTAACAATCTATTTCAAATGCACCTCAAAATAGTTGTGGAGACATTTGATATGCATAGTGTGTTTTCTACTCATATAGTGTGTAGAAATTTCGCGATTAGTTTCTTTGACACAAAAAAAAAACCTAAATTATATTAATACAGTATTCATGTATATTGTTCTGACTGATTTTTATGTATTTATTTTAAATAATTGTATTCCTTCATGATTATAACCTGATAACATCCGCAAGGTTATACCAAGGGACCAAATAATGACTAATAACTACGATGGAACTCCTCAAACAAGTTTTTAAATGGACCCCTTACGTATATAGGAGTACTTAATCAACAAGTAGATATGGATTCATAGTTATCATTCACCTCCTTGTATATAGGAAGGAACTGTGCAACAGTATTTTGAATAGCATATCAAAGGCTCCTCTATCACTTGGCTTATATTTAGGAGTTAGTTGCTTATTAGTCTCTATATATACAAACTGATGTAAATCAGTATTATTCATTCAAATATACAGATTGTTCCTTCTATAACGTACACATCCCCAATTTTATAATTTTTTATTGTCGCTCAGTTCCCCGAACCACCACTCGAACGGAGCCGGACTGAGTGGGACTGCTTTTTTGGAGTTGGAATCCTTCCTGCACCTCAGTATGTAGAGCTTGCAGGGACTTGGTGATCTTTGTGACACTAGTCATCAAGGAACCCCAGCTGAGCCGAGTGTTCCTGCAGTGTCACATCATGCGAGCACACCAAATGATCTTGTGCCCGTAACAATGCCTCTTGGTTTTTGTAGCATGGACTCAAAAGCAGCAACTTGTGGTTCCAATGCAGCCAATCTGTGTTGGATTGCTTAATAGAATCAATCTCTTGACGAAAGCACCATTTGATAGATTTCATAATTCAAGTGAAAACAAAAATGGAATAAATGAATGGAACAAATATATGAAATGATGAGTATGTTTGTATTGATGTATCAAATGGGGAGTATGATTGTATTCATGTATGCGTGAATTTACACAGAAAATAATGGGTGTCAACCCCCTAGTTAGAGAAACGCATTCTCAAGACCCAAACTAACAATTGGTTTTTCCAAAGATATCTTACATTCTTCTCCTGATACTGTATATACTATCAGATCTTCTTTTTTTTTTATCTCTTGTAACTAATTTCTTCTCCCTTATTCAATTTTCCTACGTGTATAAACCAGTAAAGGTTTACCAATGTGAGCCTGTTACTTATCACAACATTTTTTATGATGTTGGTAAAATTGAGGATGTTTCTTGCTGTCTTAAGCTGTCAACAACATGAGCGACTACTCCTGCACCAGCATTGTGAAGCCATTTCTTTTTCACCTGAAATCCAAGGAATACTCATGTTACAAATTTAACTATATCAGAGATATCAGAATACTTGAAATAAAGATTCAGAGAAATGCAGTACATGGATGTTACTATGGGCAAAGAGAGGCCAAACTGCTGAGTGGAAGTTGACATCAACTTTTATCCATCCCAATCTTTGTAATCCCTGTATCATCTCCTCTGTTTAAAACATCAAGTGGATTTAGCAATAAGACAACAAAATGATTTTGGCAACAAGACAACAGTGTCCCACAATGTAAATTACAGTATCTTCTGTTAGTTTTGATTATGGTAATCACCTTCCATAATTTCATGAAATTCTACACTATTATGTGTATGTTGTGCAGTTTCCTTTGCTTTCACTGCCTCCGGAGGAAATTGAGGTCCATCGGAAGGAACTGGGGGACAGTAATTCACATCAACAACATGCTTGTATCCATCCAAAGATTGGCGTGGAGGCTGTTGGAACAAATACAAAATGTTAGTTACTTAACACAAATACATTTGCCTTATCAACTTCCACATGTCGGTGTTTTCCTTTTTCTGAAACTTATGCCAACACATTGTGTTTCTGCATTGAACTACATATCTACTTGGAATTTATAATTATGGTGGAATATTTGAAACATAGGATATGGATAAAATTTTGATATGTCAGCAGTGATAAGTATATAACCATTCCAATGATTCAAAATGTGAAGACTGAAGTGTTAATTGGCAAAGCTCAAGAAAGAGTAAAAAAGTGCTTCTGAAATTACTGAAAATTAATGCATTATATTCAGGCGTTATAGGAGTTCTTAACTTTCTTGGTTTTGTTAAACACGGGACTTAAACACATTCAGGAGTTCAGCTACTAAATACAAATTTCATAATCATACGACATGTTTATTTTATTGTAATCCAGATATTTAATATTAATTTTAACAAGAAGAAAAATAATCATATTCACCTTACCAAGTTCGATTTCCCTCCTTATGGAGGATGTGCGCCACCCAACCATATCTATGTAGGTTAAAGGAATTGCACAAATTAATGAAGAAAGGGCCAATAAGTGTCACTAATACACTGAAAGGATACGATCATATGATACATTAGCATAAACAACACGACGTCTAAATGCTCCAAGTGCAGATCTACAAAACATAAAAATGTTATAAGAACATGATTGTTTTACTGAAACAAAGGAACCTGTAATCAGCAAAGAAAATTTCCTCTACGTACATGAATTTTCCATCTTCACAGTCAGAAGTCATTCTCAAAAGAAGGGATGGTTTGTTGGGTTTATCATCAGTAAGGAATAGCTGACTACCAGTCCGACCAATAAACAATGGAGCTACAGGCGCAACAAGCTTTTCTAGGATCGGAACACCGAATAGAAATGGAAGCTGTGAAGTATGAATGTTAACAGAAAAAATCATTACAAAAAAAGTCAAAAACCCATTGACCTATATAAAAATTCTAAAGGCATTGCATGCAATGAAGATTCTTGTGGCAATCATGAAAATCAATGATGGATTCGATTAAACTTGAATGATTAAGTAATGGAAAAGAAAATGATGGAAGAGAACAAATAAGAACCGGTTAAGAGAAAAAAGTATATAGAGAAGGCTCAAACAAAAATTAGAGGAAAGTTACACTCTGCTCAATAAGAAAAAATTTGTTGGACTTCTAAGAGTAAAACTTTCTGTAGATAGCACAAAATTTAATTTAGAGTTGAAAATATTGAATATTTTAATTGTTATAATAATTAAGCCAAAATATTATGTAAGCTGTGAATCATCAGCATAAAACATACAGTATCTAAAGAAAAAACCAATACTGCATTATATTTTCAGATATAAGTCCATATGTATCAAAATAAAAGCTTCATAATTTGATTGTCCTGAACATACTTGTTTTTTCCCTCTTACACCAAGATGCGGGGTTGCTAAAGTAATAAAATTCATTGGTTCCAATCCAGCAATCATCCCTCTTGAAAAGTGTGTTTTCTGTGAATTTTCCATGTCGCTGTTCGCTGGATCATCAGGTCGGCCACTATTATAGGTATTAGGTGAATACAGAACAGCAATCGCATATCTAGCAAATAGTCCTCCAAGAGAATGGGCCAGAAAGGATATTCGCTTCAGGCTCTGATTATTCTTTACAACTTGCATGACCTGTTGTGATAAAAGCAAATATTATATTATTCAAGACCTGATTCAGAACCGACTCTGGAGGTGCAAACTTTGGACAAACAGATTTGTATATAATACTTGAAGACTCACTTCATCAGCTAATCGCTTTCCAGCTTCATCAATCCCAGTAAATGTCTTGGTGTAAGCATTTGACGAACTTGCTGCAGAAATCAAATTCATTTTTAAGGACTTTCAAAAAACAATTAAAGATTAATTTAACATTGGACACACACACGAGCAGTTCTGCAAAAAAAAGTTCTCAACATATACAACTAACTAGGGGTAACTAATGTGTACAACTGATAAAAATATGTTTATCTCATGAATTACACAGAAAACAACCATGGTTTAGCACTAGAGAGATAGTGTGATCAACTTTGAGTTGGCTAAGGCATTTCAGTCAGTTTACAGTTTACCACAATAACGCAATCATCCCAAGATTTTCAAAAATGTTCTTCTGTTGGGGTTTGAATATGTTTTTGTGCACAATACACACAACATGCATTTTCCACTACCTTCAATGAGTTTTAAGCATTTACACAATACAAAATTAAGCACAGATCAAACATAAAAATTGTATTTAAAGAAAACAAGAAAAAAAAGGTGGTAGAAACAAAATAAATGGTATTAAACCATAAGTAAAAATATGGAGTTACCATAAATTAAAAAGCTTTTCCCAAGGTTCATTTTTAACTCTTCCTCCGCATAACTCCAGTCATCTGGGCTGTATCAGTTAAAACAAGTTAAAACATCCAATTGGAGAGCAAAAACCAGCAGCAAAATAGTGAACAAATGCCAGGCACCGCTTGTGGTACAAACAGTACAATAATGACTGCAGAAATTTTCCAACATCCAATTACTAGAGATATTGTGCATTACTTCTGGGTTCTGAAAGAGTCTATTCATCCAAGTTTTAGTGTAAGATATAGGGATTCTCAACTAATTAAGTTTTCACTGATTATTTAAGCCAAAAAAATGTGTCACGCTGCTCACGCACATGGCCTTGCTTTTCTATGGAAAGATCTTTTGATTGCAAAAAAAAAAAAAGACTAGGACAGGGAAAATCTATATACTCTGAACACTCCTCAAACACTTGCTTTAATCCACATGAGAACATCACAAAATAACTCAGGTTTTTAGATAATTAAACATATTCAGTGTAGTTAGTAAGGAAAAATTTTTAAGATCCCTAACCAGTAACCAACATTGATTCACAAAGGAACTTTCAATATTGTACATAATCATGAAAACCTTAAGCTTGTTGGTTTTTCTTTTCACCGGCCGTTCAGACCATCTTTTAACTCAAATATGAACATAAAAACATAGTAATACAAACAACATTACCTAGACCAGATACCATGGACAAGAACAAGTAGATGATCAGGATCATTCTTCAGATTCCCAGTGATTCTAGCAGGAGACTTTCCCTGAGTGGTAGTACTCATAGCTTCAGCTCTAAGGCTTATGTGTCTTTCTACCTTGTTTGCACCTGCAGAAGTTCATCTCCAACATTAAAATCATATATTAATATTTCTATGGTATGTTACCTACAAATTAGGAAATATAACACAAACAATTTTTTTTAAAAGAAATACAAAGCAGGAGGGAAGAGAATGCAACACATAAGTGCAGCCCTCTCCAGCATATACAAGATCCAGGAAGGGGTACCACCATTTGGGTGTATTATACACGGTCTAACCCTATTATGTACACATGAGACTGTTTCCAAGACTTAAACCCGTGAACTTTTAGTTACGTGACAACAACTTAGACATGAAAATCTAGAAAAACGCAATTTAATTCAAATTATTGTTTTTTTCTTTTGTATGTTGGTTCCGGGGGGAAGGGTTCTTGACAATCCAGAGTTTGGCAAGCAAGTAAAGTTTATTTAATTCGGAATGGAAGTGAATTACTTGGTTCAATCGAATTGAAATTGTAATAATTACAATACACCACAAATTAACCGAATTATAGAATAACAATAAATGCAGGAGGGTTTAGAAGTAAGGGAGTAAGTAAGGTAAAATTGAAAAAGAATAAAATACCAGAAAGGGGGGTGAAAATGGAGTTAGGGGTGGAGGAAGAAGAGCAACAGGGAGAGGATGAAGATGAAGGTTGAGAAGAGCGAGAAGTAATTGGTGGAGAGTAATTATTATAGCGTGCGTAAATAAAAGGGGATGCTGCTGCCATATAGCAAAGGAACGACAACTTTCCAAATACTTGCTTTCAAATTTAAAGTAAGTGTGAAATTTCTTGGGTGCAAATTGTGACAAGTTCCGGTGGTTGTTGTTCATTTTTTCAGAGTCATTCGTGTGTTGTGAATTGTGAGCCAGATGAGCTGGGGTGGCTAGTGTCTACCAATCAGCTCACGACACCTGATATTTGATGAAAACTTTCATTTTCTCTCTCCTTATTAGTCCAAAAGAATAGAGAGAGAAAAAGAAAGAGAGAGAATAAACAAATATCATTTCTACTATAGTAGTCTTCAAACATTTGTTCCCTTAGAAACTCTTGGGTGGACACAAGGATTTGAACCCTCTATTTGGTCACACACATAAAAAAGAAAGAAAAAGTAGAAAAAATAATAATTAAATAATAATTAATTTTCAAATGATTATGACATATCCACTTTTTTGTGTGTGATCAAATAAAGAGTTCAAATTCTTGTGTCCAAGAATTATTCTTTTTCCCTATCTTTCTACCGAATTTCAACTTTGATTCCTGTTGTTATTACAACAAAGTTGTTAATTGTTCATCAATAATGGAACTTTTCTTAACAAAATATAGTTTGCAAAAATAAGACTAACATTATTTAATAAATCCACTTGTCAAAAAAAAAAAATTAATATATCCAACTTTAAATAATAGATTAATTCTTCTTTTTCATTTGTTCAATTTGAAACAAATGTAATCTTTTAACTCAAATCAATTGTACTATTCAAAATTCTTCAAAAAAAAATTGTACTATTCAAAATATTCCTCAATAGATGTCATATTAATGTGAATGGTTAATGTTTAGAGATGTTCACATCCAAATTCGTACAAAATAACCATACAAAACTAAAATTGATTGGATGCATTTGGATGTAACAATCGATAAAATTTACTTTTGAATCCCTTTTCCAAAACCAAACCAATACACATAAATATTATTTCATCTATTTCCTTTTAAATGTCGTTTCTAATAAATTTGTGTTTCTATTTAATTGTTGTTTTGATAGTTTAATAATGCAGTAATCAATTATACCCTTTCTTCAATAGCTCATATTTACTACTTTTCAATACAGCTTATATATTTAGAAATTTCAAGCTTTTTTTTAATAGTTTAAGAGTACCGGTGAGTCAATTATACCATTTTCTTAATTACTCCTATTTATTAGTACTATTCAATAAAACTAATTAATGTTATATATTAGAAGAAAAAAATTTAAATGTTTTTTTAGACAAAGTTGTATTACCTATAAAAATGGAAACATTAAGCGTTGAAATTCTATAAATCAAGCAAATGAGTAATCACAAAATTCAAATTTATGACACAAAGTATGAATCTAATATTGGTTAAAAACATCAATTTAAATCTAGTATTAGTTGAAAGCATAGTTGAGGCCTAAATGTTGAATAAAAGGTTGGAGGGAAGTTAAATTTTGCTTAAGTGAAGAACAAAGTGTTAAAGGGGAGAGGGTGAGTGTGTATGTTGTTTGTTATAGGAGAAAAAAATAAGGAATTTATTGGTGAAATGAGGGTATAATTGAAGGAAAAAAACTCCAAAAATTCATTTTAGGCTTAAATGCACTTTTGGCCCCCTATGTTTACCCTCGTAGCAATTTTGGCCCCCTAACAAAAAAAATGCAATTTTAACCCCCTAATTTTGCCATGTTTAGGGAAATATGCTCTTTTTGCCCCTTATCTTTAAAAAAAGTTGCGATTTTGGCCCCTTTTTTGGGACACGTGGCGATTTCTCAGCATAGTTGCGAAAATTAGGGGGTCAAAATTGCATTTTTTGTGTTAGGGGGCCAAAATCGCTACGACGGCAAACATAGGGGGCCAAAAGTGCATTTAAGCCTTCATTTTATCAATTTAAGTGTACTAGTTTAAAACGACACTCAAAGGAAAGAATGAGTATGTACTGTAACTAGTCTTAAGCCTGTGCGATGCACGGGTTGTTGAATTCCATTGTTTAAAGGGCTACCTCAACAAAGCAAAAGGATATATACAATGTATCAAGTTCAAGGTTAATATAATCACTTAATGGGTGAATGGATTTAGCACTTACGAAGGAGACATACACGAAGATAAACATCCAAAATACCATATATAACTATTGAATTATATTAAAGATATAGCATAAACAACCTGCTTAATAGGAGTACACCCACTGGCTATACTTAATTGCTACAAACATACATGGAACTGAATTAACTTAAACATAAATACAAATTACTTTGACCCACACTGATCAACTTCTACCTCAAGTAACATTAAGACTCTAAGACTTGGATAAAGCCATTCCCACAAGCAACATAAGAAATCATCAGCTTCAAAAGATACATGTTCATTCCAAAATGATATGAAATTAGTAGTGGTTTCCCCTTCATGATGCTGCAAAAAAAAAGGTAATCAACAAATAGTCTGATAAGCAAATATAAAAAACACTATCTATTATCTGCAAAATGTTCAATCTGTACTATGTAGAAGACAATCTATGATTCTACCAAACATGTGGAGCTTTTTTTTTTTGTGAGTGAATCAAACATAGGTAGCCTTGCATTTAGAGCTCATCGTACAACTTTGAAAGATTTTATACCATCTAAAATTAGTTGTTTTTGTTCCCATTCTGCATCTAGTAACTTTTAAAAACGACTTTTGGAATAATTAAAATAAATTTTCCAAATTTATTTCATTAACTGGTCAAATGACATATATGGTAAACAAGTTGCAAGCAATTCAGACATACAAATAAGGATAGAATTTTCCGGCAGAAACTTATAAATAAATTGGAAAATACATTTGATGGTTAATACCAACACTACTCTTCTTGTTTTCTCCATTCTATTTGTCACATGCAACCTACAGCTAGTGTATCAATCAATGTATATAACCAATTGGCTTTAAGGTATGTTTACTCCTTGCAATTAGGCGCCATTTAAAAATTCGTCCCTGTAATCGCTAATCCTGGCGATTTATCCTTGCATTGTTTAATCAGTTAAAAATTCGTCCCTTGACCAAGTTAATGACTGCCACGTCATCAAATTAACAAAATGGCATAGGAAAGGACAAAAATACCTCTGATGTCATCTTCTCAAAACTTTCACTCCTCTTCTCTTCTATGCATCACGACACCACCACCAACCTCTCCATAACCTCCTTCCTCCTTCATCATATACTCGTGATTATTCATCACCTTCTCACTTTCAACTCAGAAAAATCAAAGAAAGAAGGAAAAACAACATACATACACAATTTTTTTCCCAATTCAACATACACAGAAGAAGAAAAACAACAAGAAAAATTAGAGAAGCTTTACGGTGAAGATTGAAAACGGAGACAGAAACCGCTACGACGGCGGCGGCGGATACTTATAATGAGTAAGTAGAAACTTATAATGTTTGGGTGTCACAGATCCGATTGAAAAAGCAGAAGCTTTGGATGATAATTCGTGGGTGGTGGACGGTGAGATCCTCGTACCAGCGAACCCATTAGCTCAACACCGCCGCCGAAATCGCCGGAATTCACCCAACCTGCAACGACTCCCTTTGAGCTAGATCCACCGCCGCCGAAATCGCCGGAATCCGTGATTGGAGATAGGATGTGCCTCCCCACATGTTTTGTTTTGCGTTGTTCAAAGGAAGAAGAAGGATGATGAGGGTATTTTTGTCCATTCCCA
>Ga0228711_1009615_pt1 | contig 13034 bp, 6 predicted proteins | sample MedpolnodulmetaG_2_FD_177996 | JGI IMG/M metagenome (GOLD analysis project Ga0228711, IMG submission 177996) | Root nodule microbial communities from Medicago polymorpha collected in Santa Monica, California, United States - brown nodules | ecosystem: Host-associated > Plants > Roots > Nodule...
TTTTTTTTAATACTTACAAGTTCTCTTTGTGATTTCCCCCTCATGATAAATGATTGTTTTTTTTAGAGGATCTTGATAAATAATTACTTTTCAGGTTGTTTATCCTGTTACTTTTCTTTTACTTCAATTTTTGTATGTGATTTCTTGATTTTCTAATTTATCATAAGTGAGCAAGATAACTGGGAACAACTAACATGCAAAAGTCTCATCTTATTTATGAAATGAACTTTCTAAGTTTTTTGCTTTTGGTGTGAACCTGGCTGAAAGGAAGAAACCATCAGTATCATCTTACTACTTACTATAATTTTTAGAGTTAGTTGAGCAACGGTGTCGTATTTAATGACTTAATTTAAAACAACTATAATAAACTGATAATTTAAAACGACCATCTGCTTGCTTGCTCATGATTTTGTTGTTTTCATCAGGGTGTCGCAATGGAAAAGGTTTGTGGAGGCTCGCAGGCTGCGTGAAGGTGTCAAAATCAAATTGGGAGCTCCGATGGCTGCAATGAATGATTTCATTTATCTGAACTATTTACATACATATTATTTCCATTCAACTAAACTCTTTACATACATATTAGCGCTCTATTTGTTCTTCACAGCACGGGTCAATGGTCTAATTCTAACTAATTTGTATCACATAAAAATGCGCTCAAACTGCCATGCCATGTCAGCATTGACAAACTAACATAACAATGATATGGAGAGGGAGGCTTTCTTACATGACACTGATATTAGTCAATAACAAAATCTAGTTCATATGTTTTGTCGTACCTGTCCCATTTGTCCCTACTGTTTTATCTTTACAAAATATTAGGAATTAACGAGATTAATGTTTCAAAACATTGTAACTTGATCTTAAATCTTATCATATGATATCTATGCACAATAGTCTCCTCTCATCTCTCATGGTTTCTTGTATCAAACTTCCCATGTATATAATAATTATAGATCACCATACCAACAAATTGAACAGAAACCGGGATCTAAATGCCAGTATAAAGTGGTAAGAAAAGCTGATCGAACACGTTGAAAACCACTGGAAACAATGAAAACCCAATTTTAATAGGTCAAATTTTCATTTTTTTTTTTTGCATTAAAGGTAATGATAAGAAAGAAAGAAGAAAAAAAACAGCACACAGTTTCAAAAGGACTGTGTTCTCATGCTAGATAGTAACGAGATTTGGAATCTTGGTTTTGATGAATTTACCATATTACAAAACTTTTGGGTTGAAGAATTATCTACTCTAGCAGGCAAAGGAACATGGGTGGTGGTGGTGGTGAGGTTAGAGTTGCGCAAGTCCATTTCCAGGATACAACAGCAGGGCCACTCCTCATCGAGAATCAGAAAGAGCGTACAAAATGCACTTTCTGTGTTAATGGACCTTTATGTATCATTTACAATCACACTAAAAGGTCGGAAAATTGTCAGTACTCAATACTTCGTTCCAGTTGCTACCGCTTCATACCACTTTGATTTATCTCGAATATGAGTTGTGTGCCCTTCAACTGCAAAATAAACCATTTTTTATTTGAGAGTTGCAGGAGTTTAACAAAAACACAATGAAGCATTTGATTTTCTAACTAACATAAGAATCCACTTGAAGAATTCTGCATTCTTCAATACTTTCACGAGCCAGTCACCGTTGTTTTATTTTATCAGGAAAAAGAATCAGTTGCAATCACAATTCACAGTGAAGCTACCAGTGGTAATCAATCAGATTTAGAAGGAGCTATATGATTATATACCTCAATCAGATGATTGGAAAGCAGTCTTTGAGATTGACCAGTGTGCAATTCGGTGCTATTTATCAGCATTGAACTCCTGCCAATGTTTTTAATGTAGAATGATCCATCTTTATCCATTTTTATGATTGCCTAAAACATAAAAACGGAAAGTTTAATTGGTATATTGAGGTCAATTTATATTTGATGGTGAAGACAATACCTCTGCATCCCAACTATTTACCATTGAAGTAATTTCTTAAAGCATATTGATGTGATTAGTTCATCACCACAGTGTAACTATAAACTAATTTTCTGATGCATACACAGCATAGTCCAGATTTTAAATGAGTAGATACACACACACACACACCAAAAAAAAAAAAAACTGCATTAAGTCAGAGTTGGTAAATAGGTAAATAACTAAATATAACCAACCTGACGTCTAGATATTAGATTGGCACAACCTCCTTTGCCTAAGTCAATATCTACATGAAAGCCTTCTGTTGATCGTCCAACTAAAACCTGCAGGATGATTTGAGCCATCATAAAAGCATGGCCCACTAGTTAGATTTGATTTGCAATATCAGCTTCAATTAGATTCTATTAACACGTCACAGAAAATATACACCCTTTCAAAATTTAAAACAAAAACATAAACAAAATGTGCATTTTAGTTCAGGCACTTTTTCAAAGAACACTTGTATTTATAATTGCAAAACAAGTATTTTCAACTACATTGGTTTTCATCACAAATCACTCCAAATTATACAAATAGGACACTACCTCATGTTAGAAACACAGTCTGAATAAAACAACCATATATGTGTACTAATAATCTACATAGTGCATGTGAAATTTCTTTTATAATGCATGTAAGTTTTTTTTTTGGCAATAATAAAATTATCACAAAAAGTAACATGAGGTTGCAATACTTCAAATATTCAAAAAGTAAAAATCGGAAAACATCTCCCAACAACGTGAAGATCAAGGAAGTAGTTTACATGCTTCAGTGACAAATACCTCAGTTTTCTTGATATAGTACTTTGAGTGGCGACCATATAAAAGGGCCAATGCTCCATGTGAAGCCATGGCTCTCTGCATATAAGAATGAGCGCCCTGCTCCAACCTTATGATAGCCCGCTTAGTTTCTTCGTGTTGATATCTTGATACTAAATTGTAATCATAATATATATTGTTAAGCTATAAAAATGTAATAAAAAATCACTTTCCGAATCACAAAAAAAACTAAATTATGTTGGTCAAATTCTGATAAAGACATGTGTAATTTTTTCTTTTTTTGACAAAGACATGTTGATCAAAGCAAAAACATTCACACACAAAGGTATAACAGACTGTGCACATAAATATTTACAAATTTCATGTTTCAGAATTAACTAGCAGGGAACAAAGAAAATATGATAAAACAGAGTCTGGTCCCGAAAGCACAAGTTGAAGGCCACCCCAAATCCAAAAGTTGAAAGACATGCATCATCTTCTAGCCATGACAACAACATAGCATGTTGTACAACAATAAAGATTCTAAATTTACAAATGAACTAAAACTAACTGAAAGAGCATTAAAGTAGTGCAACCTCTTGGAATTCAAAAAATTCGTAACCTCCCCCCTTATAGCACGTTTGTATTTATTTATCAATTGTGTATACGTCTAAAAAATTTAGCAAAATAAGGAAGAGAATTGAGCCTTAAGAGACTACCAACTGCTCAAGTAGCTGAAGTGTGCTCCCATACCATGAGGCAGCATAAAAATGCATCAAGAAATAGAAATAATCTTCAGTTAGGTAACTAATTCATATTAGTTGTCTCTCTTTTCAATAGAAGAAAAAACGAGAAAAAAAAGTATAGCAATTAACAAGTAGCACAAACTAGTCAACCACCACTAAAATTCCTGGCCACATAATAGTAATACCTTCTTCATTATCATATAAATCATGATCATCAGCTTCCAAGTCCATATCAAGTACCTGTAGGAAGGAATCATGAATAAGTCAGAAAATTGCAAAGGATGTGCAAAAGCTAAAGTCAACTGTTGACTGAAAGATCAACACAGCATGCCTTACCATGGCCTCTACATCAGAATAATAAGGAACTTCGTCATCGCTTTCGATATATTGCTCTTCCTCGTCTAACCTTTCACTGTAAACCATCATCTCAGACCCCAGAATATCTGCGGACCCCACTTCAGCATGTTGCAACTGATTATTTTCAACTGGCAATGCTACATCCCGTTCCTGTTTCAAGCTAGAACCATTAGGTTGGCCATGATTTCTGAGGCCATTTCCGAGGGCTGGTTTCTTATGTGACAAATTTGTCACATTATTGCTTTGATGCTTTACGAAGCTAACATCAACAGGTTTTTCCTTCGGACTTGCATGTAGAGCATCATGAGTTTTGTTTGTTGCATCATTGTTTCCACCTAGGTCACTGGAAGCAATAATTGCATTTCTAGGCAGTGTGTGTGATGCATGATTATTAGACAACTCACATTTTATCTTAGAAGAAACCTGAGCTCCTACGGAGCTTTTTTGTTCAACCTGCTTCAAAACTTTACCTCTCCTGCTAGCTCTTTCTCCATAATCATTACCAGATGATGGAACTGGTATATTGGGTTTTTTAGCAGCTGATTCGGATGAACAGGAAATTGTTGGGGGAGGCTCATTAAAGGGTAGGAAAACATCATCATTGGATGGAACTTCTGGGTCCTCAGTATTTAATACACAGAGAACAACTCCGTTAATTAGTTCAGGAAATTGAGGGTCTTTAGCTGAAGCGGAAGCTGCCATTTGGAACTCTGGTTTTTGAACTACTTCCACGCCATTAGATTGGGACATTGTGTTGTCATCTACTTCTGCACGACATGAAACTGACATACCTTTAACATGTGCATCAAAGGCCGCTAACAGCTCTGTTTCAGCCTTTCCTGCATTGTCGTCTACTTCTGCGCGACATGAAACAGACGGATTTTTAACATCTTCGCGTGGGGTCAATAATAACTCTACTTCAGCCGTTTCAGGTATCTGATCTGAATAACCATCAATTGGAGAGTTTAGTAAAAGCGAACTCAGACCGTCATAATAAGATTTACCAATCCCATCTTTTCCAACAGAATCCATCAGAAATAGCTCTTCCTCACCAGTGAAGTTTAAGAGTGAATTGGACAGTTCTTCCAGATAACCATCCTCGCAAGCAATGGAATCTTTTGAACCATCACATGGAATATTATCCTGTTCTTCTGTTCTCCAGACCGGCATGTCCTGAATGTCAGGAAGTGATAACTCTAAATCGTCAAATGAATTCCCACACTCTAACTCAGGTGAATCAAACATATAATCTTCATCAAACTCGGAGCACAAATTTGCAGGGTCATTGTTGATTTGGTGAAATGCAGAAAAAGACATATCATCTAGTTCATCATCTCCGATAAATTTTTCTATATCTAGTTCTATTGAATCGCCAAATTCCTCGGCAGTTCCATTCAGAAGCACATTATCTTCAATAATTTGAGGTTCCTCCCCAGGTATATTGTTTTGGTCCATGGGAAAATTCTCTTCAAGTGTATCATCAACTCCAGTGTAAAACGCTTGAGCAGCAACTCCAATATCAACATCCATAAAATTTTCTGGAAGACCGTAGTGTGACGGATCATGATTTGAAAAGTCATTCGAAGTTGAACCCTCGAGTACACAGTTTTCAGGCAAAGGCTCATTTCCATTTACCGCATAATTGTCATTTTCTGAATCAACTAGAAAATTGTAGTCCATGGAAGTTTGCATATCTCTGCGGATTCTTTTACGCATAGCGTAATAAGAATTTCGAACAGTGTGAACTTTTCTCTTAACAGAAACATCTTTCTGCTCATCTTTCAAATGTCCAATCTTGAAGAACTTTGATGGGAGAGGCGAAACAGAATGCTCGAAACCTGTTATAGAGGAAGAGGCGTCCTTAGATACGATAGGGTCATAGAGTAGCTTATGCCATCTTTCTTGTATTTCCTCAAAACTATATTTTCGAGAAAACTGCACTGCGCCTTTCGCAATTGCTTCCAAGGAAGCTCCATTCTGCAAATATAAAGCTTGAAAAGATTAATTTAAACCAGAATCCTGAAATGGTTGTCTTGTCTCTAGAATCAATCAACACCAGAAAAAATACACATAGATCTATTGAATTCAATTTAGAGTTCGTGTTGTTTGTCCGGACATTCCACAACGAAATTGAAACACATAAAAACCTAGAAAAACAACTTTTGACTACAATGTGTTAAAAAAAGTACATGAATGTGCAAAAAAATAATTTAACCGATAGAAGACGATAGTATTAAAAAATAAAAAAAAAATCATCAATGCTTGTTAGTATAATAACATGAATGAATGTGATAATAATAAGACGATAGTATTAAAAAATGAAATGGAATTAAATTTAAATTTAAATTTAAAAAACATACACAAGTTGAAGAATGAAATTGAAACAGAAATAAAAACCTAGAAAAACAATGTAAGAGGATAATTGAGTATTAATGTTAAAAATGAAATGAATGAAATTGAAAAGGCATAAGAAGAAAAAAAGAAATCGAAAATGAAAGAGAGAAAGGAATAAACCTCAACCTCAACGTTGGTCTTAAGCAAAAGATCATCCTCGGAAGTCCAAGGAGAAGAAGAAGATAATGTAGCAAGAGCACCCATTCTCTCTCTCTCTACCCCCCAAAACCAGAACACCTTTCTCTCTCTCTCTCTTCACTTACAGAGAGAGTGAGAGAATGCTACGCCGGAAATAAGGGTTTTACTTAACAAAACCCCACCAACCGCCTCCACTATTCTTTTGCCACCCAACGTTTTTTTTTCTTTTCTTTTTTGACTTTATAATTTTCTTTCCAAATATATTTTATTTCTTAAATGAATTGTTCGATTCAATGAACTAAATATTCAACGATCAATAAATTTTAACGGTTACATCTGCAATCTGCACGATGGGAAAAATAAAATTGAATAACATGGGATATATATTTAGGAATTCAATATTTTTTTATTGGTTCTCGTAATTCATATTGTTAATTATAAAACTCATTCTCCCTAAAAAAAAAATATAAAACTCTTTTGGAAATATTTTATGTCCCTCTTCCTGAGACTCGTTTGCTATTTTCAACTAATTAATTGTTTTTTTGACATATATACTCATATTTATTAAATATTTATTCTTCCATCAACAATAAATAACATATTGAAAACATAAATTAATCATCTCTTAAAGGATAAAATTGTAAAAATGATATCACAAACAATTTTAGCATAAATATCTCACTAAAATACATATATTAATCTGATACCATCAGCTAGATATTTCATTTAATTTTTCACATTTTTTATTTGTTGTGTTTTTTATATTTTATAATAGGATTTAAAACTATTTGTTAATGAAATTGTAAAACAAAAATAGAAAAAAAATGCATTTAAATTTTAATTATATTAAAATGAACTTGCAATATTATTTTTCTTTAAAGTGTGTTAGATTATTTTTTTTCAAGATTATTAAAAATAAAAATTATTATGGAAGTAAAGTGTATATTTTAACCTAAGAAATGAGTGGAATATAATTTAAGTTTCTCTCTGAAAAAGAGAGTGAAACATTTTCTAATATGTTTTGAATAAGAGAGAGTAAAATGTATATTTTAACATAAGAATTGAGATAAACACAATTTAAACATATTAGAGGGGAGAAATGTAATTTAATCTAAACCAAAATAATTATTTCTCTAAACGTATCAAAGTCCAACAAATGACTAAATAATTATTTCTCTAAACCTATCAAAGTCCAACAAATGACTAAGATTGTTAATGATAATGTTAACTTGTGGTCTTAGGACAACATATTAAGAAACCCAAAAGAAAAATATTTATGTTAAGAAATCCAAAAGAAAAATATTCTTTAAAATTTTGTGCATTCAATACATTAAAAAAGTTCAAGATTAAATATAAGGAAAATTCTATGGTGAAGTCGTGAAAATGACTTTTCTGATGAAGTTAACACTATAACATAAAAAGTGTAGTGAGTAACACCCCACTGTTTGTACAGTGGCATCAAAAGTTCAGTCCTCATAGTATCATCAATTCATCATATTAACAAGACTACACTTAATCTAATTTTATCCTACCTTGTTTTTAAGTGTAACACTTAAGACTATCACATAATATCATCAAATCTGTTTGCATGTTAAAAATGTCAACGATAAAATAGTACTTGTAAGTCCAACATGTTGCATGTAAGTCCAAGATATTGCAAACATTACTAGATGAATTATTATTGATCATTAATCAGTAATCAACCATTTAAAAATGAATCAAACATTAAAATCAAAATTGACTTTTTCAAAAAAGTCAGTTTCCTAACTGCACCATAGAAGCTCCCTAAATATAATGCACATGTTTTAATAAACTATTTCTATATTTGATTTATTAACTTGTCACTTTTAAGACACAAGTTAACATTAATTACTCTTTTAATGGTTTTTAACCTTTCACTGTTGTACATTAAATTAAAATTAAAATGAATATTGTCCCTAAAATTAGTCGAGAAAGGAATAAAATTGGTAATTAGTAACTTTGTAATTCAAGCCTTTACAATCTACTACCTTTTCTTCTTCCTCGCCGTCGTTGTTTCCTTTCTTTCTCTCAGTTATTTTGATTTCTTCGATCATGGCTTCCAATTCGCAGAAGAATTTTCCTGCTGGTATGTATCTATAATTAATGATGATATCGCTATTTGTTATTTGCTCCAGTTGTCACCTACGAAGCCCACACACCAACACGACACCGGCACGTATGAAGCACGGAAAGAGACACCAGACACGATATGGATATTGACACGTCAACACCCTAATAATTTAAAAAAATCATATAATTAATTATATGTATCCGTGTTTGGATACGACATATGTCCACAAGGGACATGTACAATAGAGGAGTATCTATGTTTTATAGTAGGCACATCAACATAGATAATTGTTTGAAAAAATGACATAATTGAATGAAATCGTTAGTGTCCGACACTAGACACGAGTGTGGTTTAGATTGTTTATTAATACATAAGTATCCTCTTATCTGATTTTTACTTAAATGGATAATACAAAGGGCACTACTTTAAACACCTACCTTTACTTTTTTGATGATTTTGTAGATGATCAGCAGAGAATAAAAAACCAAAGAAGAATTGTCGAAGAAAAAATAAGAAATCCAAAAATAAATCATATCCTCCACAGCAACTCGTGGACGTAGGAGTGGTTTTCCAGCCAAGCCTTTAGATTTCTCAGCTCTTCTTAATGTAAGCTACGTTATTTGCATTATATGTGTAGTGTGTGCTGTACTTAATCAAGCTGTGTTAATTGTTAATGATTTCATCATAGAGACTGAAATATAATTAAAATGTCAATATGTCATAGGATCCAAATATCAAGGAATTGGCTGAACATGTAGAAACATATCCATCATTCAATCAGATAGCTGAACAGCTTCAGGAAACTTTGCATGGAGCAACTCGGGATCGTCTCCCAAAATCTAATGATTGGAAGTATGTTTCAACCATGCAAAAGATCAATAAGAATCTTGATTTATGGAAAATGGTCGAGCGCCTGAGTGATGTATCGATGCAGGTATTTATAAAATTTCTTCGTTATGTTTGTAACACATCTACTGGTTTTTAGATTAGAATGTATCTTCTGTCTATCACAGGACCCATCAATGTCTTCCGTGCCTGAAATTTTTGTCAATCCATCACTGAAGGCCAGCGTAAACAGGGAACGGCACACATCGAAAAAGATCCATGTTTGAACCTTATTTTAGATGAGATAGAGAATGGTGGTCCTGCTGTAATGATTAAATACCTTTTTTTAAAATCATATTTTATTGTTCTGGCATTTCCATATTTCCACCATAAGTTGTTGTGGTGTAAATTGGTAAATAATTTATGGAGTGATTATTTCCTTGCAGATACTGGAATGATCAGAATATTTTGAAGATGTTTGGACTAGCCATGGGCATTCTTCCATACTCTGGAGATGCAGTTGCTTTGTCTGAAAATTCTGGTCCAGATGAGACAGAAAACATGGGAAATAAAGATGAATCAATTGTTCATCATACTGCTAATGTTGGAGACGTCGAGGTATGGCATAATGGCTATTCACTTTATCGTTGAATTCATTTCAAATGAAACAGTTAAAGATAAAATTTGTAGTGGTCCTTCAAGCATGAAACTTTTTTTGGGTAGAGGGTGCAGATGTAGAACACATAAGTTAAGGTTAAGTTCACGCTGAATTTGAAGAGATTAAAATAGGCTTCGAGTGTAATGAATTGTCTGGTAATTGGAAATGAAACTCCGGATTTCTGCATGAATTATTTAAGGAATGTGAAAATGAATTGTAATCAAGTAAACTAGTTATCAGCTTTCCAAGTGATCCTTTAGAATATCTACCACTTTAGCTTCTAGAGTATGTGTTTCCTCAAATGTCAAATTGATTACATATCTCCTCTTTAGAAAAATAAAATCATTCTTAGTTTGATCTGGCCTCTTCTATACCCAACAATGCACAAGTTTATTAAGGTCCTTGGTTTGGATGCCATTCCTGTCATCACCTGTGATGATGATATTGCATAAACCTCAATGCAAGTATTGTAGTAATCTAGTATAGTTCCACTAGGCTGGAGACTTGAAGAAATAAAATACCTGCTGCAGCTGTCTTTTTACCCTAAAATTTGAACACGATGTTACTGATATTCTGAAGCAAGTTCTATAGATTTGAAATCATTAACAAACCTCCACAGCTATATTCCAGACTCTCCAAGAGTGACAAATAAGGGGGATGCTTTATACCTTTAACACACATGATTTTTTGGGCATCTACCTAACTAGGGCTGCCGACTTTCACTCATTTATTCTCTCAACGACCTCGTCCCCATATTTCGTTTTGTTCTTCATTTTCTCCCCCTCCCGCCCCTCATTCTTCATCGTGCTGTGGCTGAATCTTCAATTTTCAGGTTCATATCTCTCTCTCCCTCTCTCCACACGCGCGTGACCTCTTTCTCTGCCATTCTTTCTTTGCTCAAGGTAGATGGTTGGAAATATTTGAATCGTCTTGAATTTTATTTTATTCCAGTTTAGGGGTTAGGTTTTCACAACCTTTGCTTTTTAGGCTGTGAAAGATTCTGAGTAATTAAGTGTGTTATGATGTAGTTAAACCATAGACACTAATTTTCTGTCCTTTATTGTTAAGTTGGGTTTTAATTTTCCAATAATTGTATGTGTTTGTGTATGCTTCCTTTGTTTTCAAAGGCTGAGAATGAATCATTCCTCTTGAGGGTGATTTCTCTTGTAAACTGCAACTTCATTCTCCTGTGATCATTCAAATTCCTCCGTGTGATTTTGGAGCTAGAAACAATGTGGTGACTTTGTGTTGACTATTAGAAACTAGAGCATGAACCTATGAATGTAGGTTTTGTGCCTTCCTTCCATGTGATATATTAGTACTTCATCTCTGTTAATTCCATTTCCTTGCCAAGCAGATAATAACTTGCAGCAGGTTTTCTCTTTATTTTGGAGAATGCAATGAGCTTTCCTCTGAATTAACTCTGTATTTGAGAGATTTTAGTTGATTCTCTAACATCAATAAGCAACTTCTTGTTGTTGTTATCATCATCATTTAAATTTGTATATGAATTTTGTTCTTTCATACTAGTTGTGCTGTTTGAATTTGAAGGAACGGTTCCAGCAATTGAGTGTCTCCCCAATCAACATCATCTCACAAGTGCAAATAGGTACCTCAAATCATCTCTTTTTAATATCAACCAATCATATGCATGTTTTTATTCTAGACTGTTTACTTTGTTGTTTTTGTTTAAGATTAGGCAACTTAAACTCTTAAAGTGAAAGTAAGTTTGTTCTATGTTGTCCATGTTGAACTATGAATATGTTTTCTGCAGTTGGTTGAATTAATTTGGGTTAACTTGCACTCCTTCCATCTTTCACGATTTAGATTTTGACTTTAGAACCTTGTGAAGATGCAATTCTTTTTTCTTTCTTGTTTTTTATGAACATGGAAGCTCTTGAGTGCTGATGCACAAAGATTGGTTATGTTTTGGTTGGGATTGTTTCTAGACTTGGGATATTGAGCCCATTTCTTTCATTATTATTCTAGACTTGGAATATTGAGCTCGTTTTGTTCATTATTATTTTATTGTATTGATGCCGTCCTATAGTGATTTATGATTTCATTCTTTCTTATTTTTGCTAGAGAGCGTACACGAAGAGCATTCTTTTGTTGGATTCATGCTCAAACTCAATCTAGTGGATGTTCTCTTTAGACGCATGCCCCGTGGGCCTCTTCCTTATTATTGGTATGGCTATGGGAGGGCTCTATTATGCTATTCAAGGGCTAAATCTTGCTATTTGAGGGCAAAATCTTCAACTTCTACCCAGGCATGTTTTGCAAAGTTTACGGGGGCTTTAGCAATGCATTTGATTCAAGTTTCACAATTTTAGTTTCTTTGTGTGTATTTTAACTGTTTAAAGGGTTAATAGGTCTTTTTACCCTGTAATATAGGTCATAATATTTTTTTTTGATTTACCCCTGTAAAAAAAATTGTTTTGATTTACCCCTAATAGGCCAAACAAAAACCAATTTTATTTTTTTTTTGTTTTTGTTTGGCCTATTAGGGGTAAATCAAAACAAATTTTTTTTACAGGGGTAAATCAAAAAAAAAATTACACCGGAAATGACATATATTACAGGAGGTAAAGACCTATTAACCCTTGTTTAAAATATCAATTTATAAACAGCAAGGGGCTGGGAGAGAGGGGTTGCTTACTATCCTAACTAGAGTTATGGAGGAGACTCCTTCAGTTTGATTCGCACAGGAATTCCTTCTAGTTCTCTTTCTGTATCACAGTCTTTGCAACTGGCTTTTGTACTCATAAAGAATTTGATCAAGAAGACACGGCAAGTTTCTTATGGAAATCTTAACAAAGTTTACATAGCCTTTAGCAATGCTTTTGATTCAAGCTTTCCAATTTAAGTTTCTCTATGCATATTTGAAATCTTTAATATCAGCAGGATGCCGAGACAGCAGCATATTTGGCCAGGGAAAAAGAATATTGGGATCGACATTGTTTGGAGGCTGAGTGATATCAAGGATGCCAGAATAGTCAGTTGATGGGTCCTTTGCTAATGGACTTTACACTGGAGCCCCCACCTTGAACCCCCTCTTCTTTCCTTCATTATTTTTTTTTTTTTTTTGTAATTTCTTT
>Ga0228711_1009617_pt1 | contig 13032 bp, 3 predicted proteins | sample MedpolnodulmetaG_2_FD_177996 | JGI IMG/M metagenome (GOLD analysis project Ga0228711, IMG submission 177996) | Root nodule microbial communities from Medicago polymorpha collected in Santa Monica, California, United States - brown nodules | ecosystem: Host-associated > Plants > Roots > Nodule...
ATTTTTTTAAAACCTGACATGTGTGTAATGGTTTAAAAAATTATTTTTAAAAAGATAAAAAAAAAACTGAAAATTAATTTTCAAAAATTAAAAAACAAGAAAAAAAATCAATTTTTTTAAAAAAAAGAAAAAAAAATTGGATTTTTTTCAAAAAGTAAAAAAATTCAGGAAAAAAATATTAATTTTTTTACCAAAACATTCAAAAATTAGCTTATATTATTTTTTTCGAATATTTTAAAATATTTATTTTACTTTGGATTTTTTAATTTTTTTTTCAAAAGTTTCAAAATTTAGGAATTTTTTTATATATAACGAAAACAACCCCTTTCAGCTCTTTTGGAATGACTGTTTCTTTTCAAAAATACCCTCAATTTTCAATACAAATAATAACACATGTAACAAATAGATAAGAATAAATTTAAATATTAAAAAAATTTCCAGACTTTTTTTATCCTCAATTTTTAAATATAAAAAAATATTCTCAAATCTGTAACACATCGTAAAAAAAAAAATTATGGAATAAAATTTTCGAAAAAAAATCTAAATTTTTAAATAAATTTATATCCAAATTTTTTTAAAAAAATATTTTCCAGTTTTTTTTGGTTGAGAAAATTTTAAAAACTTCTTTTTCGAAAAAAAATCTGTTTTAAATTTCAAAAAATATATATTCCAAATTCTCAAAAATAATTTGAATTTTTTTTTTGAAATATATATTTCAAAATTTTCGAAAAAATTTTTGAGATATATATTTTTCTTAAATTATAAATTTTGGAATTTTCGAAAAATATATATTTTGAAATTTTTAAAAAATTTGGAAAATATTTTTCGTAGTAAAAAAAAATCCTGATTTTTTTTATAATTTTTACAAGTTTTTTAAATTTTTTTAAGAAAAAATGAAAAACAAAATTAATTATACAGTCAGCACGCCATATAATTAGATATGCACAGTCAGCATGCCACTCAGCAATTTTTTTAAGAAAAAATGAAAAATAAAATTAATTATACAGTCAGCACGCCATATAATTAGATATGCACAGTCAGCAATTCTGCACAGTCACATGGATCAGGGGCTAAAATCAAAGAATTTTATTTTGCATGGTTGGAATCTAAACTTTTTTTTTATAGGGGGGTAAACCGAAATTCGTCCAAATTACAGGGGGTAAACCGAAACTCGTCCAAATTATAGGGTTGGCCCTTTTGCTATGAATTGTTATATATACTCCAACATTAAACATAGATTTCTATATACACCTTCTCCATAATTTTTTTTGGTCTTTTGTTCCTAACAATGTGCCAAGATTTTGGTTATATTTTTTGGGTCATTTGTTTATAATAATGTGCCTCAATAATTATAAAAATATTGATGATATTTATTATCTGAGAAATATAGAGAATCTTCACAACAAAACAAATGATATTTTAGTTGAAAAGGAAACTACTTGAAAAATCAATCTTAATCTTTTCTTTAGAGGATCGAGAAAAAAATTTAAATGAATATAGTATTGTCAACTTTCTTGGGTTGACTGAAAAGATTACAAAATTGAATTTGATAATGCAAGATCATGTAAAACACATTCTTGATCATGAAATACAATCTGGGACACATTTGCGATCATGCCGCCCACCCCACTTTTTTTGTTTTGTTTTCTTTTTTATCAATAATATATAGGATGGGTGCATTTGACACACGATGTTTTGGGGTGTCAGCATAACTGAGATATATCAACCATCAAAATTAACGCATGTCTCATTAATTTCAGTAAGGAAATTTCTTATCATAAGTGTCATACAATTATTGATATAAATGATTAAGTGTGCTTAAATTCTCTATTGGTGGCACACCGTTAACAACAGTCTAACATTGATATTGTATCATCACAATGAACTTGATAGAAATACTTGTAGCATATAAAAAGAGGAATGATGTACTTGTAACATATAAAGGAGTTATTGTATATATCTTTGATTCCTCTAAAAAGTCTAACACTGATTCTGTTTAAGTATTATTGATGTTATAGGTTTAATATTGGAGAGTTCTATATCTAAAAAGCTAAAATTTAATTAATTAAGTGTTGATATTCTTTTATTTTTTTGGTGTTATTATTCCGAGTTGCTAAAATTCCAGTCTCTATTTCTCCGGTGCTAAAATTTCAGTCTACTTCGCATGTGCTACTGTTCGCGACAACTTCAATTTTTTATTTTGGTTTGGTTTCTATCGAGTATTTGATTTATTTTAAGATGTTGCTTATTTATCTGGTAGTGAAAAGCGGAAAAAAAAATGAAATGAAAAGCTAATAAAATCACAACATGGAGCTAAAAAAGTTTATGACGTATTACCATGTAAGGGGTCATTTTCTCATACTATGTCTAAGGCTTGTAAAACGCTAGGATCGGTCTTGGAGAGATGGTAGAACGATCCAAATCTGATATACCACGGATATGCCAATATTTGATTACTAAACATACACACTAGATCAGAAAATTAATCTTAGTGAATTATCAATTAATATTCACCTATGATATCATCTTCAAATTCATTTTCTAGTATTACAATAATGTCAAAATTTGTAAAAACTTTAACCGCATGCTCTAAATAGCTTAGTTTTGCTGCAGAGTATAATTAAATAAATAAGAATAATAAAGGAACACAGCTCAACTTGTTCATGTAGAAACCTGATGTATCAAATGGCTTCTAACAATACAGAAGCTGTGTCATTCTGCATAAGTGAAGCACCAAAGACTCATCTTTCTTTCTTCTTTTAATTTTTGAGGTTAAATTAAAAGTGAAATTCTAATCAATGACAGAAGTGGTACTCAGAACTTGGATCATGAAAGGCTACTTTGAAAACCAAACTAACACAAACAATGGTTTAGATTCTGTATTGTGCTTAAATATGAATAGTAATTATAATAGTGGAGTGATTAAGTAGTTTCTTAATTACCTCTCCAAATGGGGCAACTGGTAGCTGGTTTATGATTTATAGTATTCATTAGGATACTTTTGAAGCTAGGATGCATACGAATTTCATTTTTTTTTCTTGAACCAAACAATACATTAAATTTATTCTCACACCCTTTCTCGTATATTTTCTCTTGTCAATTTATTCTCGATACCAAACATATATGTTGACAGTGAGGGGAGGGAAGAGACTTTTTTAATGGCATTTGTGTGTGTCTATATATATATGGCTTGCATATATATGACTTTTTTAATTGGCCTTGCATCCTCCCAAAGAGAGCGGTGGTATTGCACTTGTAGATAAGTGGTTGACGCTTCCGGACATGGATTACATCGTTGCAACTTATTAAAACAGGCTTGTGGTCTTGTTGACAAATCACGAAATCAGAACTTCAGAATCTTTTCTCACTTAGAGGGGTGCCACCGCTTAAGCAAAACACCTCATCATGTGTCTTGGCTTAATTCCCAATCATTTTGTTCTTCTTTTTTTGAAAGATGGTTGTCCACTACCTTCATCATCTATGGAGTGGAACAATCACAAGAGTGACGAGAGATTGACTTGTGAATTTGAGTATTTGGATCAACAAGTTAGGTTCCGAGAGCTCATGAAGATTGAAAAAGGATTAAAACCGCCCCCACCAAAAAAGGAGTCAAACCAAGTCAATCATATTTTGTGTGACACTCCTGAAAAACCAAGGGAAGAATTTCAAGTTATCGGGGAAGATGAAGAAGATTTAATTTCACTTGAGGTGATATGACTGATTTTTGTCGGTGTTCATCCTTTTTTTTGTCGATATTACACCGACATATTTTCTAGGGTCGATATTGTAATGCCAATTTTTTATGGCCAATATATAACTAACATTATATAAATTATATAAATATATGACTTTTATGTGGTGGAACTAGTGCAATACTTTTTTATTCGTTATTAATGTTTACGTATTTGATATATATGTCTATGTTTTCGTCAATTTATTGGCTATTACATTTCATATAATTTTATTCAATAATCTAGGTATTGGGCCAATAATCTAGGTATTCAATAATCTGTGAACAACAATTTTCAAAATGTTTAGCCAATGAAATGAAGAACCGCGCTAGGTATTGGGCCCAATAATCTAATATTCATTATTTATTCTATAAATGGTCATTGTAGATAAAAATTAGTTAATTTATTGTTGGTGGATAAAAGGTAACCACTGCCACTACCCATTTGGCTCTACATTCAAAAGTGATGAATTAATAAATTAAGGCAACATATATATTATAAAAAATTGTCAAAGAAATTCTTTAGTTAACTAATTATTAAAAGATCGAATATACTAGTAGAATTATGTGAATGTATATATATATATATTTGTCTTCTGATGGTGCATAGTTACATTACATATGAAGCACTTGATGAATAATAATATAATCTCAAAAGTGGTCCAAAAGGGGTCCATATTTTACATTAGGGTCAGCCACGCCACATCCATCCACATGAATGTCTGCCTATAAACCCTTTCTGACAACATTTTCTTTCTTTATTCAATTATATACTCAATATATTTTGTGTCATTTCCAGTTACAAATGACTAACAAACAAATATAAATCCATAGTAGCTAAAATGATAGTACTACACCTGCCATAGAATAGAAAACTTCTCTATGCAAAACAACAACAAAGTACAACAACAAAATGTGAGTGTTTGTGTTCATGTTCCTTATTCATATCCCGAATTTGAAATTTCAAGGAAGAAGATATTCAACCGACAAATCGGAAAACTAGTGAAAGAAAAGGAATAAGATTAAATTATTGACATTGATCGATGTGTTATATTGTACTGTACTGGTGTTGGGGGGGTGATTATCATATAATGCAAGGTTTGATTTATTTTCACGTGCAAATAAGCACATTACTACTACATGTCTTCAGGAGGTTACAAAAAAAAAGTATAATAGATTCCTTCAAAGAAAAAAAGAATAATAATAGATGGAAATATATAAAGTTGAGTGGTGCATATATGCAAACCCTAACCATCTATATCTCATATCAAACGTGAAACTCTTTATACATTCGTTTACACTAAAGATTTGATATGTGAAGCGTGATACGAGTAATCCGATACCAGTAATACAATCTTGGAATATAAGTTACGTTAAATCAATCAAATAAAGTTGATTTTAAGGTAAGAATTTTACTCACTTATTAATACATGTTCAGACTATATCCTATATCTAACGTAAGAATATCATATGAACACAATTTTGTCTTCATCAAAAATATTATTTTCAAAAGTATGTCTTTAAGTTTGACCCTATTTTAGGCTATATCCTTGATTCCTGTTTTTGAAACAAGGGTCAAACTTATCCTTAACAATTAAGTTTTTCAAATTTAAATTTACACCGCAAGTAAAAGGAACTCAAAAAGTTAACTAAAAAATATTTAGTTGAATTTTTTATGTACAATTTATCTTTAACATCATAAATTTTTAAAATTCATTTTTAAAAACATACAATATGAATATTAAAACAAATTTAGATAATATAGATATTATAAAAATGAAACAAATGAAATAAATTAGAACAAACATTATACAATATATTTTAGGCAAAATTACACATGATGTCCTTTAAATTTGACCCTTGTTTCAAATTGCTCTTTAAAGTTTTTTTCCTATCGAATTAATTCTTAATTTTACACCTCATTTTCACCTTTAGCTTTTAAGTTATGCTTATTTTACATTGTTATCTTTTATATTGTACTTTATGACTAACCACAACTCTTATTTTACAACTAGAGATAAACAACATGCAAGTGTTAATTTGTGATTTGTCACGTCTCACACTAGAGATGATTACCTACCATTTTGGGTTCGTGAATTTGAACCATTGTTCATAAATGAAGTCATTGCTGCAAAAAATTAGGTAATCTAATTATAAAGTTTTTGGATTTGGAAATTTTGATTTATACTAGAAGAAGTGAAGGGAGAAAGGAAATGGACAAATCTAACATTAAAAGACCAATGACATAATTTTGCCTAAAATATATGTAAGAGTAAATATGAATGGAAAAGGTATCATGCGTACATCAAATCTTTTAGGTTATATTAATTTCTTTTTAGATTAAGTTAGATATTGGTTATTCTATCGTGGTGGATTTAGTACCACTTGTACGATTGTTCTTTCTGTTTGAATAATTTGATTTAGTTTTACCTTTAATAAAAGAAAGAGAAAGAGAGACATGTGGTAGTTATTTTTTAGTTAAGTTAATGTAAATCTTAAAATTAGAAAACTATAGAAGAACAATTTCCCCCCTTCTAAATAACCTGCAATTGAAAAGGAATGCATCATGCATGCATGTGACACTAATAATAATAATAATAATAATAATAATAATAATAATAATAATAATAATAATACATATAAACAAAAAAAGGGATAATTTCAACTAAGCACAAAGCATATTTAGAAGAACCAAACTTACATATCAATTGAAGTTTAGAACCAAACTTAATAAGATCAACTCAATAGATCATCTAATTTAATTAGATTAGAGGATTTTAAACATTCCAGTTATTCATGATGCAACCATAATTAATTAATGGCATTCATATATATAGCATCGTGAGCAATCAGCCTTTTCATTACCACAGAATGACTGCTCATGATGTTATATCATCATCCACAAATTTTCTTGCTTCATATGTTAATTAAAATCCACTTCCAAATGCTGGTGCCCAATAATCAGCTCCATTTTCACTTCCAACATGTTGTGTGCATGACACTGGAACCAAGCACAACCCTCTACTCCTTAAGTCCTTTGCTTTATTACCTTCTCCATTCTGTTTATTATTTTTCAAAATCAATTAATTCATATATATATCATTAATTAGGCATTTGAACACATGTAGTAGGATTAAACTCTTGCCAATGACCTAACAGCTCACAGAAAATTCACATCATTATTATTTTTTATTAATTAATTAAACAATAAGAATCATATGCAAAGTCTGACAGTTTTCATTGCCCAATTTATGCACTTGATGATACTAATGGTTATAATGATAATATAGTACAGTATTATTTATTTTTAATAATATATAGTAGAGTGATTAGAATCTTATATATAAATATATGATACACACATATATTTCTTCAAAATATATGTATACATTTAAAACAAGGAGGGGTCAAATGAAGAAGAATACTAAAATGATGATTCCATGGGGCAGCTTTTGTAGAAAAAGAAAGAAAAGAATACCTGGTTTGGAATTGGAGCGCCCTTTCTTTTTAGGCCAGTGTCATCCAACAGCTAGATGGGAATAAAAAGAAGAAAGTATATATTATTTACTAATTTCACTTCTCTATCAAATTTGACTTCAAGTGAACAATTCAGCTTCATCATGCTTTTTCTAAAGGATGTTATATAAAAAGCTGAGAAACCTTGTTATTTCAAATTTCAATGGCTTCTTGAGGATATTAATATTAATTAATTAAATAGTGTAGTAATAATTGTAAAGAGAGTTTAATTTCCCTTAATTTAATTCTAATTAATTGATGGATCCAATAAAGCATACCTGACCGGGGTCTTCAGGAAATACAGAATTTCTTTCAACATGCACCTGTTAATAGTTTTTTATAAAATAAAATTAAAAAAGGAAGGAACAAACATTCCCTTCAATAATAATAACAACACTATATTATATAGTTGTAAAAAATACATTAAAGTATACTCCATTTTTGTCCTATTCAATTTCAGAGAAAGTGAAACATTGGGAAATGTGAACTTACAGAATGTTGATTCCTCATCATGTTTTTTGATGCTGCAGTGTCCAAGTAAGGGGTGCTGAGTGCCTGCAACAAAAGAGAGGAATAAAATTTTATAACTCCCATAACTAAAGAAAGAATGTTTTTAGAGTGAAAATTGAACAAACTTTAACTGCATAGTATAATTAATAAATAAATAAATAAGAATAATATAGAAACATCACCTCAATTTGACCCTGTAGAAACCTGATGTATCCAATGGCTTCTAATAATACAGAAGCTGTGTCAGTCTGCAAAAGTGAAGCACCAAAGACTCATCTTTCTTTCTTTCTTCTTTTAATGTTAAAAGTGAAATTTCAATCAATGACAAAAGATAGGTACACAGAAATTGGATCATCAAAGTCTACTTTGAATTGAAAACAACTACTATTTCATGTGTGGACTTTTTTATAAAACCAAATTAACACAAACAATGGTTTATCATAATTATGGAGTCATGTGATTAATTAGTTTGTTAATTACCTTTCCAAATGGAGAAACTAGCTGGTGAAGTGCTGTTATTCTATCACCTAGCTTCTCCTTCCTCACCTGATTCAGATTCACATATAATTAGTATACTTTTGAAGCTATACTTGAGGATAATTAAGAATTTCATTTGCTTAAATAATTTCTCTCGTTCAACAAGTATATATGAATATCAGCAAAAAGAATAATATTACAGTGTTGGAGAGAAAGACAATCAAGAAAAACAATAACAAAAAAACATGCACATATATACATACAAGCTCACTAATTACCAAGTAGTTAAGATAGAAATTATAGAAAAGAAAAGAGGTTAAAAGTGTTAATTTGTGAGTAATTAACCTTTAGAGGTGGTTGGCTTGAAGATGGCTGAACCCTAGCCTTCTTATTAACTCCACTAGTTGAGCTATTACACTAGAGCAAATGAAAGAGATAGATGAAATTAATTTGAATAGCATATATACATGACTTATATTAATAAATAACAATATTAGAAGTTGAGAAAAATAATAATTAACAAGAACCTATATATCCTTTCAAAAAAAAAAAAAACAAGAACCTATATATGACCTATAGTAATTACCTCAGATATTTGATCTGGTAGTTGATTCTTGCTATGATCTACCTTGTTGTAAGTGAAATCCAATATATTATCACTACTTAAGCTAGTGATATGAGAGCTTGGGGAAGAAACTGGCACCATATGTGACCAAGATGAACCAAGTGATCCAGAGTTAGCATGAAATTCCTCATGATGCCCTTGTTGGCCATAAAAATTCTCACCTTGAGAAACTTCATGCTTTATTATATCCATAAAAGGAACTCTTGAAGATGGATTCATAATTTGCACATCCCAGTTTTCTGAGTTTTTAGGTTGAAAATGATTAAAACCAAGTCTCTCTTCTTCTCCAGGTAGTCCAGTACTGCAAAACATACAAAACCCTCAAAATTTTCACACCATGTAATTATAATGAGAAAAAAAAACATGGATAAGGTCAAAGATGTTGTAACTTCAAGCCACGGTTTTAAATTGCGGTCTACAACTACAATATAGAAGATTTTGAGGTCACTGTAACTGTAGCTTAACTGCAACTGTGATTTAAAATTGTGGTGATGGACACAAATTAAGAAGCTAGAGGAGAGAGAGAGTATGGTTTTACTAACAAAAGTAGTTGACTCCATGATTGAGGAGGTACTTCAGCATTATTTTCTGCCAAGGAATTGAAAGGGATTGAAGAAGATCCAAGCATATATTGAGGAGGGATATTCAAAGATGATGGATGCATGCTCCACCAGTTAGGGTTCCCAGCCATCATTTGCTACAATGGATCATGAGTCTCATGATATATGTGTAAGGAGGAATTATTTATTTTTCAACTTCAAAAAAAAAAAATAAGCTCCCTAAGAAATGAAATTTTTGTAAACTACTTTTTTCTCTTACTTTTCTAACTTTCACCTTTGTGATGATATTTCCTTGTATGTGCAACCAAACAAGACTTTGGATAAAGGTTTGAAGAGTTGTGTTTTGCTTTCTTACTAGCTATGTGTGTTGAAGAAACGTAAAGTCTTGGGGTCTCAAAGTATTTAATAAAGAGATGAGGTTAACAAACTTTGCATACTTTTTTTCTTTCCTTTCAATTTATTCAGTTTTTTCCTTTTTTATTCTTGCTTTTACTTTATTATAAAGTAGAACAGAAAGAAAAAAAAGGTGGTGGCCAGTGTTTTGAGGCTATAGTCACTCAATGCTAATTAATTCCTTAATTTGGGGTTACACCTTGGGATTGTTTTTTTTTAGCCTAGCTAGGGTTGGGAGTGAATGTAGTAAGGGCATCATAATATAATAGTATTTGAGATCAACGTTTGAGATGCTTTCTTTATTCTTTGTGGCAATAATTCACTTTAATAGACTAAGCGCAAAATCTATAGTGGCTGATTTAATATAGAACAAAACAGAAAATGATAGAAATTGCCCATCATCGAATAAGTGCTTTCTCTCAACTCTCAAGTACTGTGTACACATACGAACATAAATCATATATTTATCAAAAACACATGACATGGAAGTAAGATTCTGATTATCTAACTAACATCAATTAATATAGAAAGTATACTAACATATATGATTAATTAAAATCGGCTAGGTTATTTTTTTTCTTTTAACATATATACCAATATGTAAATGTTAGCATCATGAGTAGCTTTTTGGGCATGTTAGTGTGGAGCAATTATTTTGGGGTGTTCGGTTTTTGGTGTTCTATCTATATGCGACACCTTTTGTTTGTATTATTTTTTGTTGTTTTTTTTCCGCGAGTGGTATAGTTTTTGTACGTCTCGTCGTTAATAATATTAGCCGATTAAAAAAAATATATACCAATATGTAATTCAGTGAATCATATTCTATCAGAAAAGACAAGAGATGCATATTGAAGTATACTAGTATGCTAGAGACTGCTTTATATTGAGATATATAAGAGCGTTAAACATTACTCAAAGGTATTTTGTGGCTCTCATTTGAGCCACGTCACTATGAAGCAACTCATTCATTTTTTTTAATAGTGTAACTCTAAAGAACTCATATATTTTATTACAAAAGAATTCTCTATTTTACTTCTAGAATTAGAGGTGTTCTCTATTTTACTTCTAGAATTAGAGTTCTCCATTAGAAGGTGCTTGTGACATGAAAACCCTCAAACAATTGAGGGTTTTCAAGTTACAAACAAGTGTTGGGCCACATATAATAACAACTACTTTGATTAATGATTAGTTTCAATAACAGTTACTTTGAATAACGACTAGTTTTAATAACGGTTAATCTTGAAATTATTTTATAGTTTTTTATTAAAAAATATATATGAAAAAGGGTCATTATTACAACATTATTACCGCTTTATTCTGAGGTCCTGATTTTCTCTCCTCAGAGAAAGATATTTATATATAGGGATTTACTAAGATGCACCCACTTGTTTTTTATAAGGAGTATTTTACAAAGATAAACTAAAAAGTGGTTAAATATACATTGAGGTGCATGTTGCTAAAACACTCCTTCTAAAAAATAAGTGGGTGTAAGTTAGCAGCTTCTACAAGCATTTGCTAAAATACACCTAATTATTTTTTAGAAGGAATATTTTAGTATGTGATGATAATTAAAAAAATTGGTAAATACACCCTAATGTACATGTTGCTAAAACACACCTTCATAAAAATAAGTGGTTGTGTCCTAACAAATCTTGTATGTGTGTGTAAACTTGAGTTGAAAATTCCATATTTTAGTAAGAATTTCAAGTTCCATAATTTTTAAGACCAACTTGAGTTGAAAATTCCATATTTTAGTAAGAATTTCAAGTTCCATAATTTTTAAGACCAACTTGAGTTGAAAATTATGGAACTTGACATTCTTACTTAGACTCAATCTGTGTTTCATGTTCATAGCGAGTAAACTCTATACTTAGGTTATTCATTTGATTTGTGATCTATGAAACATGTTGGAGTTAGTTGATGGACATAAACATGTTGGGGTTTGTGGGTGGTGAGAGACATTGAAAATTTTGAGAATCATGATGTTGATGATTTTGCATGAAATGCAACATAGGTTATCAAAATATTGATATTGATAAATTCAATGGGTCCAACGATTTTAGGTGATGCGAACTGTATTGGTTCATCAAGGTTTGGGTGATACATTAAAGGGAAAGGCAACATTTCCTCCAACAATGTCATCCAAAGAATAGAAAAATTTGATTGAGAATGCAGGGAATGTAAAAATTTTGTGCTTGGCGCATGAAACAACAAGCCACTTTATATGACATAATTTGTGGCAAATAAGTTCTTATTTAAACAACTTTTTTCTTTCAAAATGACTAAAGATAAGTTTCTGGATGATCAAAAGACAGTCTTCAAAAAGATTCTTGGTGATTTGGAAAGAGGTGTAACTAGAGGATGAAGATAGGGCTCTAATTCTTCTAAATGTTCTACCAAATTCATTGCATTTCATAGATGACCCTGCTCTTTGGAAGAGATCAAGCCATCAACCTTGATGAAGTGCATTCATCAATTAAAAAAAGGAATTGAGGAAAATAAAATAGTTTAAACAACTGAAGGTAATTTAGGATCCTTCAAAAAAAAAAACTGAAGGTAATTTAGGAAGCTTAAATAATTTCAAGGGAAAGATTAAAGATTAAAGGTTTGAAAGGAAAGCAAAAGTTTAAATCCAAAAATCAGTCAAAAGAAAGTATAAGTGCTTTTAATATTACAAGCAATGACATTTCAATGCCACATGATACAAAAATATGATATGATGTTGTATTTCTTATCCGTGCACACTTGAAAATGGAGACGATATTAGAGATTGAAACAATTAAAATCTTAAATTATAGAAATATAATCTAATAAAAAATTTATTTCAAATAATTAGAATGAGAAAGTGACCATATTACATAAAAAAATTATTTCAAATAAGAAAGTCACCATATTACATAAATGAAAAATATCAATTACCCTATTTAGATTGCTTATTCATCACTATCCTCAATAACAAATATACAAATAACTCACTTGGGTTCACCTAGTGGTATTGGCTTGGGATATGGGAGTGTGCTCTTCCTTGATGTCTCAGATTTGATTCTCTTTAGTGTCAATTTAGGTGGGCTAATTTAGCTTCTTAAAAAAAAACAAAGGCTTAAATATGATAATCGTCCCTGTAATTTGGGCCCGTTTTGATTTTCGTCCCTGTGAAAAAAAAAATTTGAATTACATCCCTGTAAAATATTTTTTGTTTGAAAAAGGTCCCTGGCCCCACT
>Ga0228711_1009619_pt1 | contig 13029 bp, 6 predicted proteins | sample MedpolnodulmetaG_2_FD_177996 | JGI IMG/M metagenome (GOLD analysis project Ga0228711, IMG submission 177996) | Root nodule microbial communities from Medicago polymorpha collected in Santa Monica, California, United States - brown nodules | ecosystem: Host-associated > Plants > Roots > Nodule...
CTTGTGGTTTTTCTCACCTTCAGAGTGCGTCAACCTTAGCAGCTAGATGATCAAGGGAAGAAATTTCATACATACATGCCTCTTATTTAGAGGGTGAAGAAGTAGTGGTGACTCTCTCACTTGTCCACTGATAATGGTTTTGTGCCATGTTCTCGATCAAAGCATATGCTGCTGTGTAAGTTTTATTCATCAAAGTTCCACCTGCAGCTACATCAACATAAATTTTTGTAGTATAGAAAAGACCATTATAAAAAGTGTGGATAATAAGCCACTTCTCTAAACCATGATGGGACAAAGTCTAAGCATTTTTTTTGAAACGCTCCCACGCATCGTAAAGAGATTCCCCATCTTTTTGAGCGAATTGGTAAAGCTTCGCCCTTAATTGAGCGGTTTTAGAAGGGGGAAAGAATTGGGTAAGGAATGCTCGCCTCATTTGGTCCCATGAAGTGATAGAACCAACATCCAATGAATGAAACCAAGCACTAGCTCTATCCTTTAAGGAAAAAGGAAATAGGTGCAGCCTTACGGCCTCTTGGTTTGCATTCAAGGTTCCACTGAGTTTTAAAAAAGTAGAAATATGAAAATTCGGATCCTCAGTGGGTGATCCGAAAAATTGATTTTGCTACACTAAGTAAATAAGTGCAGGTTTTATTTCAAAATTGTTACCCTCAACCGTTGGGTACACAATAATAGCATGTGACTCTTCCGTAGAAGGGGTTGCATACTCCGTAAGAGTGCGTTCCTCAGGCATATCGTTATTATTTTGTGCTTCTCTTCTTCTCTTATGTAAGAATCTTTCGATCTCGAGTACGAATTCACCAAAACTTTTGCTTTTTTGCATAAAAGAATAAGAACCCAAGAAGTTAACGGTAAAAATAAAGAAAGAAAAAGAAGAAGAAAAAGAAAAAGATTTTTTTTTCTTTTTCAGTCTAACTGTTAAAAAAATTAATCAAATTACAATAACTCCCCGGCAGCGGCGCCAAAAACTTGATGAGTAAAACCGCAAGTGCACGGTTCTACCGAAGTAGTAAAAAGAGTATCGTTCCAACAAGGAGTTATGAATTCAATTAACTTTTAATAATGATTAGATGAAAGTTTCAAAGGTTAAAAAGTTTGGATTTTTAATTGAAAGAAAATAACAATAATAATAAAAGTTGTCTTGGGATTATTGGTTCATCTTGATGACAAACCCTTCACAAACAAACCTTAAACCTAAACTTTATATTAGACCTACTTTTTAAAGACAAGTTTCTCTTAAGCGTATCAAAGTTTCTCTCGAAATCATTGAGTGTATTCCTATAGCAACCACGCCTATTCTCATGGTTGATTGCTATTAGAATCCTTGAAGAACGAAACTTTACATGTCTCAAGGTTTGCTAGACTATTCTCATGTTTCGCAATCCTTGTCTAATTTCACTTGTTCCAATATCAAAACTCCACTGTCGCTTTATGAATTGATATTTGTGATGATGAATTAACAAATACTAACCCTCCGCTGTCGCTTTATGAATTTGATATTTGTTAATTCATTATATAAACGGTGAAATTAGATTAGAAAGTAGATTTATATAAAATTAGGGTTCGAGGCTTGGTTTGATTAGGATTACGTCATTTAGACTTATCTAACAATCCCAAGACAAGAAGAGTGTACTCACTCACGTTCATTGTAGACATAGAAGAGAAGAAGAAGAAGAAGAAGAAGAAGAACATAAAAGTAAATAACAATAAAATAAAGGTGAACTTTTATTCCAAGAATAAAAGAGGGTTTTACAAACTAGATGGCTGCTCTATTTATAGTCTAACATTGACTTGAGCCCCAAGAATTAAATCACTAAAGTGTTGCACAAGAAACCATGAGCTCTAGATCAGAAATACTAAAATAGGCAGCTTGTCAAAAAAGCAAAAGCAACAAAAGGGCAATATAAGGCGCGCCTATGCTATATTCTGGTACAAGATCTTTTAATTCTTTGCACAAAATATTTTTGTATGAGATCTTCATATTTTTGGCATGAATCAACTCTAATTCTCCTTTCTTTTGCTCCAAGACTAAATTTTTTAAATATTTATTCTTGAAATATAATAACTTGCAATTGAAGTAAAATAACTATAAAAAAAAAATAATATTAAATAAAACAAACTCAAATATAAATAAAACGGACTCAAATATTATATTAAAAACACTAATAATCATCGACTCATAACTAATATCAGTTATCCAAACGCATGTTATGTGGCGTCAAGTTGGATGCCTTACCCGCTTCGCACATCCCATTCCACCGCCTCCAATTCCTACACTTGTCATAAATTTCTAGGTCTGGAATTCAAACATAGAACCCTAAATTCATTCACCAGATCTTCATCAATTCCACGTCGTTATCCAAATTAATCCCAACTAATTAAACCCTATTATCGATCGAATCGATCGAATCGATGATTATGCTTTGGTAGCGTAAAACAAAGTTTGTTCGATATGAGCAGGTCTCCTTCGTTTTCACTGAAAACGGAAGTGAGTCCGAGTGTTGACTCACAATCACTCAAAAAATGGGTTGTTGCATTTTGTGCTATTCGATTCGATCTCGAACAAGGCCAACTCGTCGAAGAATGTTTTCCAAACGGTGTTCTTTCCAGCGAAGAGGAGCTTGAAATTGCTTACAGTTCCTTCCCCGATTCCGTTTCGCAGCATCAAAACCGATCCAGCATTCATGATTGCATTTTCTTTTTTCGAATTTGCAGGCATAATAATGAATATTTGTATGGTTATGTTTTTAACAGACAGCGACACGATGAGAGGCTTAAACGCGGTGGCGAACAGAAATCTGTTGTGATTTTATCTCACTCTCCTTATTCTAGTGTTTTTAGACCTTTGTTACAGATTGTAGGTCCTTTGTTTTTCGACATTGGTAAAAAAGCACTTGAACATATTGCTGCTTTTGTTTCAAAATGGCCACCACCTGTTCCTGGTCAGGTAATGGATCTTCCTATTGGCAACGCCGCGCTCAAAGTTAACTTACCGCCTGCTCTTAGTTTGCCTGTTGAAGATTATGTTTCTTCCGCGGCAACAGTCAATCAGTCTGTCTTGCAGGGTCTTTTTCATGACTCGGATCTTTTTGGATCGTTTCGTGGACTTTTATTGCAGCTTTGGTTGTTATGGGAGTTGTTGCTTATTGGTGAACCAATGCTTATTATTGCTCCTACGCCTCCACAATGTTGCGAGGCTGTTGCTAGTCTTGTGAGTTTGGTTGCACCGTTGCTTTGTAGTGTTGATTTTCGGCCTTATTTTACCATTCATGACCCTATTTTTGCAAAATTAAACTCAATTCAAGAAGGTGAAGCTTTCCCACCAGTTATATTAGGTGTGACGAATCTTTTCTTCCTCAAAGCGCTTCGTAACATTCCACATATTGTTTCGGTTGGAAGCCCTCCTCCTAATTCAAACCGGCTTGCGCTATCGAATAGGTCTTCTACTGGCAGAATTTCTGGTAGACCTGAAGGTCTTGGGTTTCAACAACTTTCACTAAGAAGGTTCTCTCCTACAAGTTTATTGAATGCTGTTAAAATGCGAAGAGACGGTCCTCTTTGTCTAATGACCGAACATAAGGAAGCCATTTGGAGTACTTATTCGGCTACGACTAAGCCAGATACTTCTATCTTAAACAGGCTGATAGATGCTGGGTTGTCACCAAGAGTTGAGGAGTCAATGTCTGTTGTGAACAATGAGATATTACGGAGACATTTCTTGGAGCTCACTACTAATTTCTTGGCGCCCTTTTCCCCATATTTCAGGACTACAATACCATTAGAAGGATCTTCTCCTTACACAGACCCTCCTTCTCTACCTCCGTTTGATGCCAATGAATTTCTTGCTAGTCTATCGGCAAGAGGTCCAGGGAAGTTCATTTTAAAGCGAATGAAATCTAACTGGCTTGACTTATACAGGTTATTATCTTGTTTTTCAAATTTGTCATGAACTTTCATTTGCACTAAATTTGAAGTTCTTTACTAATTAAATTTCTTATCGACACTTGATTTCGTTGAATGCTCTCATCAGGCGATTCCTGAATGGACCGAACTTTAAGCCGTGGTTTCAAAGAAAGCGTGCTGTTGCTGTGCAAGAGCAAGATAGATTGTGGAGGCAAGCAAGGATAAAAGCAGACATACATCAGCTTATTTCTAAATTTTCTGAGGTTGAAATTGTGGATTCCTTCGGTGTTATAGAGAGACTTCTCCTCAAAGAAATACAGGTAATCTTCTCTTCTGAGGTCCTCAAATGATTTTATGCAGTTTGTTGACTGAGCTCGTCTCTAATATAGTACATGCTGGTAGACAAAAAATGTTTTATTGGGACTTTATTGTTTGCTATTTATTTTCATTGTTTATGATCCTGTTAGAAAAATGGTCAAATACAATGGCAGCCACTATATTATGACTGATGCTAAAGTCAGGACAGAAATATATGACAACTTCCTGATCATACCTTTCCTCTCTCCTTGCATTTTATGTTTCACAAAATATTTAAATATTGTGATATGAACTAACTGGTATTACTAGAGGAAATAGTGACAATCCCAGTAACCAACTCTTAATTAACAGTTACAAACAATTAACAAATCAACCTCTAAACAAACAGTAGCTGACCTTCGATATTGTTCAACCACTAGTAGCAAAGAAAGTGTTTTCATCCATACGTTTTTACATATTGTCGAGCAAATATTATTTTACAACTTCCACAGGAAATTTGTAAAGGTATGCCCGCAATGGTGGCACCATACAGCACAATGCCGTGTTTATATGACGGATTTTGTGCCTTTTGCCATATACATGTAGTCTTTTCATTGTGGGTTGACCCAAAAAACTTGTGATGGGACCAAGTTGAAACATTAAACATAATAGACTATCTTCTAACTATCTTTCCTCTCCTTGTATTTTGTATAGTTAAATGAGTCTTGTATGATGATCTCAATCATTCACAGTCTGTAAACAGAGCTGAATTCATGCAACTCATCATCTAACAAACCTGTTAGAGTATACGTTCTGTATGCGTTCTATATTCTCTGTTCATGTGATGCAATTGTAGCTAGCTGATTAGTGACTAGACGTTCTGTTAGTTAGTTTATATCGGAGTTATTTACATTTCTCACCGCTGTTACCTGTAACTGCCTCTCCGTACATTATGCGCTTAAGGCCTATTAGTCAAAAGTATTCAGAATTTAGTTTCAAAATATTTGAGTGATTTATCTTTCTCTCTATTTCTTGCATTGTGTCTCAGTAGAATTGTAGCTCAAAATCATTTGTGGTATTGGTATCAGAGAAAAGAGGGATGAGAAGGAACACTAAAATCTTCCCATATGGCAGTCTACATGAAATTCAACTACATTGTAAGGTGATGGGTGCCTCCTCGTTGTAAACTATTTCAGGTCTTATATCTTTTCAATGTGGAGCTTGGATATTCCCTATAAAGACCAATCAACTAACGCGGCTGATAGGACCAGAATTTAGATAAAGAAACTGAGGCATTACACCTCAGAGGAGCAAGTCCTTGTTTCAGTATCAAAACAAAAACTACATGAAAACTTGAATAGGAAATGGGAGCCAGTCTTCTTAATATGGTAAACTGACAATAATAACGGAAAAGAAGAAAGACCGCCGCACCGATAAAGGGACCCGCAATAGCCACTTGCTAATTCTGATACCCTTCAATTATCCCCTCCCTCCCTTATACTTCTCGCTTTCTCACTCACTTATAAACCAATGTTCAATCCTTATCTCTTTCAATTGGGACTCTTAGCACACACCCCTCACGCCCAGTATTGGACATCTGGAGCGTGCCCCAAGTGGTCTGAAAGTGGAAACCTCATAGTAAGTGGACAAATCTTGGATAAGCTCCGATACCAGCGACATCTAATGGGCCCACTATCATCTCTCATGGAATACATTATTTCCATAAGCTTACATTTTTCACATTCGGTAACAGAACACTTCAAGCCCTTGCTGTCAGGTTCCAGTTCTATTAGTTTAAGAAGTAGAATTTGAAGTTGTACCTCATCTTTTGGTGAGATTTTAATATCGTTAGGACCAATAAATTTTGATGGATTTTCATGATATTCAAATTCCCTGACCTCACTACAGGCTACCGATTACTGCATGTAACATAGAATGCAATACGACCAGATGAATGCAAAGGAGTCTCACAACATATGACATCCTCTGCAAAAATATGCTCACCAATATTTGTAGTTCAAATATCTTTGACATCAAGGGCAAATGAAATTGATCAGGATCTAGCTTCTGAGTATGAAAATGTCAAGTTACAAAATCGTCATCAAGTCTCCTCTCAAACTCAATTAACCAGCAGTTCCATACAGCATTGTGCACCTCAGCTTGCACACCAAGTTACTGGGTTTTCTGAGTTATTGAGGAACCCCTTTATTTCATCATGAATGTCTCATCTCCCTTGCGTTTCTCATGATATTGCCTTGCCTCACTGGGCATTCATCCAGAGACGCATGCTAGTACCAGGAGAAAAGCAATGGAGATGATCTCCATGATGAAATAAAGTGTTCAACAATAACTTAGAAAATCTAGTAGCTTCGTGTGCAAGTTGAGGTGCACAATGATGTATGGAATTGCTGGTAGATTGAGCATGAGAGGAGACTTGAGGATGATTTTGTAACTTGACATTCTCATACTCAAGCTCTGTCCTGATCAATTTCATTTGCACTTGATGTCAAAGATATTTGAACAACATATTGGTGAGCTTATTTGTCAAAGGTTGTCATACATTATTAGACTCCTTTGCACTCACGTGGTCTTGTTCCATTCATGTTACATGCAGTAATCAGTAGCCTGTAGTGAAGTTAAAGAATTTGAATATCATGAAAATTCATCAAAATTATTAGTCTCGACAGAGTTAAAATCTCACCATAAGATGAGGTACAACTTCAAATTCGACTTCTTAAAATGTTAGAACAGGAACCTGACAATAAGTTGTTGAAGTGCTTTGTTCTCGAGTTGAATGTGAAAAATGGAAATAATGTATTTAATGAGAGATGATGGGGGAGTATTTGGAGAAACCTTGAAGATATATCGAAGTGATCATAGAAACACTAAAATGTATTGTTTAAGAGATTAATGTGATACAAGTTTTATGAGTGGTTTGTATTTAACGTTCACGAAGGAGGAAAAGGACCACATATATTGGATAATAAAGAAGGCCAAGGATTAATACATTTGGTTGCTGAACTTGGTTATGTATGGGCCCATTAGTTTCCGCTGTTGGTATATGAGCCGATTCAAGATCCGTTGGATCACACTCCAGTCGTGGGCGTCAGGAGTGTGTGTTATGAGTCCCACACTGAAAGAGATAATACCTGAACATGAGTTTACATAAGTGAGTGTAATCTGCACCTTACAAGTCAGTTTTGTAATGGTATGAGTTAGGCCCAACCCAAAGTCTAATACTCCTTCAGAGATTCATTCCCAGACCATCTTCATGTCTCCACCTGTTTCATGTTTTCTCAAGGTGCACATGACGAGTAAACAAATTGTCTTTACTGCAGGGTCTCATTCTAACTGAGGGGAGATGCCCACCTGTTGTGAATCTGTTTCTTTTGAGACAATATGCACCGCACGCAACAATTACCGTAGGAATGCTCTGCACTTTATTTACTCTACAGAATCTCTGTTTGCGTTCCCAAAACAAAGCATGAATGCTGTGACTGACTTACTCAAATTTAAAAAATATGGCCAGCTTGCTATTTTTTAATCTCTGAAAGTTGAAAGATACCACATTAGCCAACGAGTGCTCAGAGGCCAACCACTCCACACAGTTAAATGTGTTGAATCAACCAATAAATGAATTCCTTTTCCTGCATGTCTTCCTTTTAAAAATAATAAAATGTTAATGAAAAATTTAAATTCAATAAACCTCCCTTGTAGCTTTCCCACACTCACACTGTGACAACCGTTTCCCTTCACTTACCCCTTTTATTTTTACAGTACACAGGTATTCTCTCTACGAAGTAATGTTTTTCAAGTAAAGGAACCCTGTCAGTCACTTCTCCATTCCGAGTTCACAAGAAAACTACGTCTGATTTTTTCTGTTCTAAGTTCATTGGATCAAAGCACCATTGCACTACTGCTATGAGTTTTTTTTTATCTATTTGTGGCAGCTTTGGTTATTACATCACAAGATCTGAATATCACCCTTCTTTAGGCTCCATTGAGATCTTTCTTCCCCGATTTTTTTTAATTAGTTTTGAAAAATACATGTAACTCGGCTGGTTAGATGTGTCTGAGTCCGCAGTTTTCTCAACAACTGGCTGAGTCATAACAGTTTGTAGTTTAGTGCACAATCGATCCATAAGACCTTGAGTCTGGTCAGATGTCCGATTCCTGTTCTGAACGATTGGTCTGAGCCAAGTTTAATAACAGTGTGCCTGTTCACTATTTAGTCCTTTTTCATTCATGTCTTGCGATTTGGTTAATTGATCCATTTGCAACCCACTTTGCTATTGTGGTCACACATTGTCCTTGTTTTCGTTCCATTTTTTTTTCTTTTTCGGCGACTTGGGGGATGGACTTTGTAAAATACCTTTATTATCATTCTCCTTTATCTTTCTCAAACTTGTGCAGTTGTATAAACTCCTTTTCCGCACTTTTTCCTTTTCAGTCTGAAACTCTTCATTGTCAGGTGTGCGTGTGCCTATTTTCTCACCTTCATTTTCCTTCTCAACTTTCTCCTATGCTATTTCCATTGGACTTTGGTTTCCCTGATCAGTTACTGGTTGTAGCAGATTGAACAAACCTTTAGCTATCAACGAGACTGTAAATTCTGCTGAAAAATATGTTGTGTATACGGGGAAAGGTACAAGAGGGCAGGAAAAGAAAAGTGGGGCCCTTGAATAAGAGCCTTAGAGTGTATTAAAATGAGATAAACAGGTTGTAGAAAATGAAGTTGTGTGAGGAGAGGAAAACTCGGGGTTGGTCGAAGGAGAGAGAAGGAAGTAACAGAAAATTACATCTGGCAAAGGCAGAGGGAGATGACCAAATGGGGTATCTCAGTACAAGTCAGTGATATATGGGAGGGAGGTAGTCTAAAAAGGGAGATGGTCTTTTCTCGTTTAGCAGTTACATGCCGTTTACTATTTCTTCTGCTTGTAAGGATCTCAGCTTCAAGCCCTGCCATAATTTTTTTTTTTGTACAATATCTGTGAAAATACTGTTACAGGTACAACATCCTTTTCCTCTGATTTTACTGATTCTTTTTTTCTATATAAGGACATAAGTTTCTTTAACTAAACTCTTGGTTCTATTAGAAACTGGTATTGGGTTTTATGTTCTTTCTTCCACTAAAAATCAAACCAGTAACAAGTTCATGTTATTGAACCATTAGGTAGGATTATGTAGCCACTTAAATGAGCCAACCTAATTGTATGTCAGTATACTCAAGCTTATTCAGCTAAAATATACCAAGGGCTGGGTGTTGATATAAATAAAATTTGTGCTCAAACTTGAGTCAGCCTCAGCAGATCATGAACTATATTCTGTGTATGATGTATAAATGTCATGCACATGTGGATTACACATATATACTGGTATTTTAATTTGGTGAGAAATAAACTCTTGAAGTCTGAAGAGTTTACAAGTTATGAATTGTGCTTCAGTGAAAACACAGATTTGGTATTAGCATTCTTTGCCAAATTATAGTTTAGTTGATATCTTACTACAGGAAAACCAACTCTAACCTTGATAAAAGATAAGGTCTGATTAGAGTTTATAAAGAGAGGCACCCTTTATCTTACAAGCCGGTTTTGTAAGGGTGAGTTATGCCCAATATAATAACCTAATATTTTATTCAAGGAGATCTTCTGATCTTTAAGATATGAATTAGTTGTGATATATGAGTAGTAAGATTAGTAGCATTGTCAGTTTAAAATCTTGAATGCAGCTTAGAATTATGTGGTTAGATTATTAGAAAAATTCCACATATTAGAGAATGCATGCTTTTTAAGGAATGAATAAGATAAGATATGATGAAATGTGACACACTAAATTATTTAAATTTTAAATGCCTTGTAGAGGGAAAATCTGAAAATGCTTCATAGTTTTTTGATGCTTTGCTGTATACGTTACCAATATATTTTTTCCTTGCACATTGCTGGGATATATTTATCTAGGAGAGTGTATGGTGTGTGAATTGTCCTGTTTGTTAATAAGAGATTTTCCTATTTGTTATATATTTGTCACTTATCTCTTGAGTAGAGGTTCAAGAACTTTTTTTTTTTGAATAAAAGGTTCAATAATTTGTAGTGACCCTTTTATACTATACTATGTGCAACAGTGCAAGGCGGCACACACATATTTATTGCATAATGTGCTAATATTGGGGATTTATGTAAAATTCATATACCATATACTTGAATGTTTTTAAACTAGTCTCTATTTGAAATTTATTCACCACTAGTTGTCCCTACAGTCAATAAAAATAATGTTTTAGTCTTCAAAAAAGCATGTCAGTTGTTAGGATGAATTAACTATGCACTTTTTATGCAAATAAATGGATTAAAAACGGATGAAATTCACATAGAAATTAATTTTACAAACCATCCAATTTAATATTTTCAATACTATTATCAGATGCAGCAATCTGGAAAGGGTGGTGATGATTCCATGGTTACAAGTCAGAAATTAAGAGGAGACCTTCAGGCAGTTTTCAATGTACTTTCTAAAGACATGCAACAACTTATGCTTTCAAATCCCCAAAGGGCATCCCTTCTTCATGAAAGTCCAGAAGTGACAAAACTTCCTGGACATCCTCTGATACAAGTTGCAGTTGTGTCTTCTACATCACCAAGATAATGGGATAATTGTTAAACAAGTGTTCTTGCTATCTAGGATCTTCTCATGTTGAAGGACAGATTATTTCATACACTACGTCTGTTTTTATTGAGAAAAGTTCTTTGATTCTTGACAGATTATTTGAGGTAAGAGTATTTTGCGTACATCATAAAATGATTTTAAGTAACTTATTACAACATATTTTCTGATTTCCATCTTATTCTTCTTCAAGTCAACTGCTGTGCAAGAACCACAATTTATATCGGTCAACACACTTGAAGCAGCCGTGTGGTATAACTTCCTCTCTCGGCAAATGTGCATGGAAATGCCCCTTTATGCTGAGTTTATGTTTGTTGATTGCCTTTGTTGGCAGAGATTGTGGCTTCATGTGTTTATATTCTGAATGATCAATTGTAAATTAGTACGTAGCATTATTCGATGAGTTTTTTCAGCAAGTTCATGTGGCAACTGTTGACTTGAATATTCACCTAGACCAATTATGAAAATAGAGTAGGTGGAATTTTTTTAGACTAAACATAGATAATAGATATTTTATATGAACTGAAAATATAATTTCTCTTATATTTTTGCAGCTTGTCAAATTTAGGTTGAGTTTTGTCAACGTGCAATTAGTCTTTTGTCTTCGGTCGAATTTTGTCAATAGGAAAATTAGGTGCGATTAGTGTTTTGTCCCATTCCAAAGTCAACTTTAATTAGAGTAGGCACTTTTGTCCCCTTCCACTTTTTGACATTTATACCTTTCTCTTTGAAATTTATTTAAAGACATGCTAATGATATAGGGTAATGCTAATGCACAACCACCTTAATTTTAGGTGTGTTAGCATCCTACACCCTTTTGTTTTGGACCAAAAATACCCTTTTCTCTTTCTTCAATTATGATCAAATACATGGCTTTAAAGTAATTCTCCAATCAACACCAAAAAGCTTCTCTCTTTCTCTCGAACAACAATCAGGAATGAAGAAAATCTTTGTTTTTCTACTGTTCTAGTTAATCTACTCTACACCAACATTTGTTATTAATCCATTAGCATCTTTTCCTTGACATAAGCCATATTTTGTTTTTTTTAATAGATTTTCAAGATCTTTTTTAAGAAGGATTTAGATAGAAACCAGTTTTTGGAATTTTGTAAACACAATCTCATTTTTTCTTTTATAAAAAGCCAGACCAAATCTAATTTTATTTTTAACTAAAGCCTTGTTGATAATTTGAAGAGATGTTCTTATCCATGAACTGCAACTCAAAGGCAATTGGAAGGAGGAGGATGGCGACATAAGTAAGAATATGAGCAGTTAACCTCTTGAGAGAAAGAGAGAAATTAGTGTCTTTGTTTTACTGGAGAGAGAAATTGATGGTTATAGATAAGGAAAAGACTATAAAAGTCATGTATTTAATCACAATTGAAGAAAGAGAAAAGGGTATTTTTGGTTCAAAACAAAAAGGTGGTAGGATGCTAACACACACCTTCTAAAATTAAGGTGGGTGTGTATTAGCATTACCCAATGATAACGAGTTTAATGAGAAATTATGATTTTATTACCTTGTTTGGAAACCATAAGCATTATGATTTTATTACCTTCGTTGGAAACCATAAGCAGTGTCTTTACTTATGTCGCCAGGGGTTACTAATATTCAAATTTTACTGTTTTTACAAGAAAATTTCTTACTAAATTAATGATTGAGCACTGCTAAGGACAGATGCTTTGACAATCGCTCTTGACCACTTTCCTTCCTATTGGTCCACATCATTATTATTAAAACATCTCTTAACCGGCAACCGGTTATGTTTTTTTATATAGAAATTCTATATTTTCTAATTAACTTTGTCTCCCCTCCGCAACGCCTCAAATCACCATTTACGGTCATAACGCCAAGCATCTTCATCGCTAAAGCTCGACGTAATCATGGGAAAGAAATTTTTTGAACTGTGAGATATTATGACAGATGAATCTTTGAAAAATCGTTTCAATAGCATTCCATCAGGTTGAGTGTGAGACTGTTGACAAGAAGCTCAATTTTGCAGGCAATCTCTTTGACAAAACACCACAACTCAGTCCTTAAGTCACTCTAAAGAAAATCCAGATCCATTCAAGCCCAGATCTGCCAATTATTGGCATGAGAAAAATGAATTTATTGTAGATTTAAAGTTTATTGGAATAATTAGACTTGGCCCT
>Ga0228711_1009621_pt1 | contig 13027 bp, 4 predicted proteins | sample MedpolnodulmetaG_2_FD_177996 | JGI IMG/M metagenome (GOLD analysis project Ga0228711, IMG submission 177996) | Root nodule microbial communities from Medicago polymorpha collected in Santa Monica, California, United States - brown nodules | ecosystem: Host-associated > Plants > Roots > Nodule...
GGGGGGACCGCATGAATAAAAAATTGGATCATGCATTATCACAGTAGACTAATAGTATAAAAAAATTAAAAAAAACTGTGGGCGGACCACAGCCGCCTCTTATGGATATTTAAGTGAAAGAAAATGTTAACGAATGTCCAACATTAGTTAAGTAAATTAAATATAGTATAAATGTCTTGGAACTTATGTAGTCAAAGTTTAAAAAGTGTAAAAGAATTTAAAAAGTGTAAAAGACTATTTTTTCGATGCAAATATTTTCTTTTTTATTTCCTTAACTAATGTTCTGGGGCACTGGTTAACAAAACTCTTAAGTTAAGGGAAATGTTAACTAGTGCCCCGGACATTGATTAAAGACTTTAAAAGGTAAATTTTTATTGAAGTTTGTGTAATCAGTACATTGAAAATTGAAAACTTTGATATTTTAAATGAATAATTACTTAATTTAGCATGTTTAAAGAGTGCTCTGAAGACACTCGTTAACAAGACTCTTAAGTTAAATATCTTATTGTTCTTCTTTGATCATCAACGATAGTTTATAAAAAAATTAAGCGATATTTTATATAATTTTTTAATAACAACAAAATAATATAACAAATTTAACAAAAATTCTTATATTTTTTAATAACAGAAACAATATAAATTATTAAGTGAATTTTTTTTAAAGGTATAATTGAAATAACAAAAAAAAAATCAACCTAAAATCCACACAATATTTTTTTTAAAATATACGTACAGATATAGTGCATGTAATCGGTTTGATTTAGCTATCTACGAAAATAAAAGCCACTAGCTATCTAGACATCAATTTATAAAATAAAATTAAAAAATACACTTATTTAACAAACTACCAATCCATCCATCATTCTTACAATTCAACCGTGACATCCTCAAAAGAGTGCTAATAAGAAATTTGAAGTCAAATTGAAATAATTGAAACAAATAATATTTGCAGAGACAACCTGGATTTGGTTGTGAAATACAGATCAATAGCTAGTGTTTGTACCACACAAAGCTTGTAATGTATTGTAATGTGATTTATCTTCTGTTCTCCCCTCCCCAGCAATTTAGGTTATAAACATCGTGTATTATTATTATTATTATATATTTAATAACTAATAATGAAGTTTGGAGCAAAAATAGATCCCCACAAACACAAGTATCATTTTCACAGCTCACAACTCACATGCCTCAAAAAAAGTATCATTGTCACAATAAGCCAAATATATATATGGTGAGACACGATAGCTATACTAGTTAATAAATAGTCAATTTCAATATACTATAGGTAGCGAGTTGCATTAGTTCTTATTTAGATTTTTTTTGTTGGCAAATTATGATTTATTGTTTAGAACCACTATTAATTGAAAGTGAGATTTTTGACAGAGAATGGCTTATTGCATATGATCCAATCAAGCTTTGTGCCTACTTCACTCAAATTAAATTTTCTATAATAACTCAATGATCGAGTTAGAATAAAAAAAAAACAAATAGATAATGTCATTAATTGTAATAAACATATTAAACACATACATTTTATGGTATACAAAGTTTTCATGCTTTATACACTTATGTACAACCAGTGCATAACTACTATTGAATTGTATTCTGCACCAAGTTTTGTCAGAATAGCCTATAAACCTCTATTCAAAATAAATATAAAATTGAACAAAGCCATTACAACATTGGAAGGCATGAATAATTGCTTTGATTATTGAAATTGTATAAAGGCAAAGAAAATACCAAAGTTTTGGCATACCCACCCCAAATAAGACAGGGGGTTTATGTTTTGCTAAATTATGTTTAAATTCTAGATTAACGGTGATAATGTAATTGTTATTCAACATAACCCTTTCCTGAAAACACCAGCTCCCAAAGGGTAAAGAGTTGAACTTGTTACCAAATATATTATATTACCAGTGACCAAGTCACCAACACCATTCAATTCTGAAGGTACAAAGCACGATATTGCTAATAGTTTAAACACCACTTCATAGCGTCGGTTTTTTAATCCCAGCTTGATTAAAATGAAACAATCACAATTTGATATATTAACTGATAAATGGAGTGGTGTGAAAATCATCATTCCCAATAGTCCTAAGCTTGATCCTAAACATCCATTATCTATATTTAGCCCACTATCAGTTTACAAGGTTTGATAAAAAATAACAAATAACTGATGAACTAACTTATAGCAAAAGATATCAAATGTAAGATTGAATTTTCTAGTTTTTGGTAAAATTAACGATTGATCTAACATAAATATGAAATTACCTAAATTGAATAATATTAATTTTAATCTATATTTTTTTCAATTAATAATGCAAGGGTAAAATTGAGGTATGAGTTATAAGCTTACTTGAATTAGCTTATTAAAAGCTGCTATAGGCTAGTAAAATTAAGTTATAAACTCAAAAGAAAACAGCGGTTACCAAACAGTTTTTTTAAGGACCTAACAGATTTTTTAGTCGACTGTATTTGCAAGACAGTTATAAGCTCAAAATCATCTTTTTACCAGAGGCAGAGACCCCTAATTGCTGCAGTTTTATTTTTTGACCCCTAATTTAGGTATCTCAACAAGACTTTTGCCTTCTTCAACCCAACCCGAAACATCCATTGCATTCCTCAACAAAAGAATTTCGCAACTTCACCAAGCTTGACATTCCAATGCATTGTTTGAGGAGTTAATTGGACGATAAAAACGGAAGGCTTTGTATTGATAAAAACGGAAGGCTTAAGCTTGTTAAGGAGTTTGGAAGGGAGGGAAAGGGAAAGCTTTTGGAAAAAATGAAGTAGCAAAGCTGAACATGTTAATGAAAACAAGTAATTCATTTAACAGGGAAGTATTACTTTTAAGATACTAGTTTCAACATTAACGAAAGTATGTTAAACTTCATTATATCTGTTCCGTTTTAACAATATGTTGTGTATTATGTTCATGCTAAAATAGACGAAAAGCACAGAACATAAGTCTAAAATAATCTGGCAAGTTCTCAGACAAACAATAATGTAAACAATAAAGCTAATTCGGACAACATAGCAAGCAACATTCAAAATTTTCAGTAGTCTTTCTAAAATAACACAAGAAATACTTATGTTTTAGGTGTTGAATCAAACATGACTAAATTTCAAATTTCAAAATGCCACAATTCTGTTTGGCATGGAAAGTAAAAGATACAACTCCAGCTTCCATACACCATAAGGTATCTAAAGCCTTCTACCCCTTCTACCACTCTTTCTACGGGTGCTATCGGAAGGAATGGGAGTGACATCCTCTGCAATACCAAGATAAAAATGAAATCAATTAGAAAATACATACAATAAAAATGAAAAATAATAATGATGATTGGCTAAAATAATACAGCCATCAAATACATTGAAAATGGTTAGAATAATTAATTTCACCGAGAGAAAGAAAAGGTCAGGGTTTTCTCAAAGAGGCAAGTGACCACCCTTTCATGGATTAGACTGGAATGGTGATTACAGGATTTAGCAGGTAAAGCAATTATATAATTTAAAATTATTTGGTTGCATCTACCATGCGACTTCTTTTAAGACTGGACAATATTATGCAAATATAAAATACCTACAACCACCACAACCGGAAAATCCAAGTGCCTTGGGGCTAAGGATAGACACTTCATCTCTATATGGTTTGTGCATTATGTTTTCTCTGATTTAAAATTGTTTCTTGTGCAACATTTACCTAGATATCCTTGATTCTCTTTAACTATTACCCCGTCTTACTCAGTTCATCAACAGACAACCTTATTTACGGCAATTCACCGCTGTTCAATACAGTACACATGACAAATAACTTGAAATAAGAGCGTCACAAACCATATGTAATGTAGTGAATATCCATGTGTCTCTTAAATCCTGGAATATCTATACAGTTATTCTATACAGTTAATCAACTTTACAGTTATTCTATACAGTTAATCAACTTTACAGTTATTCTATACAATACACACGCCAAATAACTTGAAATAAGTATATTCTCTCTTCTGGTAAAATAGAGGCCATATAGTTTTCTTTTCGATAATTGTATATAATCTGATGGTGTCTAGTATGATATGATCAATCATAAGTAACATTCCAAACTTTCACATCATAAATATCAGAGAGCAAGTAAACCTTAAACTATCTGATGTGGGTTAACAAAAAAATAGAATTTCAGTAAATGCAAATACCTATACGACCAACTTTCATTCCAGAACGAGCAAGGGCCCGAAGAGCAGCTTGAGCACCAGGGCCAGGTGTTTTGGTCTTGTTACCACCAGTGGCACGGAGCTTAATGTGAAGTGCGGTAATACCGAGCTCCTGCTCCAAAATATTTTGAATCAGTACATAAAACTAGCTCCCCAAATAAAAAATTATACTACTTACTAAACAAATGCCATAACAAAACAAAAACATTCAAACTGAAGCTCAGAAACAGCCATAAAACAGTGTAAACAGTTGAATTTTCACCCAAAAATGCATTTTGGTTTGACAAATTTTGAAAGTAAATAGAAAGCATTATATATCAATGAGAAATCTACTGACCTTGCATCTAGTAGCAACATCCTGTGCTGCAAGCATAGCAGCATAGGGAGATGACTCATCTCTGTCAGCCTTAACTTTCATCCCACCTAAAATTTGGAAAAAATAAAAATATGAGAATCCAATCCAGTAAAACACACAATTCCAAACCAAACAGTATCAACAGCAGCATAATCTTACCTACGTGTTAATCAAATGAATTCCATCTAAATTAACTTATCAAAACACTCGTAACAGTTTTTGTCAAAACGCTCAAAAACATTAAGGGGGCATTTGTTTTAAGTATATGATTTACACTCCTAGGAAAACTAGGGTAGGAATGAGTATATCCATATTTGTTACAAGATTGAAAAATAATTATTCCCGAGTATAAAGGTTCTTGTGAATGAAATAACTTCTTACATTCCCATGAAATTCTGTATATACTCTTTTTTAAAAGAAAATAACTTCCAATTTTCCAAGGAATATTTAAGAGTGTGCCTATTACTCCAGTCTTAATGTTCTTGTGTATAGGAAAAATTTGTGTCAGTTAAACAAACGCCCCTTGAGATAAAAATCCCAACAAAAACCAAGGTAGAAAATAATCATGCTATAACAATATAATTGTTCTTGGTCTAATAAAAATAACCAAACCAAGTTTAAGGTTTTTCAATAAAAAATATCTTAAAAATGTAATTTTTGAGAAACAATGAACCTTAAAACATGGTAGTAACTAAATTTAATAACTAACAAACAGAAAAAAAAAATATACGAAGAAAAAACTCATACATACCAGTGATACGGACAAGGGTTTCCCTGCCAGATAAATCAGTAACGTGCTGCAACAAAAAAATTCAAATCATCAAAATCAAACTTCAAAAAACAATAATTCAAACAAAAAAAAAACAGATTCAGATACTAACAATGAAGGTGTCGTTAAACGAAGCAAAAATGCGAGCAACACCGAAAACATGTTCACCATCCTTAACAGCTGGACCCAATGTTACTGTCTCTTCCTTTGGCTCCCTAACCTTTCTCTTCGACGACTATCACCACAAAAAAAAAAAAAAAAAAAATATCAATTAAATCGAACGAGTATTGCGTTAAATCAATTAGAGTATCGATGTATGTATGAACATACCATGGTTGAAAATGCAGTTCTGAGATTTGAAGAATTTAGGGTTTTGAATACTGATGCTGCTGCTGGAACCTTGTCAAAAGAGAAATGGTGGCAGTGTTTGGTTTTTTATATATGAACATTGAAACCCTAGTTTGTAACGAGCTCAGTGGGCCTTGTTTTGTTTTCGGGTATGAATCTCACATTTTGGATGATATTTGCACCCACCGTTTTACTCAAAAAATACCTCACGATTTATGTGAATAATTTAAACAACTTCACACATCTCACATTGCTATTTGCAAGAGCAGTTAACATTGCAATAACCTTTTTACATTTGATACTTATATAACAGTATAAATGGTTTAAAAACTTACACTTTTATTTATAATCTTATACTTACCCTTGATTTAATACTGACTTTAATATTTATGTAATTGTAAGAATCAAACTAGGGGTGTTCGCGATACAGTTTGGATCGGTTTTGAGGTAAAATGTCACCCGATCCAAAATAAAAATTACATGCAGTTCGGTTCGGTTTGAATGACTAATCTAAAAAAAAATTAACTGGTCTGATCCAAATAAATGCGGTTTAATTTGAATCAGTTTTTGGATATCTAAAATGCAAAATATAATTTTTTTTATTTACTTTTTTTGAAGAATATAATTTTTTTTATTAATATTAATATTACACAAACACAATAATAATAGGTTTGATGCAAAATATATTTAAAAAATTAAAATTACAATATGAAAATTATGATTATTTTTGAAACATATGAAGTAATAATGATATAGATAATTAGTGCAATATATAAGATTAAAAACTGACAAGCAACATAATAATGCAATATATAATACTATTAAAAGAATAATTAAGTATTAATATTTACTTTTGCGGTTTGGTTCGGTTTTGAAAAAGTTATCCGAAATTCGATCCAATCCTAACGGTTCTTACAAAACAACATTCAAACATATCCAAAAATATTCGGTTTATTACGGTTTTCGGTTTTTTTTATCGATTTGCGGATTTATTTTAGATCATTTTGGATTTGAACACCCCCTAAATAAAACTAGCATGTGTTATCTTCACCAAACCCCTCCAACAACCATCGTCACTTATCCAATCAATTCACATAGATTAATTTATTAGATCACTAATCCTACGCATATATCTAAGCAATAATTTAAAGAGAGCAAAACTTTTAAATTACCGAATCAATAATATAAAGTTTCAAATTGCAATATCTTAATCTTATCTCAATATATTACCTTATCTTAATCTTAATCTTAATAAATATAAAGTAGTCATTCAAACCATAATTGACTTGACCCTAATGTCCAATTCACTTAGGCGCCAAAATACAGTTAATTACATGCATAAAAATAGGCTATGAACACTGCTCAAAACTCACCACCACATAATCAACCGATTACATCCAACATGTTTCCCCACCTCACAAGAAACGAGTAACACTCCCCGCTATCTCTTCTTCCCAATAGAAACAAAGTTCCTTTTATAGCAAGACAAAACAAGATTACTATACCAACCTATTGTGCACTTTGCTTAAGCAAGATTATGTTAACCCTTTATCTACAGTCATTGAATTGTTAGTCGCTGCATATTTTTCATTATTGTTTTCACCCCACAATCACTAATTTATACGTTATTTTTCCATCATCTCTTACTCTTTCGTATTCCTTGTTTTTTGTAAGAGAGTTGTTGCAACACAACAGATCGCCAAAGAGGGCGGTTCAAGTGACATCGTCTATTAAAAGACTTCTGATTTTCGGGACATGGCTTGCGGAAGTTTTATTTAAGGTTTCTTTAACAAACAAAGGTAGTGCTTGTTCATATAAATAAAGGTAGTTTTAGTTAATCCTTCCAATTCTGCCCTACAAATATCAATCACTTGAATTTTGGTCATGAAGCTCATTTAATATACGATATGTCACGGTTTAGCTTTGGTGGCATAGGTGAATTGACAAACAAGATGCCGAGTCACCAAAATGGAGGATGATGTGACGAAAATACCCGTAGCTCTATTAAAAGAAGTTAAATTACAAAAATGCCCTCTATACACCTTCCTCATATTCCTCCCTCACGCTCTCTGTTCTCTTTGTACTCATCACTCATCACTCTCCTCCTCCTCCTTTTCACCTCTTCATCTCTTTGTCCTTCCTTGCCTTACAAATTTTGTCAATATGAAAAGTTAAAATTATATAATATTCATATTTTTTAGATTTTTTCAATAAACTGAAACATATAAGCTCAATCAATAAATATTCATTTAGATTTTGAATTTTTTTTTCAAAAAATAATATGTAGGGTTTTTTTTCCTCGTAATATTCCACAAATTAATCAAAATTTAAACGAATATTTATTGATTGAGATTATACATTTCAGTTTATTGAAAAAGTATAAATATTATATAATATTAGCTTTTCATATTATATATCTTTATTAGAAGAAAAAAAATAAAGACGAACCATTTTTTAGATTTGAAATTGAAGTTGAATGTTTCTATCTTTAATTTTTATTGTTTTTAATATAATTAGCTATCTCTTGAGGTAGCTAAGAGGGTGAAGAAGAGCAATGGCCAAGTCCTTGCTATCAATGAGGTAAACTATCATTGAGCAATTTCATTTTAGTTGTATTTCTTTATCTATGATTTGTTTTTGTACTGACTATAACATGTTTGCAGCAGATGTTGAAAACAATATAATCATTGATCAGTTGATTTTTGTTTCTTTGTATGTAGTTATTTTGGTCTTGTTATGTTACATCCCGGGTTGTCTAGTGTTATCAATTTCATTTATGACATTTCTCTCATTAGAATTTAGACGTAGTATTGGTTATGCATTTAAATTTGAAAGGTTGATAAAATATTTTCTAGAGCCTGAGTTCTTGTAACAAACATTTTTTAAAGTTTCGCCAATATTATATCTCAATGCATTAATGATAATGAATAAAGATAATTTTTTTAAGGCTTCACCAATATTTTTTAAGGTATACTGACAAAGTTTTCTATGATAAAGCTAAAAGTTCTACTATGTTAATGATAATGAATTCCATATAGTTTGATTATTAATGCTTTGAAATTTTGATGCATTAAAAGACTATTTTGATATTTGTTACATGAAACAAAATGAATATTTGTCTTAACATCAATTAAGGCTAACTCGTGCTATTAGGAACTAAAAAAAAGGAAATAAGAAATAAATTTTGATTTCTCTTAAATTAATTAATAAGAAGTTGACTTTTTTTTCTGTCAAAAAATACACAGAAGACGAAAAGGCGAGGGGAAGAAAAAGAGAAAAACCCAAAAAGTTGAAGTCTCTCCCTCCCCCGAACCCTAGATACCCAAACCTCTGAAAATCGACCGAAGCATAACAACGAGCAAATGCCCCATAACCGTACTTAACGTGGCAGAGAAACCAACTTCAGCCAGATTAATGGCACAAATCTTATCAAGAAGTTGAAAAGAAATTGTTGGAACAATGCATAATATTTTTTAGAAGAACCCACTGTATAAGTTTAACCAGACCATTAAAAACCAAGAGTGTCAAATGATATTCACCACCGTCAAGGGACATTTAACGAAGCTTCAATATTTTGTCGTTGCGAAGATTACTGGGACGAGTGTGAACCCTCCGATCTTTTTTACCATGATGTTGAAAAAGTTGTGTTTGAGGTAATTTTCTATTATCTTTGTTGTTATAATGTTAATTTATGGTTAATGCAGTATTGTCTGTTATGTTGTTAACCTAGGCGATATTGTTTATAACAAAATCATCCAGACATTGGAAGAACAGGCTTGACAACATGATTGGTTTATTTTGTGGCTTTATTATGACCTTGAGGGTGAGAATATTGGATCTGAAGTGGTCAATGTCCATTCTATTACAAATTTGATTATCATCGTTAAGAGAGCCCTATTCTCGGCAGTAAATTTCAAGTTTGACATTAATTCATGATTTTTTTTCGTATTCGTGTTTGTGTTTGTATATTTGATTCGTATTATTGTTGCTTTGATGGAGTGAAATATGCAGTGTTATCTAAAATCTCGTCAATCTTGATCAGAAGCAGATTGATGTTGTAGGTTTTAGAAGGGCGAGTCTCATTTTTCGGATCTAGTTGAAGTTCTATTCATTGTAACAAATTTGATGTTAATTTCTAAAGCATATTGTTTACTCTGAGGGAGTTCGATAATTTTTTTTTTTGGAAATCGATATCAGAGCAGGTTACGCTTTCACCAAATTATAGTCAAATCTGTTGAAAAGTATCTATGTTTTTTTGCATTAAATGAAACATGTGTGCATCAGATGTTGAAAACAATATATTCAATGATTAATTGATTTTTGTTTCTTCGTATGTAGTTATTTTGGTCTTGTTATGTTGCATTCTCAGTTGTCTAATGCCATCAATTTCATTTATGACATTTTTTCTCATTAGAATTTAGACGTATTATTAGTTATGTATTTAAATTTAAAAGGTTAATTAAATGTTTTATGCATTTTGAGTTCTTATAGCAAACATTTTTAAGGTTTCAACAATATTACATCTCACTGCATTACTGCTTGATGATTTCATGTATTGCGTATACTAACAAAATTTTCTATGGCAGAGCTAAAAGTTATAATTTGTTAATGATAATAAATAATGAATTCCATCTAGTTTGACCATTAATGCTTTAAATTTTTTATACATTAAACGACTATTGTGATATTTGTTACATGGACCAAAATGACTATTACTTTTAACTTCAACTGAGGCTAACTTGCGCCTTTAGAAACTAAAAAAGGAAATAATAAATAAATTTTGATTTCTCTTAAATTAATAAGAAGAAATCAACTTCTTTTTTTTGTCAAAAAATCCACAGAAAGCGAAAATGTTGGGGGAAGAAAGAGAGAAGAACATCAAAAAGCTAAAGTCTCTCCCTCTCCCGAACCATAGATACCAAAACCTCCGAAAATCGATCGCATCATAACAATGAGCAAACGCCTAATAACCACATTTAACGTGGCGGAGAAACCAACTTTGGCAAGATTAATGACATAAATCTTATCAAGAAGTCGAAAACAAGTTGTTGAAACAGTGCGCGGTCATTCTGAGAAGAACCCTTGCATAAGTTTAAGCACACAAATAAAACTCAGAGTGTTAAATGGTATTCTCCGTCGTTGAAAGAGTTGTGTTGGAGGTAATTTTCTATTATTATTGTTGTTATAGCGTTAATTTTATTTAATGTAATTTTGTTTGTTGTGTTGTTAACCTACGCGATATTGTTTGCTATTTAACTAGGGTACAAACAAAATTATACAGACATTGGAGAAACAAGTTAAACAATGCGATTTGCTTCTTTTGTGCCTTGATTCTGACCTTGGAGAATATTGGATCTGAAGTGGCCAATGTATGTTCTATTGCAGCTCTGAATCTCATAGTTAAGAGAGCTTGATTCTCGGTAGTAAATTCTCGATTTGATATTGATTCATGATTTTAATCTTTTTTTAGTATCAGTGTGTTTGCGTATTTGATTTGTAGTTGCATTATGCAATGCTATCCAAATCGGATACATTTATAAGGATAAGTGGAAGTGGGTGATGGTGATTATGATTTCTTTTGTGACATATTTGGGAAGCCAAATCGGATAACAAGTAGAAAGTGCAATTTTCGTTAGCAAGATCTTGTAATTAACATAAAAGCTTATTTGTTTGCATAAACTCTTTTTCATAAGTTCAAAATAAGCTCAATCCAAACAAGCAGTTAACCTCCCACACATAAAACAAGATTAATTATATGTAACTCAAGTATTTTTTTTATTAGTCTATGTGCAATCACTCTTTTTCATAACTTTATAGTACGACTCATAGGTTTAATTCCAACATAATTTGCACAATTTTGTATATCCCCCTTAATCTTATCGATTAAAATTAAAATGTTTCCAACTCTCCCGATATTCGCTTTGTCCTCGCAATTTCGTTAAAATTTATGGTGATTCACCTTCAACGCCTACTTGTCGAAGGATTTTCTGTACTTCAACAAGTAAGTTGTCGGGCTCAATAAGTTTGGCATTACTCATCTTTTTCAGGGCTTCTTTAAACTCGTGTTCTTGAATTATAGTAGTTATAGTTTCTATTCTCCACTCCAATGTCTATCATGTTAAGAGTCTAGTGATATCTATTTCCTAAACAATAGTTTTACCATCTTCATCTTTAATACACTTCACTTTGATCCAAATCTCTTATCTTTCTTTATTGTCCTTTAGCAAGACTATATGTAGATTTTTTACATCCTTAATACTTAGGGATTGGTATAACCCATCAAAAGCTTGCATTTTTTGCTTTGTTCAATGCCTTTTTGGTATGCTTTCTAGCCTGCTTATAATTTATATAGTTGAGAAATAAGCCCTCGTGGTTTCTCGAACGAATGACATATCTAAACATTACTACTAGTACTCCTGTGGTTCCCTTTCCACCACATTTGAGTTCTTTCGATGCAACCCTATCATAAGAGTTTTACTCCATCTTTCAACAATTCATATTTCTTTGTCACCGTAGAACACATCCCAACCTGCAATATCCAACATCTAAAAAAGTGTCAATCTCTAGTGATGAACATCAAATTCATGAGGGAGAAAGAATATGGAATTTTATGTGTTTAATACTTTCCATTTTTACCCATATTCATGATGAGAAAGAGATACCACCTATTTGAGAATAAATATAGAGAACTAAATTAGAGGATGCAATGTATATGCACACACTTAGAAAATAATATTTATTTAACGAGGATATCAAAACCATTAAATGATTTTTTCTTCAAAAAATTAAAAAAAATGATTTAAAATTTTGTTGTTTTAAATCATTCTAAAAGGAAATTATTTGAAAAGTTTTTTAATTCCAATTGATTAATCATAAGAGGACCAAATTGGAAACATATTTGATGATTACGCGAGAATGATGAATTCAACTTCAAATTCAATATTATCATTTGTTGACTCTCCATAAATAAAACGATAATCCCCTCCAAAATGAGAAATACGGTAATAAGAAAATTGCACAATACATAACTTTAATACCGTAAATTCTTCTAAAAAAAACTTTAATACTGTAAATTATGTTATAATAAACTACAATGAATTATTTTATGGATTGATTAATCAAATATATTCAAAAGCAACGTATTCATCATTTATATATTACCACTACATAGCAAAATAATTTTTTTTATTAATCATTTGTATTTATCTATGTTAATATTTATTTATTTATATTTATTGGTTTCTTAATAATATATATATATATATATATATATATATATATATATATATATATTTATATTTATATATATATAAAATATATATTTTTATTTTTTTTTAAATAACTCTT
>Ga0228711_1009627_pt1 | contig 13024 bp, 6 predicted proteins | sample MedpolnodulmetaG_2_FD_177996 | JGI IMG/M metagenome (GOLD analysis project Ga0228711, IMG submission 177996) | Root nodule microbial communities from Medicago polymorpha collected in Santa Monica, California, United States - brown nodules | ecosystem: Host-associated > Plants > Roots > Nodule...
CTCAATCATTTTATTTGAAGAAATTGAATCTCAGTCATTATTTGAGCAAAAGAGCCCCATTTGAATGTCATGTTTCCCCCAAATGTTTCATCTATGCCCTTTTATAGATAACTGACGGTTGAGACTGTTAAAGGAGGCTGGGTGATAGAGGTGTTTGGTGGCAGTTTCAGGGAGGGTCGGATTTTGGGTAGTGGGGATGTGAATATGATAGTGTTGGGAGAGAAGGTGGAAAAAGGATTGTGTGTGGAAACACATGCATGTTCTCCTTTTATTGTCTAACTCATCTAGACCTTTAATTATATCTTGATAGTATATAAAAGTGGTCCACCGGTGAACCATTTAATTGATGGTTCACCCTAGAATCCACCACACATGTATCTCAAATCAAACCTAAATTTATATGCTTAAGAATTTCATACAAAAAGAATTAAGAAAATTGAGCCTCTATCATTAACAAAACCTAATGCAATAAAGAATAGACTTTTGTCCAAGAAAACCAAGTTTAGGACTTTCCTGAATGGCTAAATCTAAACCAAATGTTGGAGTCATTAATTTGACATCAACAGCTTGTACAAATGCAATGTGTGCGAAATATAAGAGAAAAAATAACCTAGCTAACTAAACATTAGTACAGTTAGAGTGTGCTCTGCTAGCTTCCCTGCCAGCCATCTAAACCAGGGAATATGCGCCGAGAATCACAATTAGTTCTTTGGTCAATTTACATCCTAACTAACACCTGCAGAACCACGGAAATTGCAATGTACAAATTTAAGTACTGGTACTTCAAAGTGGAAAGAATAAAGACAGTATCAGTGTACAGAAATGCTCTTTACCAGTGATCTTCATGAATGTAGTTTACAATAGCTACCATGTTCACAAACCTTGGCCACATCAATTAACCACTTTTGCAGCCAAAGCTTTGTGGCGATCTATCAGTATTTCATTCATTTGCGCAATCTGGTGCAAAAGTTGGGCAATTTTCTGTAAATAAAAGAATCATAATCAGCAATGGATCCCAAAGAAATGGAGGACAGTCAGGAAACTCCCAAAAAAAAAGTATGCCTTCAAGTGAGTGAATGAACAGAAACCAGACAGAGACCAACATGATTGCATTTGTACATAGATGAATGAATGAATAGAAACTAGACAGAGACAAACATGATCCGAGTATTCAATCAATCATTCGCACCCACCGAGCACATGCAAACTATGGATCCGATCTTGAGATTGAGAACATTATAGCCAAGCAGAATCAAATACTAACCAGGGCTATGTTATCATGAGCGAGCAAACTATAATAAACTCTCAAGAAGTACTTATAAAAACAATTACAACAATCTTGAAACATATATTAATTAACCAATAAGTTTTAGCTTTAGTTGAAATTAACTTCTTCATCTAATTTTTTCAGTAACTCTTATTTAACTATTCCATAAACATCCATAACATCATCTTAAGAACCATAAAACTTTTAATTGAAAAACCTCCCTAAGAAATAAAAACAAGGCCTATAAATTTACATTAATTTAAAAACTATACAATAACAACAACTAAGTCTTATCCAACTAAGTGGGATTGGCTAAATGAATCAAATTACGTCATAATGTTCTATTATAAACCATGAGTAAATCCAACTCATTAATCTCTAAATCTTTCATAATAGTTTCTCTTTTAGTTTTTCTAGGTCTTCCTCTACCTCTTGTGATTAGACTATCCTAGGCCTATTCAAGGTTCAGTTTTTGAAGAAAATTGAACCAAAGCAAACCAAACTATTAAAACAGTTTGGTAAAACTGAACCGAACCATTCACAACTTCACCCGAGTTGAACTGAACTGATTTTATGGTTCGGTGCACCATAAACTGGTTTTCGAACCGAACCAATGATGTTCGGAAATCAAATTGTTCCTGAACCAATCATCCCTCACTCCAGAAATTATTCACATAACACAAACAATAGTTCATACTAAACAGTGGGAGAAAAATTTAATTCGTGAAATCGAAAAAAATTGCAAAAATGTCTTTGTCGCTGCATCCTCACAGTCCCTCTTTTCAAAATCTTCGACTGGCTACGACAGTAATTCGAAATATCAGATCTCACTCTAGCATCGCGATATGGAACCGTCTCCATCAGAAAATCTGAACAAGTTTTCTTGGCACATCACCTCCGCAGCAGTCGGCGGAGGATCGACGGTTACAGATGCAAATTGGTGATTGCAATGTGAAACTGTGATGCGGCTATTTGTGAACTCGCAGATTTAAGATTGGGTTCATATTGTAATAAACAAGCTTGTATAATTGAATCCTTTCACGTCATTTCAATGTCTAGACTATTGTTCGAATCACAAAATTTTCATGAAGGGAAAAAAAAATTGACGGAGGTTATTTCAGATTAAGGAATATTGTTCCAGAAGATTCATAAAATGAAAACTGAACTGGTGAAATTAAATTGGTTTTAATAATTCGGTTCACACAGTTTTGGTGAGTTTGGTTCAGGTTCGTGAACTGTGTTTGAATTAACAGTTCAGTTCGTGAACCAACATAAACGGTTCGGTTTTTATCAATGTGGTTCGGTTTGGTTTTTCAGTTTTTTTTAACACCCCTAGACTATCCTCCATCTCATATACTCTTCTTCCTACAGAATCTACAAGTCTTCTCTATATTTGCCCAAACCACCTAAGCCTATCATCCACCATCTTTTCTACTATATGTGCTACCTAAACTCTCTCTCTAATGTTGTAATTTCTAATTCTATCTCATCTAGTCTTACTACACATCCAACGCAATATCCTTATCTCCGCTACGCTTACTTTATTCTCGTGTTTGTTTTTAACCATCCGACACTCTAGTCCATACAACATCGTCGGTCTGACAACTGTCCGATTTAATGTTCCCTTCACAACTTGACAGGTACTTTCATATGACATAAAATACACGAGGCTCTTCTCCCTTCCAACCACTCAGCTTGAATACAATGATTTACATCTGCTTCTATTTCTCCGTCATTTTGTCCTAAAAAAACTATATAACTTTATTTAACAATTATACAATTGTATATTCCTGTTGATGCAGGAGAAATATCTATGCATTATATTCTATGCTAGTATACTAGCCAACTGTACAACAACAATGACATAGATGTAATATGGTCTAAATGCAATTTGTTAAAAAAGTAATCAAAATTCTGAAACTGAAATGAAACATTAAAAAATAGATGTAATGCAATATTAAAGTAATGAATTGAATTTAAACAAACCCCTTCTTTCTCCATGATGATTTGCATAAGACGAGATTCATTGGGCGTGAAGGTCCTCCTTCTATTCTTCCTCCTCCTTATCAACACCATGACGATGAATAACACAGTTGCAGCACGTAACCTAAATGACCAATTTGTCCCTCCACGGTTCCGGAAAGAGGAAACCGCGGAAACGAGCTTAGAACGTAGGATCTGAAACCCAATGCTCAACCACCCGATAAAGTCACAACCTTTTCGGAGACTTGAATCGAACGGTGAAGACAGAAATGAACATTCTTCCCAAGCGTCACAATCAGAAGGGGAAAAAGATGGAGATGAAGGAGGAGATGGGAGTGATTTCGATTGTGGAATTTGTTGATTTGTGAAGAGTTGAAGATTTTCGTGGTTAATTGGAGGGAATATTGAAAATTCGTCTTTGTTATCGGTGATAATTACCATTGGAAATTCGTTTTGATTGGCATTCACAGGAGCTGTAACATGATCATCCACCATTGGAGATTGAATTTGGAAGAACCGAAAAAACGAAAGAAATTGAGAAATTATTTAATTAGGAATTTTTTATTTTGTTCAAATATATTTTAGGGTTCTTCTTAAAATATTTCAAATGCTTATTTATAGTCCAAGGAAAATTTAAACTCAAAATCACATTTCAAAATGATCTACTTAAATTCACTCAATCACTATTATAAACAAATATCTATATTTTAAATTTATTCAATTAATGATGTATATTGTCTTTATTATAGACCATATACATCATTTAATGAATGAATCTAAAATATTGATTTTTGCTTATAAGAGGGTGTAATTATTTTTTTATTTGGATTTTTTTTCAATAAAAGACCCCTCCCTTCTCAAGGTCTCCTGTGACATTGACGATCTCATTATTAATCAACTTTAGTTCTTATTTTCTTTTTCAACTAATTATCCAATTATATAAAAATCCAAACATATTTTCAAATGTTTTCGATTCCTCAAATTCAATTTTAAAGAAGTAATTGTCATATCAACAACAACAACAACAAAAAAGTAGTCGGCTTTAATTGATTCTTTTGATGACGGATTTTCATGTTTCTCATTGTTCTTTTAAAAAAAAATCATAATCACACGACATTTTGTTAGAAAGATGGGCTCAATATTCGTTTGAAGTGCAACACTTTTTTTTGCAAGATTCTTACTTTTTGTAAAACCTTCCTCTCGATATTTTTCAAAATATGATAACTTATCAATTGTTTTATGGTAGTGTCAATGCACATATGATAACAAAATAATTGTCAAAACAAAATAGATGAATCAATATACAACAAGATTCATAATTATCGTAAATAGATTCAACGAAATTTTGATGTATCGAAATTATTATAAATTTTGATGTATCGAAATTATTATAAATAGATTCAACGAAATTTTGATGTATCGAAATTATTATAAATTTTGATGTATCAAAATTATTATAAATAGATTCAACGAAATTAGGGTTACCTATGAAGCAATATATCTTAAAAATAGATGAATAAGAACATAAAATGTAAAAATTCAAAAGGGGCCTTGAATAAAGAATTCGTTTGAGGCCAACAATGTGAATTGAATCAAAACATAACAAATTAAAAAAAAACAAAAATCAAAGACAATGGTGTGATTGTGAAGAATAATTTTATTTGAAAAAAATTTCGATCAATGCTTGCTTACTAGAGTAAACCTTCTCACCCGAGGCATCCCTTGCGAAGAATCTTGTGTATGTTGTGATCTTATGTCGGAAACACATATGCATGTCTTCTTTGTGTGCTCAAAGACAGTAAATTGATGTGAACATATTGACATTTACAACATTATTCAGGAAATGCTCCCAACGATTGACAATTTTACCACTATGCTTTTAGATTTGTTAAACAAGTTAGTTGTCTCTGCATTAACAATCCTTGACAACGATGGTTCTATAGAGCTTGTGAAAGAACCACAACTCAAAACTTTGGGAAGCCACAAATGACATTCGTCACCCGAGCAAAGGACACTCTCAACGAATGGAATTGTATGCAAAGAGCAAAGTTACCGACACACAATGCAGAACATTCTTATAAATGAAGCAAACCACTAGTGGGCATGATCAAATGTAATGTGGACGCGGCCTCTTTCAACAATGATTATATTAAGGGGTATGATATGTGCTTTAGAGACTCTTCCGAATTGTTTATGTTAGGCAAATCAGATATATATCAACTACAAATTAACTAAATAAAAAAAAACTTTAAATATAGAATCTATGTGAATGAAATTCAACTTAAATTAAAATCAAACTAAATAATATGATAACAATATTTTGTTAGTCAAAATAACTAGAAAAAACTTGCTCTAAAAAACTAGTCGATATCACATATAAATTTGGCTCATCCAATACATTGAATAACAAAGACTAGGTTATAACACACTGAAGAAAAACTAGGGCTTATCAACTACATCTTTGTCTTGAGCGAATCTCTCATTTGTTGTCTTGAACATTCTCTTCCCAAAGACAATGTTACCACTTACCATCAAGATATGGATCATCCTTCTCCTTCACCGCTTTGTCAACTTCAGGATCACCCTTCTCCTTCACTGCTTTGTCAACTTCAGGATCCATGTCGCAACAAATATGTGAATGTGGAATTTCGTGATTTGTGAAGAGATGAAGATTTTCGTGGTTGATTATCTCTGAAACAAAGATGAAGTTTGAAGAAGCGAAAAACAAAATAAATTGGGATAAGTACGATAACGGAAAAGAGAATTGTATTTTAGGGTTTAGTGCAGTATTTATAATGCTTTTTGTCCACCAAAATTTTCGATAAATCAGTTTTAATTTTCTTTTAAAAAAAATTCTTTACAAAGTTATCTTTTAATATTTCCAAAACAAGATAAATATCGATTATCTTTTGAAATAATTCCTCTAAAAAAATATTTTTAAATAATTATTTAATTAGAAAACTCTGCATCAAAATTTTCAATAAAATCACCTTTCAAATGAATTTTGGCTTCTTTAAAAAAAAATGAATTTTGGCTATTCTTTAAAAAAAAAAGAATCTTGGCTATCCTTTCAATTATTTTTTTTACAAATATTATATTTTTAATATATTAAAACAATAAATATCAGCTTTCATTTAAAATGATTATTAACTAGAATAATATTTGTGTTTGAAAAACTAGAATAATATTTTTTTTTTTACCCGAATCAATCATACATGTGAACACCATTAAGGTTGGGTAAAAAGGGGATATGTCTCCCACAATGTGGTAAACTAATCTCGATTGAAATAGATATTCATGTTTAATGTTCGACAATGCTTCAAATATGATTACTTATGTAAAAAGAAGGCATTATGTAATGTAGTGCGGATGTAAAAAGAACCTACGTAAAAAATACATTTTTTTGAACTAAAATTAATTTTTGAACAATGTGGCAAATTAATTTTAGTTCTACTTTTGTAAACTTTTGGTCATCTTATAGCAATCATGTAATTTTTCAATGAGGGTTTGTTAACCTATTTCTAAACCGTGCCAAATTTAGAAAAACTAGAACACGTGTGAAATTATGTTCTGTTGCATTACATTTATATTTGCATTTGCATCACCTTAATTTGTCAAGATTCTAAAGTACAAAATATTGTTACCAAACCAATTCCGGTTATTTCTTACGCGGTTTGCACCTGTTCCTCTGGACAAACATACATACATAGTAACATTGTAAGGTGTAACGCATATATAGTTCTAATTATCATTCAGTTTTTACCAATTCTCTCTGTATCTCATCAACAAACAACACCTCTTACATTACATGTCTCCATCTTCACATAATGTCAACTTCATTGATACCTTATTAAATAATTTTAACCTCAAATGCAATAAAAAAAATGGAAGAAGAAGAGAATAAAGAGGTTCATATGAAACCTTCATTTAATTTCTTCTCCATTTTCACTCTTATCATTTTTTTATTTACACCCTCCAATTCTAATTCTACCACCGTTGATCATTCTTTATCACCTTATGTTAATTATCTTATTGATTGTGGCTCTTCCACCAAAACTCAACTAACAGATGGTAGAATCTTCAAATCTGATCGAGAAACCACTTCTTTTCTTTCAACAACCGAAGATATTCAAATTTCAGTTGATTCCATTAACATAAACCTCCCTCCTTCATTGCCTTCATCATCATTGCCTTTATATCAAACTGCAAGAGTTTTCACAGAACAATCTTCATACACTTTTTACATTTCCAAAACTGGTAGACTTTGGATTCGTCTTTACTTCTTTCCTATTCCTAACCCTTCTTACAATCTAACAGGTTTTGTTTTCTCTGTTTATACGGATCACTTTGTACTCTTGCATGAATTCTCTCATAGTAATAACAATTCGCTTCTTTTCAAGGAATATCTTGTTAATGTTTCTGATACTAGATTCTCCCTCAAGTTCATACCAAAAAAAAAGTCCTTTGCATTCATCAATGCCATTGAAATTGTTTCAGCTCCTGATACACTTATATCAGATTCAGCAACTCAAGTTTCACCACTTGGAGAATTCGAAGGGTTGACGAAATCAGCTTTGCAAGTATCTTATAGAATAAATGTTGGTGGCCCCACCATAACTCCTGATGGTGACACCTTGTCAAGAACATGGGAACCTGATGGTTCATATAACATTTTTCCACAAGGCTCTTCCAATGTTTCGGTCCCCAACAAACGGATAAAGTATCCACAAGATAGCGTCGTAACTGTAACACCCTTAATTGCTCCAAACTCAGTTTATGCAAGTGGTGTACAGATGAAGGAATCAAGACTTCTGCAACCAGATTTCAATCTAAGTTGGATGGTGAATGTTGAAAGGAGCTATTCCTATCTGATAAGAATGCATTTTTGTGACATTGTTAGCAAAATTCTTGATCAATTATATTTCAATGTTTACATCAACGGGATTGAGGTTGTGGAAGCTTTGGACCTTTCATCTGAAACCAAAGCCTTATCAACAGCTGTTTACAAGGACTTTGTGCTTGGTTCATGTAATATCACAAATGGTTCCATCTTGATTCAAGTAGGACCAACTTATCTTCAACAAAGTACAACCAACGCAATTTTGAATGGATTTGAGGTGATGAAAATGAGCAATGGTGCCAATAGTTTGGATGGTTTTTTCTCTGTTGATGGAAAATATAAAGGACCAAGTGTAACATCCAACATAATGAAAATTGTTGCTATTGTTGGCTTGGTATTGGCTGTGATATCATTGTTGTTACTAGTAGTGATGTATATTAGGTGGTTAAAAAGACCTTTAGATTGGAAAGAACGTAGAGGTTTCTCTTCATGGCTCTTACCTCTTTGTCCAAAATCTAAAAAAAGTTGCAGCGCAAACGCAAATGCATTTGATTCACCTAAGAATAAGCACGGTGGTCATGATGTTCATCACTCTCCAAGAGGGACAGGAAGGTTCTTTCATTTCATCGAATTGCAACGAGCTACAGATAATTTTGATGAAAAGAGAGTGATTGGTTATGGAGGATTCGGTAAAGTGTACCTTGGGACATTGGATGATGGAACAAATGTTGCTGTAAAAAGAGGAGGTGGTGGTTCCGAACAAGGAATAAATGAGTTCAGAACCGAACTAAAGATGCTTTCTAAGCTGCGGCATCGCCACCTAGTTTCACTAATAGGTTTCTGTGATGAAAACTCAGAGATGGTTCTGGTATACGATTACATGTCTAATGGCCCTTTTCGCTCACACCTTTATAACTCCAACTTTTCTCCTTTGTCATGGCAAAAGAGGCTTGAAATATGCATTGGCGCTGCTCGTGGTTTGCATTATCTCCATACAGGTAATTGTTACAATTTACATTATCAAACAGAGGAAGATTCATCTCATATGAACAATAATTATAATTTGATAGAGAAAAACTCTTTAGATTTCATATTGATTGATAAAAGATTGTTGATGAATACATGAGATGCTCTATATATGGAGCGAGTAGAGAATTGGCAAACTAATTGCCTACGAACGGACTCTAACTAATTTTATATATCTAAATAGGTGCATCTCAAAGTATCATACACCGTGACGTGAAGACAACAAATATACTCTTGGATGAGAATTATGTTGCCAAGGTTTCTGATTTTGGTTTATCTAAAGCTATCCAAGATAAATCTCAAATAAGCACTGCTGTTAAGGGAAGTTTTGGATACCTAGATCCTGAATATTATAGGAGCCAACAACTGACTCAAAAATCTGATATATACTCATTTGGTGTAGTCCTCTTTGAGGTATTATGTGCTAGGCCAGTTGTTTCTCCAACATTGCCAAGAGAACAAGCTAACTTGGCTGATTGGGTACTGCAACAATATAGCACAGATAAGCTGCATAAGTTGATTGATCAAAATATTGCTGATACTATAAGTCCTGAATCATACAAGATTTTTGTACAAATTGGTGTGAAATGTTTAGCTGATCATGGAGTTGATAGGCCTAGTATGGGTGATGTGTTGTGGCATTTGGAACATGCTTTACAACAACAGTTATCTTCATCACATATTGATACTATACCTATACATAACAACACAAATTCACATATTCATACTACACCTATAGATAGCAACACAAATTCACATGAAATTGACAGAAATAATGATAACTCACATGGTGTTACAAGTGATGAGTCTGATAGCACAACTCCTAATTCTGATTTGTTTTCTCTGATTGGTAATTTCAAAGGAAGGTGAAGTTGGAGATAGGAAATACTAATAGGTTTAGAGGTTAAATATTACACCTTGTTTCATCTTAAATGACTTGGATTTTTTGTATTAGTCCTTATTGCTACAAATATTGGGATAACCAAATGTGGCATGGAGCAACCTCTAGGAGATAGCCAGATAGTAATCTGATAGTATTGGTCACAGAGATAAAAAAAAAACCCAAAAAAATGTGTGGAAAATCATGGATGTATCTTAACAGTATATTTTGTTCTAGTTACATATTATTAGCCTCTGATTGGATGTCATAGTAAAAGTAGTTTCCAATGACAAATGACAGTCTATAGTATTTTTTACATCATTCCTAAGTTTGAGTTTGTTTTATTTTGTCTATGTGTAACATACACCATCCATTGTCAATTATAAGCAAATTTAACTTCTTAGATTCATTCAATTAATAATATATGTAGTCCATAATATGAACCATATACATCATTAATTGAATGAACCTAAAAAGTCAAATTTACTGGCAACGGAAGGAGTAAGTATTTGTGTCCTTCCCATTCAGAGTTGTAAGTATAAGGTGGTACCCCTTCAAAAAAAAAAGAAAAAGTATAAGGGGTACTAAATCCTAGTACAAAATGTTAAAGATGAATGAATGGTTATACAGAACAACCAAGGTAAAAAAAATAATCAATTCAATTATAAATATGCAATATGATAATCTAATTGTAAATGTTTTTCTACTTCTAGCTTAATTAGTTAGAAAGAGAAAGAAGGCCTCATATTTTACTTGTCCTAAGTTCAACTCTTACACTAAAAAAAATTAAATATTTTTATTTGATTTTTTTATTTGTTTTAAAAAATCTCATTATAAATTTTGTTTTATACCTCCAAACATACTGGGTTGGTCCTCCAAACTATAGGATTGGTACACCAATCCAAATACATATATTATAGGTTTAATTTTGATTTTGTTTTTGATGACCTTTCTTTTTGGAAATCGGATCTTCTTTGCTTCTTTATGCTCCGCATCCGCATAATATTGATGGAAGATAGTTGGAATAAAATAAAAGGTTATTGTCATGTAAAGTATGAAATTAAATATGTTTAATTTTAAAAAAATATATAAACCTTGACATATGGTTCTCTAATATTTGTACCTTCTCTAAACTTTCTTTTAAGTCGTGATATGTGGGCTTTATTTCAAAGATGGCAATGGTTTTATAGAAATGAAGTTTACTCCGTCTAGAATCCCTTTTTTTTTTATTTATTGAGTATTACTTTTTCCACTCTATTGTCTTCTTGCGTGCCCTGTGATTTTGACCAAAATACCCTTTATCTGGATTATATAATCCAGACAGATTACGGATAGTATAATCCGAAATGATTAGCAAATCACCCTGCTACATGTTACTTCTGAAGCTTGGGAAGGTCAGGGTGAAAGACTAATCGGAAAACTTAATCCGGACACAATGGTTACTTTTCGGAAAACAAATTCCGCACACCCTGTATTTAAACTGAGCGGGAAAAGTAGTCGTTTTTTTCTTCTGGAAAATGCAATCCGGACAGCTAGGTTATATATAGTCCTCAAGAACCTAGCTGAAGCACACCACCTTTATCACAAACACTCCCTACACCTCTAAAAAACACTCCATTTTGGGCGAAAATATGCTTTGGAGCAGCAATCTGGCCATCAAGGGGGTTAACATCATCATTTTCGTCTGAATGCAAAGGTAATGTGTATATAAACCTTCCCCTATTCGATTTTTAAGCGATTCACTTTTGATCACGCCGTTTGATCTGTACTGTACGGTTCCAGAATACTTAATCCAGACTGCATTCATGCGTTCTGGATTTCAAAATCCGGACTGCACCCGTATAGAAACTGTGTTCATTTTCTAACTCTGCTTCGCACTGTTTTCAGTCATGGTTGTTCCTGTTGATGCCTCAAATGATGATCCACCTCAGAATGAACCTCCTATTGTGTTGCCGCTTCTTTTACTTGAAGATGCGCATGATTCCGGAAATGCCAAATCCGAGAATCCCCCACCACCACCACTGAAACTTGAAATTTGTTTAGGCGGTCCGAAAGTAGAGGATGCTCCTCCTCCTATTCCTCCTGTTGTACCACCTCCAGTTGTTGCTGTTTGTATTGACCAGCGAGAACATTTTACCACTAAACAAAAGTTTGCAACACGGAATGATTTGTGGGAGTGGGTTCGAGAGAAAGCTAGGAAGCTTGGTTTTTCAACTGTTATTGGTAAATCCGATAACGGTGGCAATGGAAGAAGCGCATTTGTTACTTGCCTATACACCGAGTACAAGAGAAAGAGTCGGCGTGAGATAGCTGGTTAGGTTATATGCAAGTGTCCGTTTCGGCTGAGAGGTTACTTGTTGACTACTGGTGATTGGAGCCTTAAAGTTGGTGATGGTAAACACAACCATGACATGACAGATGTGTTGAAAGGTCATAAAACCACCGGTCGTCTAAACCCAACCTTGAAGAGATGGTGGATTCAAATGTTCCTCCGAGGCAAATGCTTACCAACTTAAAGAAGAGGAATTGTACCACTTCAACTACTATCAAACATGGTTATAATGCTTCTTACATGTATAGGCGGTCCATTAGGGGTACGAGGAATGACATGCAACATCTCTTGAAGTCTTTGGTTGATAATGACTACGTTTATCATTGTAGGAAGTATCATGATTCTGAAGATGTCAGTGATGTTTTTTGGGCACATCCAAATTTTATCAAGTTGTTTAACACGTTCTCCACGGTGCTTGTGTTGGATTCCACATACAAGAGAAACAAGTATCGTCTTCCATTGCTTGAGTTTGTCGGTAACACCTCTACCATAAAAACATTCTTTATTGCTTTTGCATATATGATGTCCGAGAGGCAAGACAACGTTTATTGGGCTCTTGAGAGGTGTCGTGAGATGTTGCACTCCAAAGATCTCTATCCCAAAGTAGTTGTCACTGATCGGGACAATGCTTTGATCAATGTTGTGGAAAAGGTTTTCCCTAAAGCTACTACTTTGTTGTGCTCATATCACATTGGA
>Ga0228711_1009636_pt1 | contig 13011 bp, 8 predicted proteins | sample MedpolnodulmetaG_2_FD_177996 | JGI IMG/M metagenome (GOLD analysis project Ga0228711, IMG submission 177996) | Root nodule microbial communities from Medicago polymorpha collected in Santa Monica, California, United States - brown nodules | ecosystem: Host-associated > Plants > Roots > Nodule...
GTTTAAAAAAAAAACTATATATATATATATATATATATATATATATATATATATATATATATATATTCAAGACATATAAAGCTGTGTTGATGGTCGGAGTTTATGTCTAGAACAATAAGAGAGGATGAAAGTTCTATCACCACCCCACAACATCATACCAACAAATATTAAGGAACCAACTCTTTTCATTAAAACAGAAAGTATATAATAAACTCTGTATGGAAGAAGAGATAGTGTGTAAACTTCGTACCCATACTAGTAAGGAGGATTTCTTTGACCCCATGCGTAAACTTTTTTCTACTCTTCTTTTCTTTGAAGTAGGTGTGAAAATCTTTACCTTCTCCAACTTACTTGAGTGACTTACAATATATCGCGTAAAGTCCAACTCAGTTTTTATGTTTTGAATTCCTTTAAATTCAAATGTAATGAGACTGGTCGTAAGACATGCCGGAGTTACTGATGGCTCCACCCATCTGGAGTTTCCAACCTCCTTTCTTTGGGAGTTGATTTCAATTTTTCTCTGCATGAAAACCAAAAATCATCGTAAGAATTTTCCAACTGGATTAGTTTCAATTATATTATTAAGTAAAGATAAAATTGAAAGTAAAGTAGTTTAAAAGAAGGTTAAATTGGGAGGAAAATCTACACAAATATAGATCAGATATAGATTGTTTAGAATTAATTAAATTGTTTATCGGTTTTATTTGCAAACTCCATGTATCTTTCGCCAAGTCTTTGCTCTTCTTGTGCCAGACTTTTGAGCCTATTATATTTCATCTTTTAAACAGAAAAATTGTGCAAATATAGTTAAAAGAGCACCATACACACCATAATTGCAAGATCCTTGAGTTTTGGAGTATTCTCTAGAAAGCTGACGAGCATATTCCAACTGCAATTCTCAGATATTTCAACCGTTAAATATAATAAACTGTGAAAAGTGAGAAGATGTAAGTTGTCAAATTTGTCCTCCATGCTGAGAAACTGCATAACAAAATTAGAAAATGAGAATAGAATTGCATATGGGAGACTAATATGGAACTTGTAATTAAAAAAGAAAAATATTTATGAAACTTACATGAAAAGTTTTAGAACTGAGAGCTAGTGTTTTGACATTCGAAAGCCCTTTCAAAAGTGTATACAAATTGTTAAAATCCGGACGCTTACAAATGCAAAGAGCAGCTTCATCAAGAGTGGATAAGTTTGTGAAGTCATATTTTCTAGGAGTCAATGAAAGATCAGCTATATGAAGAACTTCAAGTGACGGTGCATTAATTTGTAGTGGACAACACTTAATACCAGAAGTAGGCATATATAAACAAAGGAATAATCTCTTCAATAAGTGAAAAGAGGTGTTGATGGGTAATGCAAAGGTCTCATGTAAAAGAAGTTCCTCCAAATGTGGACAACCAGATAGAAAATTATTGAGATCATACTCTATACCATCATCAAAGATAGAATACATCACAGTTTCACGGATATGAAGAATCTTTAGTGACGGTAAATATACATGAAATGAAGAATTGAGTGTTGGTTGAATTCTGCCCCGCAATTTTAAGACCACAAGTGACTCACACGTGGAAAGCCTAGGTGGCAATAACATTTTTTCATGGAGAAACAGATCCAGGTCAAGTTCCTGGACCTTGAGATCTAATGCCTTTGAAACCCACATGTCTACATCATGTGGCTGGCAGCCTTTGTCACTATGAAGCCTTAGTTTTCTTATATTTTCGGTGCGTCTTAGGAGAACAACATCTACAAATGCCTTTGGAACCCCCATGTGTACATCATGTGGCGAGCAGCCCATCTGACTGTCTTGTATTTGTTTGGCTATATTCTCGGAGCGTCTTTGGAAAGCAAGGTTTAAAGAATTGGTTTCTTCTTTGGCTATATTCTCGGAGCGTCTTAGGACAGCAAGATTTAAAGATTGAAATTCTTCTTTGGACATCACAGGGTCTGAAATCTCTGGTAAATGAAAGTGAAGGTTGGGAATCTTGGTCCAGATTGACTCCCATCTTTTGGATAGAACACATGTTCTATAAGACTCTTTTGATGATAGGAAAGAACAAATATGACAAATCAAATCGTCTGAGAGATTGCTTAATCGATCATGTTCTTCATCAGAGCACGCCATGACCTGAGCTGAACACCTGAGTAAAGTTATGACATGATTGAAGAGATTTCATTAGCAATAAACAGAGAGATTAGCACAATTTCAATAAAATTAGATTCCAGAAGTAACAAATCTTAGAATAATACAATTTCAATAAAATTAGATTCCAGAAGTAACAAATCTTAGGAATAGGTACAAAATGATTGAAAAATAGAAAATGATGGAAAATAGAGGAATGAATATAAGTGAAAACTGTATATAGTGCCAATGACGGGGCAATGTTTTTTACAAATGTTATATGAAAAATGTTACTGAAGCTGTCATAATTATAGACATGATTTCAACAAGGGAAACTTGCAATATGTAATAAAGAGAGTCAGAATGCACACATGTGAAAAAGAGACCTTAACAAGGTCTCTAGCAACATTTTATCAGCTGAAACTTGGCTTTGGTTACACATTTTCCCATATTACCCTTCATAAAAAATCACCAACATTGTTGGAAAAACCTCAACTTTCTGCCAACAAGACCAAAACCAAAACCAAAACAACCTTAATGTTGTTCTGTCTTCTTTGAAAAATCTCTATCATTCCCTCAAAAGATGGGGTTTAGAACAAGACATAAAGTTTCCATTGCTTTTCATTTGGACTGTTTTACCCTTAACTCAGCTACTTTCAACCATGATTTGAAAATGTTAAAACCTATGATTGTGTTTCTTCAAACTGTTAACTCAACATTTTCTCTCATACCAAGTTCAAGGTTTTCACATTTTTCTGATAAAGGTTTAAACTTTGCGTCTTCCCATTTAGAATCCATGAAAAAGCTTGGATTTTTCAACCATAACAATATCATAAACATTGCTACCATTGTCCCAAAAGAGAGAAAAATCACTACTAGAAAACTTTCAGTTACCACAATCCCTATAAAACCAACCCCAATTCCTGAAAAATGTTACTGAAGCTGTCATAATTATAAACATGATATTATTAAGTCAGAAATTTGTACAGTAACAACAAAAAACCAACAGCTAACAGAAACCCTAAAATCACATTATCAATGCCTAAGCTCATGATTGAAGAGATTTCATTAGCAATAAAGAGAGAGATTAACGCAATTTCAATAAAATTAGATTCCAGAAGTAACAAATCTTAGGAATAGGTACAAAATGATTGATAAATAGAAAATGATGGAAAATAGAGGCAATGTTAGGAATAGTAGCAATGACCGGGCAATGTTTTTACAAATGTTACATGAAAAATGTTACTGAAGCTGTCATAATTATAGACATGATTTCGACAAAAATTACCAAAGCTGTCATAATTACTGAAGCTGTCATAACAAGAACATTAACATATGGAAACAAAATATAACAACTATTTTAAAGCTTAAGTGATAAATCAAGACCTGAAGAGTCAGAATCGGACGGTACTTCTTCAATGTTGGACTTTGATTGATTACGAATGTCATCCTCGGAAGAATTAGAAGCCACAATAATTTGCTTTTCTGTATTTGAATTTGAACTTGTAGCAATATTTGTAAACGAATTTCCAAATTTCATAATAGCACCAATTTTATTATTTGAACCATGTTCGATCCTTAAAGTAGCTGCGCCGCCAATACCTAGATTTTCAACCCCATTATTACCACTTCCCATATTTCTCAATGACACAAGAGGATGGCGTGTTATCTCTTGCAACAAATCAGAACGACTATACCCAAAACTGTGTGGGGTAACCATAGGGTTATAAGGGGGTTTTCGAATCATTGAGTCTGTGCTAACCCCATCATTTCCATATGTTAATGTTCTTGTTATGACAGCTTCAGTAATTTTGACAAAATATTTTGTCTCGATGTTACTTAAGCAATATGTAATAAAAAGAGTCAGAATGCACAGTGATTTTATTAAGTCAGAAATTCAAAATGGAACTTGAAACTTGTATATCATTTTGTGCATATAAATTCAAGTGCTAAGTTCCAATGACATTTTTTGGTTTATATTACAACAAGACACTTGAAAATGCAATGTACATTGATGTTATAAATCATGACGAACAATACATAATAACTTAAAATCAAACTCAAAATTGGTCAAAATTTGTACAGAACAACAAAAAACCAACAGCTAATAGAAACCCTAAAATCACATTATCAATCGGACTAAGCTCAAATTAGCAGTTGAATCGAAAACTGAATTGAAAAACAACGAGAGGTGAGGTCGCATGCACCTTTTGAGCTCGTGAGTTCAGAGTAACGGAAAGAGGTGAACGTTGTTGTATTCGCGCTTTTCTGTAGAAACAAACAAATATGAATTAGAAATGAAGAATAGTGTTGCAAATGTAACAACTATATAACATTAAAAAATAAAGTTTGTGAATCAGAATTTGAAGAAACTCTATGAGGAGTTTTAACAAACATGTTAAGTGCATAAAAAAACAAAGGGAAAATGTGAAGAATGTATATGATAAATGAGTTGAAACAAAAGACAAAATAGAAATCAGAATTGAGAATTACCGATGTTTGATTTTGAAACCCTAAGAATGAATGAATGAAATAGAAATCCTAAGAAGATGCGTTTGAGCAGAGAGAAGAAACTGAGAAATGTGAAACGTGAGTGAGTGAGAGATGGATGAGACAAAAAATACGTTTGTCCTTATATCTACTCCCTCCCCCATTTTAAATAACTTAATTTAAAAATGACAAAACTTCACTTGTGCCCTCAAGTGTTAAAAAACTTATTATAGAAATATACCTATTAAAAGTCGTGCATTTAATTTCTTAATAATTAAAATGTTATGTTTTCCAATACAAAATTGCTTTTTTTGGGTTCCTTAACATGTGCTTTAAGGGTACAAGTTAAAATGGCCCCTTAAAATTTTGTACTATTATAATACTTTGACTCTATTTTTCTACTGATATACAAAGACAAAATATAACATATAAGATGTTATTGCATTCGTCTCGTTAAATATCTTTAAAATATCTAATTTTAATAATTTTTTCATAGATTATTAAAGATATTTAAGTTCAAAATTGTGCATTGACATACGTGAAATAGTCAAATGGGTCACATAATATGGGACGGAAGGAGTAAATAAATTAAATCGAATACTTAATTCCCCTATTTTGTCAATGGGAAATATCTCGCACACTATTTGAAGATTATAAATGTGAAATAATTTATCAAGTGAATCATCAAATTTGTCCTTGAATTTGCAATTTGTCCCCCAATTTGTTGAAATATCCAATTAGTCCATGAATTTTGCGGACGTCCATCAAATTCATCCCTCCGTCCAATCTCTCCATTAGTGAAGTTGATGTGTCAATCTGCATGCTATGTTACGTGTCATCTAGTCCTCCAAGTGTACAAGGATCATTTTGATTAAAACGATACAAATTCCACTTTTCACTTCCAAATTTTTTACCTCTTTTACTCATCCTTCCTTCCTCGCATTTCATTCAAAAACATCAAATGAGTCCCTGACTCTTCTCTTTCCTGTTAAAACTTTCACCATCTTCATCTCTCTATTTTAGGGTTTTCAATTTAAAACTTAAAAATTTGTTGTTTTTCTGGTAGGTTACTAAAATTGATGAACATGAGATAAGTAATGAAGGAAATTATTGGTTGATTAACACAATTTCTGAAAAGGGTATCTTTTTTTTTTAAGGATAAAAAGGGTATCTTTTCTATGGTAGTGAATGATGATTTGCATTTTGTTGTTGTTTTTTGTTTGTGATTATGACTAATGTTGCCAAAATCCGTAGGATGGAAGAAAATATAACGTTAATCCTACATCACAGTGATTTAGATGGATGCTTTCTGAAGGGGTATTATGGATGGCAATTGTGGGATAATTGTTCTGAATGAGCTTTTCTATCTGACTATGTACCTATTATGATATGTGACCGTAAATTAATGACGGACTCTAACACATATTGGATCGTGTGATGCTAATCATTACCATGTTGTAGTTTAAGCTTAGCGTTGGTTTGGCTCACACAATATTTTAATTTTTTAAATAAAAATGGAGGGTGCAATCTTACCAGTTTTCCTCAGAAATGGTATAGGTTTAATTCATTAGAAATAATGGTTAAATATATTTTTGGTCCCTATAAATATTTCAACATTTTGTTTTAGTCCTCTTAAAGATTTCCTTCGACTTTTAGTTTCTCAAAATTTTGCATCGCCCCTTTTGGACCTTGTTTTAAGTAAACTCATGTGTATCATCCGAAATTTTGAATTTTTTTTCTACAGTGATGTTTAGTACATTATTGGATTCTTTTTGGCAAAATTTTAATTCTTTTTAACAATGGATGAATTAAATATGAATTTTTATGTTTTTGACACATAAAAAATTCATATTTAATTGATGTTTTCTTATAATATTCTAAACATTAGTGGAAAAACTCATTCAAAAATTTGAATGATACAAATGAGTTGACTTCAATGCAAAGACCAAAAGTGGTGATGCAAAGCAAAACTTATGAAAGATCAAAAGTCGGAAAAAAAATTAAAAAGACTAAAACGAAAAGTTAAAATATTTATATCGACCATCAAAAACATATTTAAACCTAGAATTAACGTTGTACTCACTCTTTTTATCAACTTATCCCAAGATCAAAGTTCATACCTTTAATCTAACAGCAACTACATGTTTAGCAATAAAAAAAAACATTAGAGGATGCGATCAAATTAGCAATCATGGTATAATAAAAAGGCTATACATTTTGAAATAAAAATTACTCAACAACAAAGACTACCAAAGCTTTTTTGTTCAGGTAGGTTCTTCCTCCTTTGTTGCAAGCTTTAAGATAGAAGTTTGTCTTAGTTGCTGAAGCTATTGGTAATGATAACAAATACAAAATAAACAAATAACAAATATTTATGTATTTGGCAACAACTCATTGATCTTACTTGTTATATGATTTGCTGCGTAATTAATTAAGAAATTAGTTGAACCATGAGCCTGACCATTTGTAGCATGTGTATGAACATGTATGTGACTATCATATTCATTTCCCATTTCTTGATAAGCAAATTAAAATGTTGGCTTTGATTATAACAAGAAGCAAATTAATCAACCATCAAAGATCTTATAGAAGACAGCGTAGCAGCAAGTCAAATAAAAGGAAAATTCTCCCATGGTTTTTCCTCAGGACAAGGTGAAGTGAAGCTCTCAAATAATTCTGGAAGTATGTGCATAAAACCAGTTGCTAAGGTAGCAGTGAAGGGCTACATTAACGTAGAATAGTGATATAAAAATATAGAGGCTTTAAGTTAGTAGTGAGAAAACAACTAATTCATCATTTTGTTATTGTGGATTTAGCAATTGGAAATGACAAGCTTGAAATAAATGAGGAGCTTAAACTAAGTCATCATCCCGTTTAATTGTTTGCTTTTGTGTACTGATATACACATAATTACTGCAAATAAGCTTTTGATCATCAAGTTGAACTTTACTCCTCAAGATTTACCAGTGCCTTTGTAGCACACCGACCATTCTGATTCTATGTGTATTTGGTCTCTGACACATGTTCGTATTTGACACTAACACATGTGATTATATTTTATTTACTCATTTTCTAAAATTATTAGTGTCACAGCACAAGCAAGTATTATCATTAAGATCAAATTACAATATATCCTGTCAATATCAAATTACTCCTAAAAGAAATAAACAGTCACAATCTCAAAGCAGTATCATTAAGAGTTTGCAGGCACTAACTGGGGATAAATTAACTTATATGTGTGAAGGTACCATTCTTTACACCCCTATGATTTTCAGGCACTAATAGGTACCATTCTGATTGCTAAGTCTGAGTATGTGTATGCCTATAAGTTGTCCACTCCTCATCCCCCCGGAACATAAAATAGATAACAAAAACAAACAAAATGGAGGTAAGTTGAGGTTTGGTCTCATCTTTTTCAAATTGCATGTGTTATGTGTGTCACAGATACACTTCCTTACTCTATCAAGAAAAAAACAGAGGCCTTAAATCTTTTGAAATCTCTTTAATTTCATGTAATCTTAGCCTCAACTATGTGAACTGTTTGGAAAATGAAACCTTTATCTTAGAAATGAAAAAGTACTGTCAGGTTTTATGGAAAGTTATTTCACACTCCCTGATTTATAGTATTGATAATCATTTAGGATGCGATTTTGTCCCTCCCTCTCTCTCAGATTGTGGTAATACTACTAGAAAATCTCATAGATCAACCAAGCTTCTCTAGATCATATAGAAAGACTGAAGTTATTGAAAGGAAAAGATGACCAAACACCACAACTGAACAAAAACCTAATCAGCCTTCATTGAACTTGGGATGCAAAAACAACACAATATGTGGCATGCGCTTGTAAATGTGAGTGTCATTCACAATTAATAAACAAAACATGCCTGGGGATTGTACTCTGCAGCAGGAGCTTGCAGGTTGCAGCTTAATGGATTCAAGGTCCAACATAGTTGCCACAATAATTCTGGCAATACAATATTTAGATATGCTAAAGCGCACACAACACAAGCATTCAATTTGATGCATACAATAATTAATTCATTATCCAGTCAACGTGTCTGGCTATATCCACACAAGCAGTTCGAGCATACAATTTGATTTCATCGTAGAATAAACAACATACACACACAAAGGGGCATCAATTCCAATCAACTTCACATTGGAATATAACACTCCTTCATTATGGATATGCTCATTAATACTCACTCACTAAGCTTTGATGACTTAAATTTATTTATTGGGTAAGAACATTGGAATATAAATTAGATGAAATTGTATACTCTGACAAATATGGAAGAACAAGACTGAACATTTACAGGCAAGTCCTACGCAGGACAGTTTCAATTTAGAAGCAATAGTTCCTGTTGGATAACAGTAAAAAAACTGACTTTGCATAACACTTTTAATATATCAGTATTAACACAATCTGGTTAACTTGTACTGCTGGTACTTACCAGATGAATGAAGAAAAAAAAAAGTTTTATATCTAACATCAAACTTGCTCTTCATCTTTAGAGAATTCTATGCAACAAACCACTATAAGTTTTGATATAACTAGATTAAAAGTGTCGAGTGGTCTTCATTGAATCCTTGAAGGCATCCAAATGATCTTCAATTGAATTAATATCCTGTAGCAAATATTGAATAATTAATTTTAAGATTATAACCATAAATGATAAAATCATTAGAGTATAATGATAAAATAAATTAATATAATTAAAAAATTTAAGAGCAAAAAATTTATTTAATTTAAGAAAAAGTCTTATTCTCAACCACGAATGTAATAGTACAAACAAAGTCAAGAGATATAAAGTTGTGTTGACGGTCGGAGTTAATGTCTAGAACAATAAGAGAGGATGAAAGTTCTATCACCACCCCACAACATCATACCAACAAATATTAACATGCCAACTTTTTTCATTAAAAAATAAAGTATATAAACTTTGTATGGAAGAAAAGAAAATCTGTAAACTTCATACCCATACTGGTACGAAGGATTTCTTTGACTCCTTGCGCAAGCTTTTTTCTACTCTTCTTTTCTTTAAACTGGGTGTGAAAATCTTTACCTTCTCTAACTTACTTGAGTGACTTACAATATATCGCGTAAAGTCCAACTCAGTTTTTATGTCTTGAATTCCTTTAAATTCAAATGTAATGAGACTGGTTGTAAGGCATGCCGGAGTCACTGATGGCTCCACCCAACTCGAGTTTCCAACCTCCTTTCTTCGGGAATTGATTTGAATTTTTCTCTGCATGTAAACCAAAAATTATCATTAGAATTTTTCAACTGACATATAGTAAATAGTTTCAGTTATATTATTAAGTAAATAACGATAAAATTGTAAATAAAATAGTTTAAAAGAAGGTTAAATTGGTAGGAAAATCTACACAAATATAGTTGAGATATTGTTTTGAATTAATTAATTTCTTTATCGGTTTTATTTGCAAACTGACATGTATCTTTTACCAAGTCTTTGCTATTCTTGTGCCAGATTTGAGCTTATTATATTTTATTTTTAAAAACAATATTGTGCAAATATAGTTAAAAAAACATCACACACACCTTAACTGCAAGATCCTTAAGTTTTGGAGTATTCTGCAGAAAGCTGACGAGCATATTCCAACTGCAACTCTCAGATATTTCAACCGATAAATATAACAAACTGTGAAAAGTGAGAAGATGTAAGTTGTCAAGTTTGTCCTCCATGCTGAGAAACTGCATAACAAAATAATAAAATGAGAATAGAATTGCATCTGGGTGACTAAATATGGAACTTGTAATTGAAAAAGAAAAGATTTTATTAAACTTACATGAAAAGTGTTAGAACCGAGAGCCAATGATTTGACATTAGAAAGTCCTTTCAAGAGTGTATACAAATTGTTAAAATCCGGAAGCTTACAAATGGAAAGCCTAGCTCGATCAAGATTGGACAAGCTTGCAAACTCATACTTTCTAGGTTTCATTGAAAAATCAGTAATAGAAAGAACTTCGAGTGACAGGGCATTAATTTGTAGTGGACAACACTTAATAACAGAAGTAGGCATAAATAAATAAAGGAATAATCTCTTCAATAAGTGAAAAGAGATGTTGATGGGTATTCGAAAGGTCTCATTTAAAAGAAGTTCCTCCAGACGAGGACAACCAGATAGAAAATTATTGAGATCATACTCTATACTATCCTCAAAGATAGAATACATCACAGTTTCCTGGAGATGAAGAATCTTTAGTGACGGTAAATATACATGAAAAGAGGAATTGAGTGTTGGTTGAATTCTGCCCTGCAATTTTAAGACCACGAGTGACTCACACGTGGAAAGCCGGAGCGGCAATAAGATTTTTTCATGGAGAAACAAATCCAGGTCAAGTTCCTGGACCTTGAGATCTAATGCCTTTGAAACCCACATGTCTACATCATGTGGCTGGCAGCCTTTGTCACTATGAAGCCTTAGTTTTCTTATATTTTCGGTGCGTCTTAGGAGAGCAAAATTTACAAATGCCTTTGAAACCCACATGTGTACATCATGTGGCAGGTATGGCTGGTAGCCTTTCTCACTATCAAACGTTAGTTTTCTTTTATTTTCGTCGCGTCTTACAAAAGCAAGCTTGAAAGATAGGATTTCTTCTTTTGATATCACAGGGTCTGAAATCTCTGGTAATTGAAAGTGAAGGTTGGGAATCTTGGTGCAGATCGACTCCCATCTTTTGGATAGAACACATGTTCTATAACACTCTTTGGTTGATACGAAAGACAAAATATGACAAATCAAATCGTCTGAGAGATTGCTTACTCGATCATGTTTTCCATCAGAGCACGCCATGACCTAAGCTGAACACAGGAGTAAAGGTATGACATGATTGAAGAGATTTCATTAGCAATAAACAGAGAGATTAACACAATTTCAATAAAATTAGATTCTAGAAGTAACAAATCTTACAATATGTATAAAATGATCGATGAATAGAAAACAATGGAAAATAGAGGAATGAATATAAGTGAAAACTGTATATAGTAACAATGACTGGACAATGTTTTTACGAATTATAGACATGATTTCGAGAAGGGAAAAACTTGCTAAAAGTGATAAAAAGAGTCAGGGTGAGGTTTAGCATGGGAATGGAGAGTTGTTTCCCACCATGGGAAAGGTTTTTTGGACAGTTAGATTAAAAAGGAGTATTGATCTTAGCATGGTCTGTTTACACTAGACTTTTTTTTCATTGTCTTTAGCAGTGACCTTTAACCTCTATTGTCTTCTCCTTCGATAAAAAAAACCTCCATTGACTTCAACATATATATTTCCTGCAATTACCCTTCTCTTCTGTTGAACCCCATGAATACCGAATTTTTTCCAGATCTAGAATTCATGTTACAGAACTATCAGAGGAGAGCATAAATCTTATTATCTTAAATTATTTGATTACTCTGTCTTCTTCAATTATAAACAAATGAACTAGAAAGTGATATGGTGTTGAACATTCCAAAAACTCAAAATGGGCCAATTGAACTCCAAGAAATTCATACGTTGGTCTTGCAAATAAAATATTGCAATCAATAATTCAATATTGGAGAAGATGCAGATCTAATAATACTAGTTCAACTTTTAGCATAAGTTCATCTAACATCACATCAATGGTTTCTAAAATGAGTAGCTTTCAATGTCTCTGTAATTAGATTAATGGTAAAGGCTTTGTGCTCCTTCATCACCCCATTTCTTCTCCTCTTCAACTATTGGAACCTCCTTAAATTTTCTTTCAAATTTGGTGAGCTGAATTCCTTGAAGGTTGTTGGTGGTGGTGAGTGAAGAGAGGATGAGGGCGTTCAAGGGAGGACGAGAACGGTGAGTGGAGTCGACGGTGAGAAGATTGGGGAATGGACAAAGGAAGAGGCAGATTTGAAACGGTGGTGGAGACAGAGGAGAGTGGGGATGGAGGAGAGAGGAGAGTGGTAAAAGAGTGTGAAAAATATCTAGTGTTAAGAGTCCATGATAATATCATGTTCTTCATTTGATCCTATAGTCAAAATCAACTTTCCTATTGTCGCGCCATTTTTCGGAGATCAAGGCTATTTGATTAGCGTTTGACTCACTATTTTATTTCACGACCGAACATTTAATTTTTAAAAAAAAGGGGAAAAAGGTTCAAAATACCCCTTTGAAAAGATTTCGGGTTCGGGGGTTAGTTACATAAAGGGAAGGTATTAGCACCCTTTATGTCCGCAGTACTCTACGGGAACCTCTTGGTTTTATTTAATGTTTTGTGCTATAAAACTTGCTTGCTTTTTGAAAAAAAATGACTTTAAAGTGATAAGGAAAAGAGACCTATTTATCTACAATTTTATTGATTTGGAAGGACGAGTGTCCTTTGCCTACGTACCCGTGAGGGATCAAAACCTCG
>Ga0228711_1009637_pt1 | contig 13011 bp, 8 predicted proteins | sample MedpolnodulmetaG_2_FD_177996 | JGI IMG/M metagenome (GOLD analysis project Ga0228711, IMG submission 177996) | Root nodule microbial communities from Medicago polymorpha collected in Santa Monica, California, United States - brown nodules | ecosystem: Host-associated > Plants > Roots > Nodule...
CTTTCTTATCCTTAAAAATGACTGCATTTTCACTAAATTGTGGAACATATCAGCCAAGTTTTGACGGTATACAACCATATATGTTCCCTAAAACGATCAAACATTAGCCATGTATTAGAGCCTAATGATATGGAAGTCAGCATAACAAAGTACATCCACACCTGTCAAATGGATAACTAATGCATGTCATACATAATGAAACACTTAAATGGCATATGATTGGCATAACCAAGAATTACCAAGATGTCAAAATATATGGCTTTGCTATTGCTAATTTCTTCCTTCGACTCTATTGCGTTGTCTTCTGGAAAATGAGAAGATGCACCAATATGAAGCAAGAAAGCTAGCATATTCTCCCCTCAGATGTTGAAGAGATCCTTTCGTTAAAATTTCTAATTTGTCATTTAGAGAGGACTTTCAAGTGGCAACACAAAGCTGACAAAGCCAACATATAAACATCATCTGCCGAACAAAAGTAGATTTCTTATTCTTGTTCTACTTTCTATAATATATTCTTATTCTTGCTATGCAATCTAAACCATCTCAAATCTATTGGATTGTAATAAATGATTCAAATGTTAACCGTAATATTGAATTGTAATATTGTAGAGTTTAAAGTATTAAAATTAACTATTAATTATTCGCTTTTAATATCTTTTGAGTCAAGGATAAGAAAAAAAATATATAAATTTTCAAGTTCATGGAACATTTTGCACTTAAGTGCAAAACTTCATGTGGTATTTGCAAAACATCATGTTGACTAACATAAGAATTTGACGGAGAGGGTAAATTGATTAACGTTGTACAATTTCAGGGGGTAATTGAAGTTTTGTTAATTTCAGAAGGATAATTAATGAAACTTACAATTTCAGGAGGGTAATTGCCTATTTACTCGTATTATTATTTTTTTTTAGCTTATTTCAAGGTTGAAAGTCATAACTTTATTTAAGTTGAGTATTTTGAAACTTAACGTATCCGGTGACAAAAACTTACTCATCAGTCACAGTTTGGTTAAGGTTATAAAACACATGAATGTATATAGGTGAACCTAATTGTACACAGAACCCTCTAAGCAACAATATATTAATGGGAAGTGATAAACAAGGCTTGTATAAAGTATATTTCACCATACTTAAAATAGTAACCAAGAAAAATACTCCAACCTTATGAATTAAATGCATGAGTGTGATAAATAAACAAAACTGGTAGGAGTAACACCTCTATTCAACTTCCAAAATAAAAACATATCCAAAAAACTGACCTTAGTAATAAATGTCTCCATCTAACCAACTGCCACATGAGTTAGCGCCAACAACAACACAAGACACAAACAAAAACCTTTTCAACACGCACAAACATAAACACAACATGTCTTTTTTTTATTGTATTGCTGTCTCTCACACGCGTGACTCGTGTGAAACTAGCTTGTATTGTCAAAAAAGTAGTGAAAGAATGTGAAGTGCATTTGATGAGTGTAAATGTGGTAGTTATGTGAATTGTTAATGCTCGATCAGTGGGACCCTCTCTCTCTACATACAGCTATTACTGCAATAGTCCCCACTCACTTTTGAACCTTCTTCAAAAGTGATATGTTGATACTATTATGCTAGTTTTTCTTCTTCAAATGCATACATTTACCTTTTCATTCTTTCTTTGAATGCTTTAACTTTTCTATTGTTGAGGGTATAAATCAGCTCAAAATGTTGTTCCTGTTCATTCTTCTTCTTTGTAAGTTCTCTTTGTATCTTAATTGCTAAAAATTACATTTTTTTATTGATCTGTGTGTGTGTGTGTGTGTGATTGTTATGGAATGCTGTGTTGGTTTTGTTTGGTGGGAATTGAAGTGGGTTTGGCGATTTCTGAAGTTGGGTTTTTTTGTTTTGTTTTGGGGAGCAGTGTTTATGTTTTGAAAATTGAGCATGATTGTGTTTGGTTGTGTAAAGTTCATTGCTTTGTTGTTTATTAATGATGGAATTTTGTTTAATTCTATGTTTCATGAACACTACATAAGGGCATTGTTCTCTGTTTTTTGGTTTTTCTAATGCTAATTTGTACTAATGTTTATTATAATGGGGTAGGATGGCTACTGTTAGGGTTTTGAAAATGTTTTACTTTTTTTTATTTCAAGAGATAATATTGTGGGGGGAATAAATTTAGGGTCATTCTTGAATTTTGATTTCAATTTAGCTGCTGGTCCTAATTAAGTGCAAAATTATACACACAGGGCCTGTTTGGATTGACTTATTTGAGGTTATCTACTGACATAAGCACTTGTGCAATTGTTTGGGAGAACTTATGAAAACAGCTTATTTTCATAAGTTCTCCAAGATAGCTTATGAAAGCAATTCACAGCTTATATGAAAACAATTAAACTTTATTTTATCCTTTGTTATAGAAATAGCTTATACATAAGCATTTATCATGATAAACACTTATGCTTTAAGCTGAATATTAAGTTGTTAATCCAGACAGGGCCTTATTGTACAATAGATGTTTGTGTTTTTGACTAGCTATTTCAGACAAGCTACATTCTGGTTTCTGTTAGGGAGTACTTAAGCAAGTTTTACTTCAGTGCTGAATTTTGTGTAGTTACCTTTTGTCTTTGATCATATTGACTAGGGAGCATCTATGATCTAGCGCTTGTTGCGTCGTCAAATTATAATGGTGTATAGCTGAGTCCATAAAATTGGAGATTCGGTTTTACAATGTTCGGCACCCACTCATATCCCATAACTTTAAAATGCTAGAGCTCATGAAGTATAATTGTATATTGAAGTTTACTTTAGTCATTCTTAGAACTTTGTTTTCTCTTATTCGTATTTTGGCACAGGTGCTCGCGAATCCCATAGTAGTAGAGTCGAGCATGCTGAAGGTCCCGTTCAACTGGATAACCGTGTAGGTTCCATGTTCCCCAAGATCGCGCCACTTGGTGCTCCGCAAGGACCGCAACCCTTTCTTCCTCTTCTTGCGCCTTCACCAATGACTCCATTCACCAATATCTCTATCCCAAAGTTATCAGGTCGTTTCCTAAATAATTTCTCCGGTCATTTTGGATTTTCAATGGCTATCTCTGTTTCTCACTGTCTTTGTCGATGTTTCTTTCAGGACTCTGCACTTTGAACTTCACTGCTGCTAAAAGTTTGCTAAGTGTGACCGCAATTGATTGCTGGGGATTTTTTGCGCCTTTTGTGGCTAATATAATGTGCTGTCCCCAATTGGAAGCCACTGTCACAGTTCTCATCGGTCAATCCAGCAAACATACCAATGCACTTGCCTTAAATGGGACTGTTGCTAAACATTGCCTTTCAGACGTGGAGCAGATTTTGATGGGGCAGGGTGCAAGTGGAGATCTGAGGCAAATATGTTCAATTAGTTCTTCGAATCTCACAGAGGCATCTTGCCCGGTAAAACATGTGAATGATTTTAATGACATGGTGGATACTTCTAAGCTGCTTCTTGCTTGTGCGGACATTGATCCTGTGAAAGAATGCTGCTACCAAGTTTGTCACAATGCTATATTAGAAGCAGCTACAGCAATTGCATCAAAAGGTTCTCATGTTTTGGACGTAGATGCATCACATGATCTGCCTGCGCATTCAATTCGGGTCAATGATTGTAGAAATATAGTACTCCGGTGGATAGCTAGTAAGCTTGACCTGTCTCATGGCAAGAAAGTTCTCAGAGGACTGTCTAATTGCAATATGAATAAAGGTTTGTTTGAGTAAAATCTTTTATTTTTCCTTTCGAATGATGCTAATCCTTCTGGCTCTTTAATAACCTTTTTTTTTGGCTTAAATCTTCTCTTTTTGCCAGTTTGTCCACTTGTTTTGCCTGACGCGAAGCAAGTTGCCAAGAGTTGCAGCAGTGGGATAAGTAACAGAACAGGGTGCTGTAATGCGATGGAGAGCTATGTGTCTCACTTGCAGAAGCAGAGCTTCATCACTAACTTGCAAGCTTTGGATTGTGCAGAAACTTTGGCAATGAAATTAAAAAAGTCAAATGTCGCTGATGATGTTTATAGTCTTTGTCACATAAGCCTTAAGGATTTTTCCCTACAAGGTTTGGTTTATTTCTCTCTTCCCATCAGCATGCAACACAATAACACTTAATAATATTTCCTGTCTGATGTTAATGTTTCATTTTTTCACCCTGCTTGTTTAACTTGGTGTGGTGATCAATGCTGTGGATGCATCAGTTGCAACTCAAGGTAACTACATATTGCTGTATACTATGTCAATATATACCATTTGCATGTAGTATGTACCGCCTTTTTTGTTTGGGGGAGTGTTGGACCGAGGTCAGAGAGAAAAGGGAAACGGGAGGGTTTTAAGTATATGATTGTTTTCAGTTGTGGAAAAAAGAGACCTCCAACCAGTCCCTGGAAAATAAGCGGAAGGACACATTTAGAAATTGTTCGGTTCCTGAAATGTGTATGTTTAGTCCTTTTGTGAAGAAGGTTCCGTGACATTTAAATTATCTGCATGTATGGCACGTTAACTTGCTTACACGGAACCCACTTGGCCCATATTATTTTCTCACATGGATTGGACACTCATGTTCCCTCCCTTTCTTGGACGAACTTAGCATCGTCAGACTTCTTTTTGTTGAAGCATTAGTAGTACTAAACTTGGTAGAAAAAAAGTATCAATATCGGAACTATTTTAATCTCTCTTTTATAGGTAATCCTAAGTGCCATTGTCCCTTTCAAGCACTCATATTTATAAACTGTTACCATTTCATAGATTTCATTATTGGTAAACCATTTACTGTCATATGTTTGTCAAAATAAGAATCATCCATCACTAAATTCTTTAGTACATGGAAAAAGTGTTTTCTTCTGCCTCTATTTAACATCTAACTTGCTTAAACATGATAGTCCTTCAACCCATAAAAATATCCCACCTTCAGGCAGTTAAATTGATCACTTTTATACATTCGAATCTACCTTTTCCGGACCATATCTCAATCATCAGAAACACCGATCTCCTCAAACTTTAACTTGATGTCATTGTGCAACTTCTTCTCCCAAAAACTCATAAGAATTGGAGACAAAATTGTTACCATTAATAGCAACCCTTGTATGAGAGAGTATGATACTCCTTTAGCACAACCAAGTTATTCTCAGAAGATTTTTGTAACAGAAGCAAAATGACCCATGTTGCTAGAATCTTTGAACAACAGCATCATGAACTCAGCAACCTCTTCCTGTTCATGTTTGAACATTGACACGGGTAAAGAAGCACTGTCGAAATAAGGAACAATACAAGAAGATGTGTGATTGGTAGTGTCAGGATCTGGAACATCATTCTCATGGATCTAAGATCAAGTTAGTGCCAACTAAGCAAGTTACGTGTAACATGCAGATCTCTGAAATGTCATGGAGCCCACTTGAGAGAAGGACTAAATGTTGCTTAAGTTATTCCGCCTTGTACTAAAGGGACTGATTCGGGGATTTTTTTAAAAAATATTTACTTTTGAAATACATTTTTTATTTATTTCAACATGCTTCAAATAAGTCATTGAGTTACTATTTAATGTGATCTTTCATTTAATGTTGTGCTATGAGTTGACTTGCTACGTTATCTTCCATAAACAGAGTATGGTTGTCTATTGCCTAGCTTGCCTTCAGATGCTGTTTTTGACAGTACTTCTGGTGTTACCTTCCTTTGTGATCTAAATGACAATATTCCAGCTCCCTGGCCTTCTACATCTCAACTAGCTGCTTCATCATGCAATAAATGTACGTATATACCCTCTTTAAGTGCAAACTGCTTTATTTTTATTTAATTATATTTGTTGCAAATAATAGAGAAAAAGAGTTCTTTTTTTGGTTTCACAACTTTTTATTTTTATTTATTTATATGTGAAATGTTCTATTTTCTTTTTTAATTTTTTTGACAACTCTACCTTATTGAAACTGCAGCTGTCAACATTCCTGCTCTTCCTGCAGCAGCATCTGGTCAAAGTTGTAAGAGAACTTTTCAACTTATGCTGCTTATCTATGAAATTCTTAAACATTGTTTGAACTACTAACATATGCTTGTCATAGCCATTAGGAGTTTAAAATGGTCTCATGATCAGCTCAGTTCTGAGATTATGTGGATTGGAATCGCTAACCAAACCCAACTATAATAGTCTACTATTAAAAAGGAATTACTCGCATGTGCACCTTTTATTTTGCTTAATCATTTGGTTTGTAGGAGAGAGTAAGTAAAGTCTAGTCAATGATTGTTTCAGTTAGTGATCAAATTTGGGGACTTCTAATCAATTGAAATTTAATTTAAGGTCATTAATCAACCGACATGTGCACTTGTTATAAATAAAAAATTATATTTTATAAGTTTCTTTTGGTTACTGCCAAATCATGGCTGAGATCCAGTAGTTATTTTTTTAAGTGTAGGGGGTTGTGATTTGAGTAACATGACCATACTTTGGGAATTGGATTTGATGTTGTCAGCCGTCACTGTAATTAATGATTTTAGTCATTGAAAATCAAATGGTTGAGATTATCAGTTTTTTTATTTGCCAAGGTCACAAATGATATCCATCTAGTCTCTATCAAACACCTTAGATCGGCTTTTTTAGAAAGAAAAAAATATTGACCGTCTGCAGTGACTGGAAGAATTAATGACTGCATAAATTCGGTTGTTTATGTTTATATACTTCCTCTGATCGCATATATAAGAAAAAATTTGGTGTTTTCTTTGGTCCTAATTATAAGAAGTCATAAATTTGAAGTATTCATTGTTGAAATTACTTTTGTTTACATGTTTACTAGAAATGCATCTGTTCCTCATACAAGTTGGTATGGAAATATTTTAACATTAGAGCTAAATTTTGAAGAAACTTTAAAAATTGCATTAAATGAACCTCATTAGTCTTGATGATTTTATTTTTCATTTTATGCAGGTCTCTACAGTCGTCACGTGCTGATATTCCTTCTTGTCAATCTATTCTTTCTCGTCATGGCACTCGTGTAATTTATGAGAGCTTCCTTGTTAGTTAGATGCAGCTTTCCTAGTTCTTCAACGATAAGAGCTTTTGGATGGGTGTTGATGTCAAAGATTAATTATATTCAAATGTAGCTGGTTTTATGACACAGAGATCTCAAATTGGAGGTGAACCCCACTATGTTTCTGATCTTATTGATTAATGATTATTGTGTACTTTGTGTAATAATTTTTTTGTATATAAGAAATTTAGAAAGCATAGATTATACAATAACCTGTCAAGATTGAGATGTATACCTGAATTGATGTTGAAGGTGGTTTTGTAATTAGTGGTTAGTTTTGTTCTGTATTGTTTGATGAATTTACTTTAACCAGTAAAGTTATTTTTGGATATACAAATGTTGGTTGTTTGTAATTTGTTAGACATGGGAGGAAAGTTAGTAGTAGGGATCAAACCTTGGATTTCCTACACGTAATTTCTCAATATTCGAGTAACACAGATCTTAAAGAGGTGATGATAGAGACCTAAGTATGAGGGATAAGGAAGAGTGTTCTCTTTGTTATTTTATTTGTTTGTTAAACTATGGCTCATGTATAGAAGACACTAAAGCTAGACAACCGGAACTTAATGGACTTAGACACCACATCTTTCACCCAAAACCTGAAAACCTTAGATATGAGTTTTCTCTTATATATTCAAAGTTTCTTCTATGTTTAGCCGTTGTAAAATATTATTACTCACTTGATTTCCAACACTATTTCTGTAAGGAGCAGCTATGGGGTAGTTGGGAATCATCTCCTTTCTATAATTTTATCTTTCATTTCCATATCGTAAATGATTTTGGTCAATTTTCACTTAATAAACGCATTTATTCATACATCATACAATATAATAAAGCAAACTTAGTTCTTTGCCAAATTTGACATTTGTCATATTTTGGGAGCTCTTTCTCTTTTAAAAGTTTCTATTATTAGAATTATTTCCTTAATTATTTTTAATTATTATAATTATTTAATTTGTTAATTATTATTAATAACAAGCATGTTTTCAAGTGTAGAAGTTTTGCACTGCTTGTTTTCAATGTAGGCGTCCATTAAGTTTTCAAAGTACCCTAATTAACAACTTCCTTTACGAGGTAGTCAACCATCTCTTTCAGACCTCAATATGGTCCTTCTTCATTCTTTCTACAAACACAAATTTGTTACATCTTCCCGACTCCCTTTCTGCAAATAAAATTATTTAAGGTTCTCCCTCCATCTCTGACACTATGCTATCGTTTTTTTTCCCTTTATTTCACTAGGCATACTAGAAGTCTAGAAGATGTCTCCGCGAGACGCACTCTCTTCCTTCTTCGATAGTCAGGGCCATGTTCGGCCATTACATTTTGTTTTTTATTCTCTTTCACGTTTCTTCTTTCAAGTTTCTTCATTTTCATTCATTTTTCTGCTTCATCTGAGACAACATGTGTTGCGCCGACCATCATTTCTCCATTGTCCATGCACTTTGCTTCAAAGGTGAGTCTATTCTTTCATTACTTTGCTGCTACAGCATCAAGAATCCCTAAATTAATTTTAAAATTGCAACCTTCTGATTATTGGGTTATATGAAATATTCTCTATGTTGATTACCTTTATTTGATCTCTGAGTTGTTTTTAGTGTTGTTGTTTTAGACTTGGAAAAGAAAACGAAGCAATACCTTGGGTAAGCTTTTTGTGTTCCTGTTTTCAGGTCTCCACCATTCAAAATTTCAAATTTTTGTTAGCTCATAATTTTGAACTATTTTCATTGGTATGCTACTTATTTGAATTTATCTTACGAATCAGATCGTCTTATAATAATAATTGTGCCCTACATGTGTAAAACCCATTACTTTATATATCTGATGTGGATATTTCGGTTCTTTGGAGCGTTTTAGTGAAGTTGAGTGGATACTATAAATTCATGTGATTTTTATAATGTTTGATTCATTCTAGCAAATGTTTGCTTTTTTTTTTTAAGATACTTGACACCATGGAAAATTTAGATTGGAGTGTTAAATTTTTGCTTTAATGTTGGTTCAACTTACTAATATTGATTCCATTTTTTTTGGATTTTTTTAGGTTCATCTCAAGGTCGATTGGTGAGTTGTATCTCTTCTGTTATAATGTTAATGTATCCTTCCAATCACAATGGTACCAGCTATTAATTGGCGTTTATATGTAGGCAAATTCTATGGTACACCCAACATTTTGAATGTACCGGTACACCAAAACATTAAATTAATAATTAAATTAGTTGTTTTTTGAAGAAATAATTATTATTTTCTATCATTGACAATTATAATAATTAAATCTTATTTATCAAAAGCGTCGATGAAATAAAATTTATTTTTTTTGAATTTTTATTGCTCGTAATGAAGAATATTGATTATTTTTTATGAGAAAATGTTAAAATTTAATATAATTCTTATAAACAATGAAATGGTGTTTTCTAAAATATATATAATGACAAATAACAACTTATTTCATAAAATGATCGTTGATTTATAAATTTATGAAACAGAAGTATCGGTACACCTCAATTTGTGAGGTGTACCGTAGAAGTTCCCATTTACGTAGGTATAGTGGTTTGTTTTCAATCCATAGAGCTATGATGGTCGGAATGAGTCATCTGTATTGAGTTTGAATTTGTTTGTTCTCTTTTCATTATCATTTTTCAATCCTATGCTTAATTTGCCAATTTTCTAATGAATATCTTTGGCTTCCTTTTGACCTTTTTGTTTTATATTGATATAGGATATCTTTTCATCCACTTGGATTAAAGAGTAGTTTTGGAGAAGCAAGCAAAATCAAGTTCTTTTTATGGTAAAATCACTTCGGTATTCTAATTCTGTGTCAGTGATTATATTGTCAAAGTATTGATATTGTCAAAGTAATAATAAAAAGTTCCCTGAAAAAATAATTAAAAAAATTCACAAACGAAAAGATAATTTAAACATTAAATTAATTTAATAATACACTTAACATTAATAAATATTAAATTTGATTTTCTACAACACGTAAGTTTGAACCATTTATCAACAACTTTTATGATAATCTCATTTCTCTCTCTTTTCATTGGTAAAACAATGGATATAGGAAAACGAAAGAAAGAGAGCGAGTAAAAATATAACGTAAGTAAGTATAAGAGAGAAAGTTGTTTAAAAGTTGTCACAAAATGATATTATGAACTTTTTTGTCAATTCATAAAATCATCATATTTCTCTCTCCTATATATCTCATCTCTCTTGTATCAAACAAAATACATCAAATCAAATATACTATATTTCTTACATCATTCTTTCTTCACAATTTTTCTTCAAAAAGAATACCCCAAAGATACTCATCATCACTCATCAGCCTTCTCCATATTAAAACCACCATTAATAACGCTTGCATTCCCATGTCCTTCAAAATAATTGCCCTCGTTATATATTTTGACGCCTTCGCAAATATCATGGTAGACGACTCTATTATTATTGCCTTGAACAACAACTTCTGCCCTGCCACGGTTACGGTTGCATCGTCGGTGGCTTTTTTCTTTCGGTTGGCTTTGCATGGAACCTCCGAAGCCAAGGTATTCAAACCTTTCTCTTAATTCCCTAAAACAAAAACAAAAAAACCCTAAAACTTTGTATTCATTACTTGAGTGCTTGTAACAGGTAATGGAAGAAATTCTTGACGGGGGAGAAGGCGGTGATTTGTAAGATGGGGATGACGTGTCAGAGGTAGTGATTTTCGGCGAGGTTAAGGTAAGATTCACGGAGGTGAACGCGGAATTTAAGGTAGTATGATGTTTGACAACAGCATCGTAGATGCCTTGAACCGACACAGTAATACGTATCATCTCCTTAGGTGTTGGAGTTGGGGAAAGGAAAAAGTGAAGAGTGAATAGTCAAATACGCTGCCAAAATTGAAAATCGTAAGCTGTTTATTTTTATTTAATTATATTTGGTGCAAGAGCATTTACATGGTTGGTGAAACAGTTTCGGTAGGAAAGTTCAAAAAGAATATGATTGTGTTAGGAACAGAGTAACAAAAGAGGAGAAAAGAGGAATTGAACACACAATATTTACGTGGAAATCCCTCAATAAATAAGGGGAAAAACCACGAGGTAAGAGTAGAGAACTTTCATTAAGTGGAAGGAATTATAGGACCTCTCTCTAAATATAAGGAGAGTACAATTACCACTCTCTTATAAATACGAGAATACTAACTAACACAAACTATGAGAAACCTCACAAAACACTAATTTTTCTCTCCATATTTTTCCTCTCACTACTCTAAACAAGCTTTATTGTTGTTGTGTTGTTACTGATTTGGGATGAGAAACAAAGATACAAGACCATGCTATTATACTAGTGAAATAGTCATGCCCCAACCACTCCAATTTATGGCACATAGTATTTTCAACTTTGGTGCAATAATATTGCATGTGAACACAGAAATAACCATAAACAATTACTTGACAAATTGCCATGACTTTTAATAGTCAACAATATTGACTTTACCATTTTCGCGTCATTTTTTTTGAGGCCATAGCTATTTGGTTAGCTTTGTCTCACTTTTTATTTTACGATTGAACTTTTAATTTTTTCAAAAGTGGAAAAAGGTTCATATACCACATTTTTAAAGATTAAGGGTTCGGGGGTTGGTTATATTTAGGGAAGGTATTAGCACCCTAAATATTCGTAGTACTCTACGAGAACCTCTTGATTTTATTTAACTTTTGTGCTATAATTTGCTTGCTTTTTTTTGTTTAAAAGAAGGAATTAAAAGTAGTGATTAACAGAAAAGAAAAAAATTTATTTACATTTTTTATTGATTTGAAATGACATAGTCATTTGCCTACGCACCCTAAATATTCGTAGTACTCTACGAGAACCTCTTGATTTTATTTAACTTTTGCGCTATAACTTGCTTGTTTTTTTTTGTTTAAAAGAAGGAATTAAAAGTAGTGATTAACAGAAAAGAAAAAAATTTATTTACATTTTTTATAGATTTGAAAGGACATAGTCATTTGCCTACGCACCCTAAATATTCGTAGTAGTCTACGAGAACCTCTTGATTTTATTTAACTTTTGTGCTATAACTTGCTTGTTTTTTTTTGTTTAAAAGAAGGAATTAAAAGTAGTGATTAACAGAAAAGAAAAAAATTTATTTACATTTTTTATTGATTTGAAAGGACATAGTCATTTGCCTACGTACCCGTGAGGGATCAAAACCTCGTAGTTCGGGGTAAAAATTGACGTTTGATTTGTTATATATTTTTTATTAGTTTTTATGAAAAAAGGTTTTAAAATAAAAAAGCCAAGTAGCAAATAGAATTGGTTTGTGTTTTTTATATTAAAAGAAAGATGACTCAAAGTATGATTGAACGGATTGAAATTTGATTAAGAAAGTAATACAAAGGGAATCACTTGATTGTAAATCAAGGTTTATCATGAAAATATTTTTGTGATTTTTGTTATTTGAATGTTTTTGTTGTTTTGGAATAATAAATGAAAATTAAACTAACGGAGTAATAAAAATAAAAGCGCGTGGATTTTTGTAGTGACGTTGGATCACCACAAAATCCCTAAAAGATACACATACACACACGCACTTTTTCTAATTTATATGGATTACATTGACCTAAGATACATTCTAGGGTTAATTAAGTAAATAGTCCCTATAAATATTCAGAATTTTGTTTTTAGTCCCTATAAAATTTTCCATCAACATTTTTAGTCCCTATAAAAATTTTCATCAGCATTTTTAGTCCCTATAAAAAATTTCCATCAGCATTTTTAGTCCCTAAACAGTGTATGAATGTAAGACCTTAGGTCAAAAATTGGGGTATGACAACCATGTTCACAATCTCCCACTTAAAGCCACATTTGTGAGCATTCAAAATCTCTCTATCTTGCCAACTCTTGTTGCTACGTTTCCAATAGGCCATATGAGGATCGACACCATATAAACTTGTCAGCGTTGATCGGCTTTGTCATTACATCTGCTAGGTTATCATTGGTGTGAATCTTTTGCATATCCACACTCCCCT
>Ga0228711_1009642_pt1 | contig 13010 bp, 7 predicted proteins | sample MedpolnodulmetaG_2_FD_177996 | JGI IMG/M metagenome (GOLD analysis project Ga0228711, IMG submission 177996) | Root nodule microbial communities from Medicago polymorpha collected in Santa Monica, California, United States - brown nodules | ecosystem: Host-associated > Plants > Roots > Nodule...
ACTTGGCACATATAATAATTTTTTTTAAAAAATAATACTAAAAATAATAATTAAAAAAAATTAGTTTTGATATTTTTAAAAGTCCACTTGGATTAACATGTTTTTCTTTTTTTAAAACAAAAACCCAATTAATTTCCCTTCCATCTTTCTCCCTTCACGCCACCACCATCTCCCTCCCTTCCATCTCTTTCTCCACCATCTCCTTACTTTGTTCTTCATCACCATCACCACTATCTTCCCATAAAAACCATCACTGCCTTTAGACATACCTCTAATTTCCCTTCCATTTGTTCTCACAGTAACAATAAAATCAAACCAATATACCCATTCTTCACACACATTCCAAAATTCAATACCCATTCTTCTCCACCTCTCCCTTCTCTGCAATTTTCTCTTTTTCAGAACACCCCTTTTCTTCCCTTCTCTCTTCCTCCTTCCTCTTTCTTTTCTAGAACCACCACCGCCAACACCACAAACCACCACCGGATTCGGTTTTGAATCAGATTCGGATTTGAATGGGTATGATAAATTGGATATTCATAGACATATTGGATATCTTTTGTTCCGTGAACATATTTTAATTGGTAGGGATATTTATCATGAGCTTATTTTCTAGCCACTGCACCATTTTATAGGTTAATGAGAAGTGTGATAATACCAACAATGAAATCGTTCAAGTGGTGAGAGACTTTGATTTTTTAAGCAAGTGTTTGATCATTGATTCTTGTGTATGAATTTGATTGATATGAGAGAATTCATTTTGTGTATCACATATAATACCAACAATGAAATCGTTCAAGTGGTAAGAGACTTTGATTTTTTAAGCAAGTGTTTGATCGGTGATTCTTGTGTATGAATTTGATTGATATGAGAGAATTCATTTTGTGTATCACATAGATTCTTTGTCGAAGATTAGTTGTTAAACAAAGAAGAGTCATTGTTAAACAATGGTGGAAACTTAGGAAATAGATTCTCTCAAGTGAAATTTTTTCTATTGTTCTCAATTGTTACATCTACATCATTAAATACAAGAGACAAAAGAAGAGATAATTGAGATCTATTTAAGGGCTAAGAGACCATCGAACAAATCTTGGACATCACCTAATGGTTAAGAGACAAAAAATCTACTACCTGTGCCACGTTATCTTGCTAAACAATTATTTAATTATATGAAATTTTAAAAACTTCTACTCTATATAAGAATGTTTGTTTTAAATTCAGAAGTCCTAGCTCAACTGGCAAAATTTTAAAATTGTTAGGCCAGATGCCATGACCGGGGTTCGAATCCCGGTACCTCCACTTGTGTATGTGGGTTTATAATGACTTTGCCATTTCGTATATCTAACCAAAAAAAATGTTTGTTTTAATTTTTATTTTTATTTTTTGAGGGGAAAAATGTTTGTTTTAATTGTTGATTGGTTTAATTATAACAGTTAATTTGTTAGGGAGAAGACAAATTTGTCAAGCGTAGAGATCGAATTTTGAATCTCTTTAAACAACACTTCAACTCACGCCAGTGTCTTACCTAACGAAAATCCTATGTAGCTATGTCTAATGGTTTTATTATTCAATAAAAGAACATAGATATAAAAACAAATATTAATCATACAAAGTATCATAATTTTTTCAATTTTTTAATACTTACGCATGATATATCCCCACATGTGAGACTTATCTTGAGGCAGGAAGTTTTTCCATCCATTTTACTTTTGTTTTATTTTCAATTTTAAAAATTGGATATTTGTCAAAAGAAAGTTTGAAAATTGGTCTTTTCTGAAAATGTCATTTGTTATCTTTATCAGTGTTTCTTTACCAGTGCCTAAGGTTATATGGTAAAATTATTTTTTGGAAGGTTATATGGTAAAGTTGCACTAGTATAAAAGGCCATTTATTGAACTAATTATAATTTAAATTTTAGTTTATTGTTTTTTTACAAAAATTAATGATGGTAATTATTGTTTTCCCCTAAAAAAGAAGAGCTTATATTTTGTTAAAAAGAAAATGAACTTATATTAACCTGTAAAAGAAAAAAAGAGCTTATATTAAAGCAAGTCAAAAGCATTACACTAGAGATTGTTCAATAGAGACGGGGTATGTTATTGAAAGTGACCAATCCTGAACTACTAAGTCTAAAGGTATTACAAACTCGTAATAGAGAAGCTCACAATCCTGAACTACAAGTTCTAATTCAGTAGGTCAATGAGACCATTAATACAAATAACAATATGGTCTTACTATCATATATAATGATTGAATGTCAATCTTGTTATCATAAATAATCTTGTACCGCATTAGGAACAACACAAGGTTGGGCATGCTGCTGTCTGCAACCTCAATGGGGTTAAAAGGTTTTTGTGCATAAGAGTTTGGATCTCTTAAAATCCTTGCAGGATACTACTTACTTGGAGAATGCAATAATTCACACCTAAATTGTTAGGAGCATGGCATGGAAATGCTGAAGTAGGGGATCCCAGAAACACACATACATTCATAGTCAGATAAACTCTATTTTTCAACTAAATTTAAACTTGTTAGTGATTGGTGATAATAATGGTATTAAAACAAGGGTCATGAACTTAACAAATTAACATAAAAATTAAATATTAATTATAGGAAAAACACCAAGAAATACATTAAATAATTTTTTAATAATGCTGCTTAACCTCCACTCAATATAGAATCCAAAATTATAAACACAGCTTAGCAATTGAACCCGCCATAAAGCCAATGTTTGGTTGTAATGATGTCAGTTTAACAATCTCCAAGTAGAGTCAAATATTTAATCACCTAATGAAAGATCAATGAATGTGGTCAGCAATAGGCTCTGATACCGCATGTAAACAATTTAATCATCAACATTGATTTCATTTGATAAAAGAACGAATGTTAAAAAAAAGAGTGTTTCTACCCCTTCTCATATTACTCTGGATCCGTTAAAAAAGAAAATAGACTCTGGTTGCTTCGAAAAGTTTACAGATTTGAAATTATGAAATTCATTAGGAAATTCAAGTGATCCACCTAATCTACATGTAGACTTTTAAAGCTACATGTAGACTTTTAAAGTTAAGATTAATGATGGTAGTTAGCTACAATTAAATTCGTTGCTTTAAAGTTTGCATTTCCAAAAAAAAAGTTTTTGCCCCTAACAAGAAAAGCAGCAATTCCAAGTAATCTTGTGGAGGAATACTAATCCAGTAATAGCTCCATGCCACATATTTTCGTAATTTTTGTTTTTTGAATTTATCACAGACAAGCCTAAAGCCTTGGTTAAATTATTGTCATAAAATTGTTAGAATAGCCAATCTAGTAGTAGTAGTACTAAAGAAAGAACATAAACTGTGTATACGTTTCCAACAACAAGAGTAATTGTAATACTAATATACAGGGAATTAGACGAATACGAAGCATACATATGATCAATTAATCAATTATGATGGTTTGGAATAATTTCAGCTGGCTCCAATATAGAGACTATTAAGCAGTGTTGTGGGGGATAGGATTGGGACATAAACGCCAGTATTCTCAGTCACATAGTTAAGCCACAGGCTTAAATCAGTTTAATGTAATAATACTAGTGGATATGATACATACATCACCAATACATAGAAGATTGGATATTCTACTGGATGCAGTATGGAGTTCTCTGCAACATTTTGATATCACTGCAACCTCCACGTCTCCCTATACAAACACAATATTGTCCAAAAATATCAAGTGATGGATAATACAAATCTCTGTCCAACGTGTGGCTTCAGTGGTGCATAATTACATAATTTCATTCCAAATTGCAAGTGTGAATCTTAATTTGTCTGTATTCTCTCCAGTTGAGTTCTAGAAGCTGCAAATTTCAGCCGTTACATGAAAATATCAAACAACCCATTTTTTTAACTATTAAATTGAACCGAATTTAAAATATACTACCTCACTATAAGGGTGGTTCGATCTTTGTCAACTGGCAAAGTTTGCATCTAAAATGATTGCAGAGTATTTTAGTGTAGCAGAGAATTGAGTCATGTTAATTTTGATAGCCTATAACCCAATGAACCTGGTTATATCGCTTGCAATAATTAAAATACACAGTTTCTCATACACGAGGAACAGTTTTAGCATCAAAACCAAACCACTTGGACAGTTATCTCCAATGTAACTAGGGTAAGTAAGCACCTACATACAGTGAAGATTGTGTGCCTACACAACATTCTTGAGTCACGTCTAAAATTTGCAATCAGCAATCACCTATGATGCTTGCTCGTGAAAGCTGCTGTTCTTTGGCTGTCCTCGTTGGTTTCATATCAGCATCAATTTTTGTTATTGCAAGGAATCACGGTCAAGTGCACCTGATGCAACTTCAATTGTAGTCGAGTTGTGAGGGCAAAGACATAAAAAACTTTGATATCACAATCCAAATCACGGTTGCAGACCTCTTTTTAAGTTAACTTGAAGTGATTTGTTTCAAAATGCCAATTGCAATTTAATTGGTATTTCTTTTGCTAGATTAAACCATCATTATGCATTCCCGAACTGATTATTCATGAGTCTTCAGAACAAATTTCTTTTTGCAACTCTTCCCAAACTTGAAGGCCAGACGGATGGCGTTTTACATAACTTTTTAAGAATAGATCATCTGTGCATGCGATAATGGTGCTCAAAGCAAGCCCGGGATTTACAGCCCCATTGTCTACGAGCCAGTTATACATTGACAACCTAAGCTTAACTCTTGGAGATTTATAGGAAAGATATGATGGAAAACTCACTAAATCTGATACAGAAAATCCTTTCTTTACAAGATACTCAATTTTCATCTTGACTCTATCTGTGTTCTGGTTAAGAATCTGAGGTGAAACTCTAATCATTCTACGAACTTCATCACGTGTCAATCCAGCATTAACAATAAAATCAAATCTCTCCTGAAGCTCAACTCCCTTACCTCTGAACACCTTAAAAGCCGAATCCATTTCTTTCGTGTTTTCCATATAACCTAAGCGCAACAAGAACTCTGTCTTCCCCGCCCTCGATTTCTCCTCTTCCAGATCCCTTAAACCAACCATAGGCTTAACTCTTATTCCAAGAACCCAGTTCTTCATTGCATGAGGATTATCCTGCAGTATGCTACATAGACGCCTCTTGCCCACATTCAAGCAACCAAGCAAACTCTTAGTTGTCTTTAGAGTATTGGAACCCGCAAGTATTGTGTGAGACTGGAAAATCTTTCCAATCTCTTTAGCTTCCATCTCAATTTCAGTCAGAAGCTGAAGACACACCCTCAAGTTGGCGAAAAACTTGACCATCGAAATCTGTGGAAACTCGAGAAACAAGAGGGCAATCTGGTTCACAGACAATCCAAATTTGACCAAAAATCCAATCATCGAGAGTGTCTTGCCTCCTGATTCTTCAAAAACAATACAAGGACTGCAGTGAATAATCTCAGCCAACTGTTTCTCACTGAAACCAGCATTCGAAAGCAAGCACAATAGCTCAAGCATTAAACCCCAATTACAAGAAACCTCATCCAAAAAATGCCACTGAATCAAGCCACTATCAAAATCACCATCACCACCCTTTCCAACGATATTCTTCAACATCTCAACAACCTTAACAAATTGAATATTAACATCACCAACCAAAATCCCTGGACTTACAGCAACAGCATTCACTAAAATCGAAGCCGAAATACCCAAATCTTCATAAGCATTAATCTTCGAAACCAAAACCCCATTTTCAAATTTAAAAACTTGAGGCGTTTGTTTGAAAATTTTCCCCATTTTGGATCGAGGAACACCATAGTTACACAGAGTGTGATAATTCGCCATCAAAAGAGGATCATCGTTGAGGAAAATCAAATCACGTGGAAGCAAAGATTCATATTCAGAAGGCTTCAAACCCAAACTCTCGAAAAAGGGTTCGAATTCATTAATAGGGTTGTAACGCAGGTGGCGAGAAATTAATCGTTTCGTGCTAATCGATTTCTCGTTTTTTAGGGTTTTGTGGACGAGATTTTGAAGGAAAAAAGGCGAGTTTTTGCACATGTTATCTGCATCTAAAAACTGCAAGCTTCTTGTGGAATGGAGATATTCTAACAATGCAGCTTGGGCTTCTTTAATGGTTGATTTTGAGAGAATTTTAGGTTTGGAATCTAATTGAATTGGTTTTTTCGATGTGTTGTAAAATCTAGGGTTTAGGGAGGGTTTAAGATTAGTGTGATTTTGGGTGAGATTGAAAAATGTGAATGTTAATCTCAGTTTTCTAAGGTCGATCATGGCGGGATTTAGAAGAAAAATTAGGGTTTGTGGAGAATGTGAAGAGAGAAAGATGAGGTCGGATACGGTGTCGTTTTGGTGGTATGACAATGTCAAACAAACAGTTTAGTAAATACAGAAAGGTGTTTGAAAAAAAGTTGTTTGATAAGAGAGAAGTGTGCAGTAAGAAACTCAGAGTTTGTTCACACATAGTGTTTGGTTGAAAAAGACCAGTAACTTACCGATATAACTTCATCAGTAGTTAACTGTTGATAGATTTTAATCGACAACAGTGGTTAACTGACGATAAACATTTACGTATTTTTTTGATGTGTTTCAGTCGTATACATCAATTTTCGAAACTCCTATCTAATAGATCAAATCGATAGGTTTATTAAACTTATTAAGCCCATTTTGGCTTAATTAGACCCAATATTTTACTAACATCACCACCAAATAGAAAGAAATATTTAGAAAAGAACGAATAACTAAAATAACAAACGATAAGTTTATTTTTTGTGATTGAAATTAAAAAGATTTTTTTTTCAAGGAATCTAGTGGCAAAAAATTCATCTCTAATGTTAATTATTGAGGTGTTTGAATTCGAATCCCAATCTCTACATATATTGTACCTGTCTTTACCAACTGAGTTAAATTCATGAAGACTGAAGTTAAAATATTTAAACAGTTGATAACTGTCACAAGTAACTTAAGCTGTATAATTAGGTATTCACAATTTTTGACTTAAATTATGTTATGTCAACTTCATTTTTCATAGTATAACTACTAGCACATAAGCTAAAAATATTTTTCTGTCTTTGAATGTGCTCAATTATGTATTCCTATAATGTTTACAAGAACTTCAAATATTTTACTTTTAATATTTAAAAAAAGCTATTTTTTTATTTCAAATTCAATGCATTAATTTTCATTAAAAAGCACAAAAGCACACCCTATATATTGTCTTTTTTTAAAGATGGTTATGAAATGTAAGCTCGTTCAACATCCAAATTTAGTTTGGTAATTTTTTACGAAAAAGTCCCAAAATTTTGTAAAGACATATTAACGGTGTTTGTTAAATGAAGAACAATTGTTGTTCTCACGATGTATAATGTCGTGGAGAAGATGATAAAGTGTTGATAAGGATAATGAAAAATGCCTTAAAAAAAATGATACTGAAAGACGCTCAAAGTTAAGACAAATAATTCTCCTCTCTGTGACTAGGAATTTCATCAATACATTAACACATACATCACCATCATCCACAACATTTAGTAAAGGGTATTTAAATAAGGATGAATTTGAGAAATGTTTTATAGAGTCGAGTACTAAACTGAAATGTTTATATTGTCGATGACCAAATTGAAAACGTCCTACAAAGCCATGAATCATTTTGGTTGCCAACATTACACTTAACTGATACTCATCAACGTCCACAATTTCTTCTCATCTTCTTACACTTAACTAACAAAGTTACTGCTTCCTGTCTCATCTTCTTCGTTGTTTCTCGTTTCATCTTTTTTTTTCTTCTGTTCTTCGCATTCAAATCCTCCATTTCTTTCTTCTTAGTTACTCCTTCCGGTCAGTTACTATTTTTGTAAGCAATAGTTCTCATCACAAATGTAATATTCACTCAACTAAATGTAGTATATATAGTTTAAATTTTGGTTTTTCTTCTTGATTTCCCACACATATGAAGCCCAAGTTTGTTACACCACCATTCTCTTTTTACCAATGTTTTAAAACCGGACCGGACCGGCTGGTTCAACCGGGAACCGGACTAAGCACCGGTCCGGACACATGTGCAAAATCGATAGTCTTAAGAATCGGTCAAAAAATCGGTGGAAATCGGTAATAGCCAGAAAACCCGGTGAACTGATACCGGTTATACCTGACCGGCTGGTACTTTTTTTTTTCTCAATAAAATTCCAATGTTTTTGCTACACGTACTGTTTAGGCTTTTTGTTAAATCGCGTGTTGTTGTTTCTCTTCTTTCCTTTCTGATCTATACATACCCTTCAATGGAAAGAACCACGGCGGATCACATATATGTGAATTTTACAAATTTACACATAAATATTGTTTTTGCACCTGACCCAAGAGAACAAAGAAGGAAAGTACGATGTACTTTGATGATAAGATGCAAGCAAAAGGAAGAAAGAACAAAGGAACTTGCAACCCTGTCAGTATAAAAAGAAGCAAAAGTATGGATTATGGAGAAGGGAGAGTGGTGGCGGCTAAACTGAGTTCTAGGGTTTCAACTTTCAATATAAGTGTATTATTAGTTTTCCCACCCTATGTGCTTCTCGCACGCTCTATTTTCTTTCTTCCCAAAATACCCTTTAGATTATATAATCTGAATTTGAGTTTTTCCCACTCTAAGGTGAAAAAAAAATGAGTTTTTCACCAATTCAGATTTTATAATCCAAGAATCTAAAAAAAAAATAGGGCGCGCTATTTTTTTTTTCTTCTTCGGATTATAGAATCCAAACACCCCCTAAACACCCTATTTTTATGGTGTTGATGCAGTTCGGATTACATAATCTTAACTACACCAACACCAATTCTGAACATGTTTGTAACTTGAATAGTCATTTTAAGGACAATACTACTCTTCTTAACTCCCATCCAGGGGCGGATCCAGACATTGTATTTTGGTGTGGCAAAAACATGAAAGAATTTATGAATTAGAGATTATACGAAAAATAATAAATAACATTGTTTGATTTAATCCATTTACAATAATAATTGTCTATAAACGAAACAACAAATACAATACAATTAAAGAAGGGTAAGCACACAAGATAAGGAACTCAAAAGTAGAAATATTCTCTCAAATTTTGTGCATTCTATTTATTATAAATTCAAAAATTAAATTGAGTGCACACATTTCAACAAAAAGTTACTATGTTGGGTTCCTTATCTTGTGCCTTAAGGGCACAAGTTAACATTTCCCATTAAAGAAATAAGTTATTCTATCATAATTAGTGAACCCCAAAATTCTGAACAAACACAATTAGTGAGATCCAAAATGCAAGTACAATGCAGTAATAAAAATTCATTTCAAATCATGAAGGAAACAAAGCCATAAACATGTCAAGTGTTATTAGTGTCTTCACATAAAACAGTGACAAGAGTCATGATTTTTTATTCACGCGGGTCACTAAAATAAACTAAAACTATAAAATAGAAACACAAAATGTAAGTTGTAATAAACATGACGTTAATTATCAAAAAAGTTAAACTAAAAGCCTTATATTTTAGTTTAATAAAAAATATAATATTATTTAAGGATATTTTAAATGAAAAGAAAGATTCCACCAACAAATAAATAACAGCGCATGATCCCTGCTAGCAAAAAAATAAACATGAGAAATGCAAAACTGGAGGGAATCGAACCGGTGACAATGATGAAAATAGTAACACATGCTTACCACTAAGACACGCTAGATATGCTTATCAAGGTTGCGCAGCGTAATAGTTATTATATATCTCTAAACTATAATTGGTATATATACCTATTAAAAAATAGGTAATATTATGGTGTGGCACTTGCCACACCATGCCTTATGGTGGATCCGCCCCTGCTCCCATCATTGTGTTCTTGGATCAAAACTCCCCCGCTCCTCAAAATTCAAAATTTCATCGTTTAAACCTTTTTTTCATGGTGCTAATGCAGTTCGGACAAAATTCAAAGAGCATCAGCACCAATTTTGAACAGGTTCGTAACATGGATAATCATTTTAAGGACAATATTAATCTTCCTAACTCTCATCCTTGTGTTTTTAGGATATTCATTTTTTTAAGGGTTAAATAAGTTTTTCGTCCCTATAAATATAACGAATTTTGATTTTAGTCCCTATAAAATTAAAATGAATGTTTTCATCCTCACAAAAAAATTTATTTTGTTTTTGGTCCTTAATGGATATAATTTTAACGTGTTTTTGACATTTTTTGAACATAATATGAATATATAAATGTCGAATATAATAAACGGGCATAACATGGATACAATTTGAACACAAAAGAGTTATAATTTTGCCATTTATATGAACATAAAATTGCCATTAAGGACGAAAAACAAAATAAAAAAATTTGTGAGGATGAAAACATTCAGTTTAATTTTTTAGGGACTAAAATCAAAATTCGCTATATTTATAAGGACGAAAAACTTATTTAACCCTTTTTTTAATTTTATTTTTCATATTCTCATAAAAATCTAGAAAAAAATTACATTTTTTTATTTGATTTTTAGAATTTTTTGGTGGCATTTTTATATTTCTATGATTTTATTTGACAAGTTTTTATAATTTTTTACTTTGTTTTTTTATTGTTTTTAGAAGCAAAATTCAAAATTGCTGAAATGAGAGAGACTATGATTGCTGATTATACATAAGCATAGTTAGGATTATAAAATCCAAAAACTCAAGGGCATTTTTGGAAATTTAACAGGGTGCCTGAGAGTATCATAGGGTGGGAAAAGTAATAATCATGTAATTACAACCCATATTATTTTGGACTCTAACCATTAGACCACGATCAATTTGTGTGCCCCATTTTAAGTGAAAACTATTATCGCCAAAAATATATATACACCATCACATAAAACAATTTAAAGTTAATTAACACTAACTACTAATTCTTGTAAAAAAAACACTAACTGCTAATTTTGGTTGGTCATATTATTTAGTTATTTAGTACCTGGTTCAACCGGTTCTATAATGGTTCAACCAATTGGACTGATTGAACCATGACTTGGAGGTCACAATGGTACGAACTCCGGTTCGGTTTTAAAAACCTTTTTTTTACCCCTCAATCTTTTTAAGTCTTCGGAAGCATTTGCTTTAGATTTTTTTTTATAAGAAAAACTTTTTTTTTTATTTTGAGTGTTTTTTTAGGATTTAAAAAAAATCATTTTTGACTCTAAAATGAAAGCTATTAGAATTAACTTTTGCGAAAATCAATTATTTTTTCAAAAACAAGAAGGTAACACACAAATTAGTTAGAGATATATATATTTTTAAATGATTTTGATGGATAGTAAACAAATAAAAATAGCTTCATATTTTTGGCTAAATTAATCCAATGGTCCTTCAACTAATTAGCAGTTTTCATTTTGATTCTATAAGTTCTAAAATCATCAATTTAGTCCCTCAACTTTTGCTCCGTTATTCAATTTCGTCCCCTCCGTCAGTCTCTTAATGTCTAAAATTTTTGATTTAATTTTAACCATTTGATTGCATGTCCATTGTATCTTACAGTGAACCGTCATCACCTAATTTTTTCAGCTTTCATCATCTTCTTTCATTCTCATCCTCTTCTCTTCATCCACCTTCATACCTCTTCATACCCAGAAAATGAAAAAAATAAAAAGTTCAAATTCATTTTTTCAAAAACTCAATCTTCTTAATCTCTTATTCTATCAAACTCCAATTATATTCTTTTTCTTTGTTTCCATTTTCTCATTTAAAAGAAAAAACAAAAAATAGAAAAAACTCATCTTCCTTCTCACGTAGACGACAACAACAACAAAAGCTTTTCTTCTCTCTTCAAACACCACCACCACCCACTTCCGGCCACCATTACTTCTCCGTCCAGACTCCTTTGGCAACCCCACCACCACCATTAAATTCCTCTCTTCTTCCTCTTCAATAACCGTTAACTTATTTTTAGATTGGTGAGAGTTTGAAATACCCTAATCACCACTTTCTCTCTAAATTTCGGCCACCATGAGACTCGTTTTGAGAAACGAAAGTGACAATCTTGTTCCCCATGATGACCCCTATAAAAGCCCTATATTTATTTCATAATTGTAGCAACTTCACCGGAGGACCACCATGCCGGTAAACTTCTTAGTCGCGCCGGAAAACTGTAAATTTTGATTAATTGGCAGTTTTCATTTTGCTCAAGATAAAAATCCAAAAGTACCAACGGATTGCAACAATCGTCAAAATGCAAACAGAGACAAGATAATGGGTTTGAGTGGATACAAACAACAACAACAACACGCCTCTTCAAAATGCATGCTTGCTTTCTTTCTTTCCTCTTCTTGTTTCTTTCCTCTCTTTCTCTCATACGTATTGCGGTGGCAGGGTTGTGTTGGAAGCGGAAAAAACGCGAATTTGTGTTTGGCAAGATAATGGTTATGCAGAAGTTGTTTTTTATTCGTTAATTGTTCTTTTTATTTGGAATGAATGAGTTCAATGGCAGAATTTGATTAAGGAGGATGGTGGGTATATGATAAAGATGAAAGAGGTGGTGTTTTCCTTTTTACAATGGCAGAATACAATGAAGAATGAGAGGAAAAAAGAGGAGAAAATAAAGTTTATGAGTTTGCTGAGATTCTGGGTTTGATGAACTATGAAGATGGATGAAGAAGATGAAGAAATAGAAGGAAGAAGAGAATAAAAGGAAAGAAAAATCATGTGTTTGTGGTCCATTATAAGATCTAATGATCTTGTATGATCTGAGGGTCTTTTTTGTTTAAAAATGATCAAAAGGCTAAAATTAAATAAATTAATAAGGTCTATGGTGGATCACTTACCATATTGGTGCACCTTAAACATTTAATGTTAAAATTAACAGAAGAGGACTAATATGACTAACGGAGCAAACGTTGAGGGACCAAATTGATGATTTTAGGACTTATGGGACCAAAGTGAAAATTGGTAATTAGTTGAGGGACCATTTGATTAATTTAGCCCATATTTTTTTTTCAAAATCTTCTAAGAAAACCTTTATATTTTTTTTATAAAAAAATCTATTTTTTATAAA
>Ga0228711_1009646_pt1 | contig 13008 bp, 5 predicted proteins | sample MedpolnodulmetaG_2_FD_177996 | JGI IMG/M metagenome (GOLD analysis project Ga0228711, IMG submission 177996) | Root nodule microbial communities from Medicago polymorpha collected in Santa Monica, California, United States - brown nodules | ecosystem: Host-associated > Plants > Roots > Nodule...
TACATTAATACTTTAATATTAAATTCATCCAAGTTTTAGGTAAACATTTTAGAACAATCCTACCCATTGGTATTTGTTAATATTAAATCAATGACTCGTGTTAAATTGATCTAAGATGGGAAAAGATTACAATATCCCCATGCTAAACATCGCCTAAGTAGAGATAAGATCAAAACTTCAACCGCGACACGATACAAATGCAAGATGTGAAAAATGAACCTTCCTTTTTGGGAGGGGAGGCAAAATCTACCTTTGTTTCGCCCTATTATGATAGAGGTTAAATTACACTAGGAGTCCTTTAAGTTTGATGTTTGTAATAGATTGATCATTTAAGTTATTTTAGTCACACATAAGTCCTTTAAGTTTGAAGTTTGTAACAGATTGATCCTTTAAGTTATTTGGCCACACATAAGTCCTTTAACTTTGTAAAAGTTTTCAATTTAGTCCTTCTGCCACTTCATCGTTTTGGTTAACAGAAGGACTAAATTGAAAACGTTTACAAACTTAAAAGACTTGTGTGTAATAAAAATAACTTAAAGGACCAATGTTTACAAACCTCAAATTTAAAAGACCCATGGTGTAATTTAGGAGTTAAGATTCTCTCCATTTATTATTCTCTCAATTTCATCCATTTGGAGAGATATAGACACAAACTTTTTCCAAAAACTAAAAAGTAATTAATGATGGTGAGACTCACTTAATAGTAAGACCTACTATCTATTTTATGTGTCTATCTCTCTCCAAATTGCATCGTCCATTTATTATACCAAATAAAGAGTATCATTACTCGTAATTTAGTCTATGATATATAACAAAGTTTGAACCCAATTTCTTAAAAGATCCGAATCTAATTTATGTTAGATTGGAGTATGTTGATATAACACCTACTCATTGAATTTACAATATTTATAATTTATAAATTACTCTAAAATCTAGATAACCAGTAATTATAGTCTAACTAAATTATTCTAAAAATGTTCACAAGTCCCAAATCAATCGAACAAAACTACCAGCGTTCGTGGAATAATATTTTATCTTAAAAGAAGTTTAATTAATTAATCATTTAATCCCTAATCACGTTTTTATTTTGTGTGGTTGCTAATAATCCCTAATCACGTTTTTATTACAAAGTAAAGAGAAGAAAGTATAAATAATAAAAAAAACTAATAATGGCTCTAAAACGTGATGCAAAGACAAACCCCAACCTCACATCACACATGCTACTTGCTTTTGCTTTTCTAGATTCGAATTTGATTCGATTCCATCTTCTCACTTAGGTTAAACTCTACTTCGTTCCGCCATTTTAATCAAATCAGGTACATCTTCTTCATTTTCACCACATTTTACGTTTTTTTAAACAATTATTTCATGGTTTTATCGAAGATTCATGATTTTTCATGCATTTCTGTTGAGTAGTAGTTGCTATGAAAAAGCATTCTACTTTGTGTGTGTTGTTCTTGTTTAGATCACATGAAATTGATGTTTTTGAACATACTTCTCTGTTGAATTTTTCCTCAAAATTTGTATGTTTGTACTTTGAAATTTGAATGAATGAAGAGAGAGAGGTTCAGTGAGGTGAAAGATTCCATTTTTAGTTGTTACTATAAGTATTTTAGTAAGAGCCTATTTGGATGAATATAGTATAAGGTATTATGTACAAACTAGGCTTGTTGGGATTGAGCTATTTGAGCTTTTCTATGGGCATAAGCACTTTAAGGCTGTTTGGTAGAACTTTTGAAAACAACTTATGAGTTATAAAATGTTTGTAAGCTGTTTTCAGTTTATTTTCATAAGTTTTAAAAGATAGCTTATGAAAACAGCTTACAGTAAAATAATTTAACTTTATTTTATCTTTTTTTTTATAGAAATAGCTTATACATAAACACTTATGTTATAAGCTGCATTTTAAACTGTTCATCCAAACAGGGTCATACTGAAAGATAAAAAAACTAAACTGTTTTCATAAGCTATTCCAAGAGATTATAAGCTAAAAAAACTTATAGACATGTCATAAGTTGTTTTCATTACTTTTCCCCAAACAGTCTCACAAATGCTTATGCTAGTCGATAAGCTCAAATGCCAATCGAAAATACCTGAATTCTTCTGTTAATTTGTCTTGCCACTGCATTTCTTTTAGCTCTAGGTTACATATTTTGTGTTTAGTGAACACAACATGTACTTCCGTTCAGTGTCTATTTATAGACAGAATCACCATATTTGTTATTATTTAATTGATTAGGTGCAGCATATTTTCCTGCTTTATACTTATGTGTGTGTACTGTACACAGGTTTGTTATTATCTAGTTAGTTCCTACATTTATTTGGTCAATTTATTCTTCAAATTGCAGAGAGAGAATGTATATTGGGCCTCATGGTGTTGCAGCTCTGCATAGACACAAATATAGTGGCGTAGATCATTCCTATGTGGCCAAATATGTACTACAGCCCTTTTGGACTTGGTTTGTTACTCTGTTTCCCCTATGGATGCCGTGAGTACTTCTTTCATTTCAAACTTATGTTTTTGTTTTTTGTCATAAACATATTACTTATTTATTTTATAAACAAACTTATATCAATGATAACTTTATATTATCATTGCTATGTATCTTCATCTTGATACGATCATTACCAGTTTTTTTAATGAACACCACAAAGTTAGACGTAGCCTTAAAGTATAGAGAGGGTTTCGAAGGAATGAAAAGAGGGGGGGTAAATTTTCTCATTCTGAATCAAGAGTTATATAAAGTTATAAAAGTGATCAAGGATTAGAACATCAAGCTTTGCGATAGATGTCATTGTTTCCTTTCGTTCTAAAAAATTTCAGTAGATGTTTTGCATTTTCTGGCTTTTACCACACAGAAACTCATTCACTGAGACAATACATCATTTACTCTTCTGTTGATATTTTGTTTAATTATTCTACAATCTTAGTTTTAATCTCTTAATTCACTAACTTACACATTTTTGTTTTATTTGTCCTCATGACTTGGCAATTTGGCATTCTGCACAGACCAAACATGGTATACCACATCTTCCTTTTTTTTTTGGGTAGTATTATTGGTAATTGTTACTGTTATTAAATAACCTACATTCTTGGCACTGATACCTCTTAAATTGTTTGGTCGCAGATAACTCTGACAGGATTTATGTTCTTACTAATATCTGCATTGCTTGGATATGTGAGTGGAACTTAAGTCCATTAATCTTTTTGCTTCGTAAAGTTGAAGTCATAATAGTGATAATTTTTCAACGTCTCACAACATTTTCATTTCGCCAAATGATATACATATAATGAAAATTTGTAGAAATGAGTATACGAAGCATCTTTAAGACTGCTGTTGATTTCATGCTTCACCGAGTTTTTCTTTAGTAGAAGTGTCTATTACGCAGTCCTGGAAGGGAATTTGGATATACTGTGAATGAATGTGTTGAACAGTAAATTCCTTAACCACCGCACTGAAATTTCTTTATTTATCCAGATATACTCACCTCAATTGGACACGGCTCCTCCAAGATGGGTTCATGTTGCACACGGGCTACTTCTGTTTTTATACCAGGTTGGTTAAATTCTCATATTATGGTGTTTGCACACTTACTCGCAATTATCTGATGGGTAGCCCTACTTTGCTGTCTTGTTGTAACCAATCCTGGTAATTTTTTTGCTTAAATATGTATTTGATCCTGGAACATGAAGTCTTCTGAAGTAAGTACATTTAATTTTTTTTTTCATTTTTAGTCCCCACATTTCACAAAATAGTGTGTTATAGTGCTTTTTTTGGTATCTGACTCTCGGTATCTAGAAACCTCATTGGACTCCGACTAATCCAAGTCGAGGTAAGTGGGCAAAGACTATTTCATGGTGTAAAACTCTTTCATCACGTATTTTTAATTCTCTACAAGGACTTAAAAACACTCTTAATGACTAAAACACTATTTTTGTAAAACATTGTGACTCTGGCGAATAAATAAATAGCGACCATTTTGAAAAAAATATTTTCTGGGAGCAAAAACATATGAAGTTAAATTTTACTTATGTAATCAGTTGCGTTAATTCTTGGATCTCATTCAGTAGCATTGTTTTGCTTCAAATTGATTCTAAATGAATTCAATTAAGATGTATTTGAGATGCATAGGCTGGTGATTTATTGATTGAAGCCTACCATGTATGTGATTTGTGATATTATCAGAATTCCATGTGGCCTTTGAAATTATTTTATTCTATTTGGTTTATTTGTTCAATGTGTTGTTTATGTCCTGTCTTGCCTCACTAAGTAATCATTATATTTTTAGGAGTTTTGTGCAATACAGTCTTCTGGTTTATCTACAGGGGGTTTTACCATATGAATATGATGCCCAAGTTTCCATTGAATTGATTCATGTGATGAATTTGATTATTGTTTTCGTTTATCTGTGTTTTTTAGAAGGGCTTATTTATTTTGTTTTTTTGTAATGGGAAGAGCTTATGTATGCGTGTTTATATATATGGTTATGCTTATATTTACTTGCCACTTGCTTAGACATTTGATGCTGTTGATGGGAAGCAAGCTAGAAGAACAAATTCTTCAAGCCCATTGGGGGAGTTGTTTGATCATGGTTATTTTCCTTCATCATGTTTTTCATTCTATTATATCTCGTCATGTATACTTGTATGTCATTAATGAAGATATTTTCAACTGCATTGCAGGGTGTGATGCACTTGCTTGTGCAGTATGTCTCTTTTAGCTTTGGTTATTGTTTTGAAACCATTCAAAGAAAATAAAGACAATCATCTATAAAAATTGATTTTCAGCTTGAAGCACTTGCTTTTGGGAGCACAGCCATGTGTGGAAGAAGTACTTTCTTGTGGTGGATAATATCTGCAGTTACATTTTATGGGGCAACCTGGGAGTAGTAAGTTATTTTGTTCAATTAATATTTAGTAGACAGACAATATGTTATAGTTTAAACAATAGTACCTCTGTCACTAAATATAAAACTCTATTTACTAAATCACGTGAATTTAAAAGTTGATAGTAATATTAAATTTGTTGACAATTGATATTGTTTTACAAATTTACCGTTTAGGAGAGAGAATTAGTTTATGTTTTCATCATAGTATTTATTATTTAGGTTGTAAAAAAAATGATGTAATAATTTGGAGTCTTAGAAATAATCACATGCTTTGTATAATTAGTCACATGCTAAATATGCCTTGGTTATTACATACTCTGGTCCTATTTATTTATTTATCCATAAGAGACATTTGGGTCAACAAAAGTTACTGTACCTAGTGCAAAATTTAGACCAGATACATCAACTTTTGTTGACCCAAATGTCTCTCATAAGTAGGACCGGAGGGAGTAATTGTTAATGGGATTGGAATTAGCAATCACATTAACTTGTATTTATTGTAAATACATCATAAATGCAACTTTGTGTAGTCTCATAAGACACATAAATTACAAGGAGTATATTGGTAAAGAACTAATTAATGTAGTATAAAATTTGAAAGAGGTCCTATAAGAAGGGACAACGAAAAATCTCAAGAGGGTCCTATATTTAGGGACAAAGGTAGTATTTTTTTAAGCTTTTATTGAAAAGTCTTGCAAAGACAGCAGTAAAGTAACAAAAAACCGCAATGAAAGCAGAAAAACAAAGGAAATCGCCTAGATGGCGATAAGGGTTTACACGGAACCAAGGGCCCCAATACTGGTATCTCATCATATCATGTAGAATTGGAGAATAGTTTTCTGAACATTATTTCAAAAGTACATATTGTACAATCACTAAAATGTTTGAATAAACTGTGCTATACGTAATGGTTCGATTAACGGGCCAAATATAGCATTTACTTATAATTATAAAATATACTTTCATACGTACAACAGTTTGTTATTCTGTTAGTTGTGTCTCTTAGTTGGTTAAAGGGACGAGGTTAGGGATGTTAAAACTGAGAACACACACACACACACTCACACTCAGAAGTATTGAGATCACTCACAAAAACAGAGAAAATAGGGAGAGAACAAGAGAGATGGGTATTGAATCTAAAAATATTATTTCACTTATCTAGCACATATAACATAGTATCAGTTTAATTGTACACAATATAGTAGTTAGTTAACAACCCACTAGCTAAATAACTGACTGACTTATCTCCAACAAGGGAGTGTGATGTACTAAATTGGTAGACGGGAGAGAGAGAGAGAGAGAAAGGGGTTCTGGAAATCAAGTCAGACCTAGGGAGAGGTTGAACGCTCTCAAAGCAGCTCTATTGTGTATTCCACATTCATTCCTCAAGATCCTATTGATCCATAGGAGTCTCTAATTGAAATTCTTTTATTTTCTTCAATCTTTTCTCTTAAAGCCAATTGATCCTATCATTCTTTTGACAATTTGGCATGATAATATATTTTAATACCATATTCCATGTATACTTTTAGACCGAATGGAGATGTTGATTTTCTTTTGAATACTTTGGATGCAGCTATTTCATCAATACACTTATACTGCCTGTTGTAAATGGACCTACTGAAGGTCTTATGCTAATATACCTTGCTCACTTTTTCACTGCTATCGTGGGTATGCCTTTCTTTGAGCTCTGGTTTTTAATATTATATATGCTTAAAACTCAAACATATTATTATTGCTGTTATTATTATTCTACAGGTGCCGAGTGGTGGGCTCAGCAATTTGGAACATCTTTGCCTTTTTTGAATTGGTTGCCTTTTATTGCGGGTAAGACTGTGTATTTTATATGGTGTTCTTTTTATGTTTGGGACAATGGTGTTCTTTCTATACCTGGTAAAAGGGGTTAGAGATCTCTATTTTTTAATGCTATTTGCGGTAACTATTACATTTGTACATCAGTTTCATGAATAACAACCCCTAAAAAGTTTTATCTTTCTTTTCTTTTTCAAGTATATGGAGACAAATATTTGTTCATTTAACCGTTTACTATGTGAGAAATATTAGATCTACCGGCTCACGTCCTCATTTTCAATCCAACTCTTAATTTTGCTTGTTCACTGTCCTGCCAGTTCAGATGCTTGCTTATCTTTGTATGAGCTTGGGATCTTGGTCATTTAAAAAATGCTAACTTTTTTTACTCTAATTTCTGTTTTTAAAGTTTTGCTTAGGAAACAGTGATCTATTTTTTTTCATTGTTTTCTATGCAAAACTTTGAAAACAGTAAATAGAGTGAAAACAAGGGAATCTTTTTCTTGTTATTAAAAGTGAAAATAAAAATGTAAAACAGAAAAATGTTTTCACAAATCAACGTTTATATTTTCTTACTTGTGTACTTATCTGATAAACTTGTAAGAATATATTGAAGGTTGTGTAGTTTGGACTATGAAATAAATAAGTGGGGTGTGTTCGATATGCTTTTCAGATTGAGCTTGGCTTCATAGCCTTTTGGGGATATAGTGGACTAAAACTTGAAAATTATTATTGGTCTATTTATTGTTAGACTCATAGTTGTGTAAGTTCTTTCTTAATATATTATTGCTTGATATTGACTTTATTCTTGATTTCAGATGTCCCAACATACAAAGCTGCAATGTATTTGATGGTAGTTTTTGGTGCTATACCAACTGTCATATTCAAGTATGTATTAGCTAAAACCTAAAGTTTAATGTTTACTAGCATGTACAGTACGGCGTTCGTCCTAGGCAGAATATTTCCGAATTCTTTTCCAAGTCCTAAACCTGAGATAATTTCTTTAGGTTGACTTTTTATTATGTTACTAAGTATACTATTCGCATCAATGGGCTAAACCTGTAGACCCAATTTGTTACAACAACAACAACCAAGCCTTATCCCACTAAGTGGGGTCGGGTACATGGATCAAATCACGCCATAGTGTTCTATCATAAACCATATTTGGATCCAACTCATTGACCTCTACATCCTAATTTGTATAGTATTTTATATCTTTTTATCTTGATTCCAATTTGTTAGAATCTGGAAAATGCAATATACGTCTTTATATCTTTTTATAGTATTTTATAGCATCTTAGATGTTCTTGTAGGGTTGCTTCCTGATTTTGTTAGATTTCTTGATTTGTTTCTATATTTGATTAGGATTTGGAGTCTAGTACTAGTATCACCTCATATTATATCTTATCAATGTAACGTTCAATTTTTTGGAGTATCTATTCATTCATTTTCTCCTTCCTTTACCTAAAACCTATGATTTTCCACTTGGTATCAGACTAACACAATTCTTTGTGACCTATTCCATCCCAATTCCAGTACTGAGTTCTTTAAAATTTGTTACTCTTTTATTTTGTATACTTTATTTCCCCAAACTTTCTTTTCTGTGACCGCTTCACCACACTTTTGGCCATGAGAACTTCCAATCACTAAAATGCTTGATTTTCCCTCAACTTCACTTTCTCCCTTTCTCTTCTGGAACTGTGAATGTTTGATCTACCCTTCTCTGCGTATCTTTTCACTATGGATCTTTTGAACTAACTAACCACACCATCATCTTTGCTGGCCCCAGATTCTTCGATGGTAGAAGCAGTGCTGTCATTGTAATTCTGACCTGCTACCTTTGCCCATCAAGATATTTCAACTTTTTCTGTCATGTTAGGATGCGTCAATTCTTTATTTGTATTTTTTCTGTTTGAAGCTACCAAATGTATTTGGAGCTTGCTGTGCTTGATTGTTTGTTAACTAATTTCTCTCTGGTTGAAGTTCATTCTAGCAATCTCATTATCTCTCCAGCAACGTTATCTTGTTGACATTCCCTGCATGCTTGGGTTACCTTTTTGGTCATGTTTTATAGAGTCCACCATACATATGTGGGCATGTGGTACTTTCTGTTTTTATGGGGTTATATGTATTTAAGCGTAACAAGTTTCAGCTCAAGGGAAGTGTCACGTAGAATTAGAAAAAAAAAATACTAAAAATAGTATATTAAATGTTAATTGCATTTTAGAGTCTTTTCAAGTATCTTAGATGGTTTCGTAGGAGTATTCTCTAGATTTCGTTCTATTATATGATTTTTTCCCCTTTTTATAATTGGGATTACGAGATTAGTACTGATATAAGTAGGGCTTAGTGATTTGTATTTTGCATCACATCTTATTACCATATATCAATTTAATATGTTATCTCTTTGAGTCTCTATTCTCTCTTTCTCTTTTATTACCTACACCATATAATTTGAACACAAGTATAGGATTAGGACATACTTCATTCTTATTTTTTATATTCATTTAGTGACATTTTTATGGATGTTTAGAATTATATTTCTTAAATCATCCATGTAAGCAACAAAGAGTGTACAATATTTTTAAGATCAAATTGATCCTTGTGTTATTTGATAAAGGTTTTTTCATATGTCAACATAATCTTTTGGTTCCATGCAGTTTTCTTAATGTTTATAAGGTTGTGAAGGCAAAAAACAGAAGTCTGCTCCTTGCATTGTTAATGGTAACATATTTTCCTATCAGAATTCTTCTCCTGTAATCTGGTTGCTTTTTTGATGCGTGTTTTTTTTTGTTGGCAGCTTTACCCATTTGTTGTCCTTGTGGGAGGAGTGCTTGTGTGGTATAAACTCAATTCAAGATGCATTGTTTTTTTCCCAGTTTGTTTGGGCAATATGCACATTCCATTTTTCATTTTTTCTTTTTTGTGTATATTAGCTTTGGTGATTTTGGTGCAGGGATTATTTATCACCTTCTGACATCATAGCTAGTTATCCACATTTAGTTGTTTCGGGAACAGGACTTGCTTTCGGATATCTCGTGGTAAGATATTTGTTTCTTTTCGGATACCTGAAAAAATGCTGTTTAAGGCTTCATTTTTCTTTTCTCGTTTTTATAGCCAACTGCCTGTTTTTATGTCATTACGTTTGGTGACTGTTTTAGCTGGATACCGTTCATTAGTGTCACTTTTCTTGGGTTCTTTGGTAAATGTATAGATTTAAACAGGGTCAGATTAATCAATATAGTTTATGGCCTTCTGTTTTCAATCTAACTCCATGTATTATGAATTTGTCTGAGGGAAGCTTAATTTTGCAGGGAAGGATGATTTTGGCCCACTTTTGTGAAGAACCAAAGGGCTTAAAAACGGGAATGTGCATGGTATGAAGCTGTTTTATTTGGATGTTATTTTCTCCAAAAAATTTTCAAGATGTTTTTTTTTTCTTTTCTTCTTTTCATATTGGTAAAATCTAGCTTTAAATTTAATACATGATAGGAAATCACGGTTTCATCTGATCCATGTTTCTGACCCTACCTAGTGAGAAAAGGCTTTATTATTGTAGTTGTCATATCAGTGTCTAATGCAAAACTGTATCTTTAATTGTATAATAATAGTCATATTAATATTTAGAGAAGCATCATTCATAACGTGTTCATCGACAATGGAATGACCAAGATGTCAGCTCAATAAACATACTTTGATCAATCTTATTAGCAGATTCCATTCAAGTGACTAATTGTTGAAGTTTATTACTCAAAGATAATTGATGTAAGTGTTGTTTATCTTATACAGTCCCTCCTGTATCTCCCATTCGCCATTGCGAACGCACTTGCGTCAAGGCTAAATGATGGGTACGTACCTTGATTTTGCATTCTAAATTACATTGATGGATGTGCTTTATGTTGATTTATGACTGTCGCATGTATCTTCTTTGAGAAATTTATTATATATTTTTGGCAGGGTTCCGTTAGTTGACGAGAGATTAGTTCTTCTTGGTTACGTCGCATTTACAGGTACAACTACTTTTTTCTTTTCTACACGAAAAAATAATAGAAAAGGATTAATATCCTCCTATAGGAAATTAAAAAAAAAAAGAGACCTGAACTAGAATGAAAACTTTATTTCTTTTGATTATAATTCTGTTTCTGCATACACAGGCACCCTCTACATGCATTTTGCAACATCTGTCATTCATGAAATTACTGATGCACTCGGAATATATTGCTTCAGGTATATTACTAGCATTAGATTAGTGTATTTGCTTATGCCTTTATTTCCTTTTTATGATGTCTAATTTAATGTAAACACATTTCAAAAATTGTTTAACGTGCTACTTGTTGGAAATATTATGGCAATAGAGAAGTGTATTCTTTGAGTAAAACAGTGCTCCTTTTATAGAAGAAATACACAATAATAATAAATACTAAGAATATTGTAATATTTTTTTGATGTCAAGAATATTTTAATATTCTTTAGCACTACTTTACATGGTTATATTAGTACATCAATCTGCATGCTTGTTAAACTTGTACTTGTGGAAAAGTTGGCGATAAGTATGGTTTATTAATTTATTTATTTATTTATGTTGTTCTTGTTAAGAACAATGTCTTGATTCTAAGTGTCTTGCTTTTTGTTTGATTACAGGATAACTAGGAAGGAAGCTTGAAACTAATCCAGGATTTCATTTAGGTGCCCCCTTTTTTTGGACAGGAGTTGTGTCCTTTTCCAATGCATTGTAAACTAGTTACATTTTGTTTAAACATGTGTGTTTATCTCAAGTAATCTAAGTACATTCTTGGGAATATATGGGTAGGGAATGTGTATTCTTATGTTGTAGTACAATTTTAGTCATAAGCACGAAAGATTCCTAAGAAAGAAATTACTTCCATATTCTCATGATTTCATCCTTGAAAAAAGAAATCCCATGAGGTGGGACTTAAATTTATGTGCACAATTTCTAATACAAAATTTATATCTTTGATACACTAACAAGTGCCTTAAGAACACATTGACATTCATAAAGCCTGGACCTGTTGCTTGATAAAGGAATGGTCAAAGTGCTTAGGGACTGGGACACGAGAAATATCAACAGAACACACAAACTATAGTGTTTGGATGTAAACAATCTAAATAACCCACCATAACCAGTTTTTTTTCAGGTAAAAAGGTATATGGTACATTAGATGCTGTAAACATGGTAGTAAATCCATTATTCATTAAGTTTAATAAAAATAATTCAGAAACAGTCTGTTGTGTTGTAAATTGTAATGAACATTATTATTTTTTATCTATTAAAACTTTGAAGTTTTTGCCAAAAATTAATGGCTGATCCAACTGGTTTTAGAAGATTAATTTGAAAACTTTTAAATTTGACGAATGCGGGTTCCAAGATTTCTTTTGTTGTTTGCATGCTACGTCAATTTCTTACCTCCCTATTGATTTTCACTTCCAAGCTGCTCTGAGGGTACTGCATTACATCAAACATCAACTAGAAAAGGTCTCTATTTTCCTACATCTTCCAACATTGTATTGACAGGTTATTGTGACTCAAATTGGGTTCATGCACGGACACTAGAAGACCAACTTTTGGTTTATGCTTCTTCCTTGAAACATCTTTAGTTTCAAATTCTTCATCATTACAAGGATCTCTAAATACTTATAGTTAGGGTTTCTGAAATAAAGAGAGATTGAAGGAGAATCAAGGTTCCATGAAATGAAGGATAGGAGGAATGCACTAGGAGCATAACAAATCACCATCATTCAACCTATAAAGACAAATGTGGGTTCCACTCCCTTAAGTTTCAAAATGTTGCGATTTTGACCCTCTATTTAAAAAAATGACAACTTTGGCCCCTTTTGTCCCAAAATTGCTGAGAAGACGCCACGTGTCCCAAAAAAGGGGCCATAATCGCAACTTTTTGAGAAGATAAGGGGTCAAAAGATCATATTTCCCTTATGTTAGGGGTCAAAAGAACATATTTTCCTAAACATGGGGTCGCTTTTGTCATTTTTTTCATAAGGGGACAAAATCGCAACTTTTTAAAACTTAAAGGGTGAAAAGTGCACCTTAGCCTTTGTTATAATAGTGATAGAGAAATTTAAACCTCTTTAAGGTAACAAGCGCGCACTTAAAATCCACACATACAACTACGAGATTCCAAGCTAGAACCTGACCTTTTGACTCATAGAACTTTAGAACATAAACGGCACCAAACTAATAAACTTTGAAGCATTACCTCTGGAGACATGGGGATTTGCATATCTTGTTCATTTCGTCCATCAAAATCGAATTCATTCTCTAAATCATCAATG